>Ga0210403_10002777_pt1 | contig 15600 bp, 10 predicted proteins | sample IncBWC19MmetaG_FD_150863 | JGI IMG/M metagenome (GOLD analysis project Ga0210403, IMG submission 150863) | Forest soil microbial communities from Barre Woods Harvard Forest LTER site, Petersham, Massachusetts, United States - Inc-BW-C-19-M | ecosystem: Environmental > Terrestrial > Soil >... | reverse complement strand
CGTTGCCGACCCCCAGCGCATGGGAGTCACTGGACACAGCCACGGCGCTTTAATGACCGCAAATCTGGTGGCCCATTCCAACTTATTCCGAGCCGGTGTCGCTACGAGTGGCTCTTATAACAAGACGCTCACGCCTTTCGGTTTCCAGAACGAGCGGCGTTCGGTGTGGGAGGCATCGGATGTATATCTGAAAGTCTCCCCATTTTTCTTCGCTGACAAATTGAAGACTCCGCTCCTCATCGTGCACGGTGCGGAGGACGCGAACCCTGGTACTACGCCACTGCAAGCTCACAAGCTTTACGAAGCAATTCGAGGCAACGGCGGCACCGCCCGCTTGGTGCTGCTACCGCATGAGCCGCATTGGTATGCAGCCATGGAGTCAAACGAACAGCTTATTTACGAGATGCTTCGCTGGTTTGACAAATACGTGAAGAACTCGCCGCCGCGGTGAGCAACGCCAGCCGTGAAGTCTATGAAGCTGTCCGTGGCGTAATGCTTTTTCCCCGAATATCGCGAGAGGGGCCACCTAACGCGGCGTCTCGAATTCTCGCTGGCGTACTTCGTGGGCGCCCAAGCGAATGCCCGTAGATTTGGTGTGGGATGCTCAGAGGAACAACTTATCTAAGTTCTTACTTCTCTAACCTCTTGTGATTTCGAATGAAAAGCCCTCCTGCGAAGAGTAGAATGCCAGACCGACGCGAGACGAATCTGGCCGAAAACATGTCAGGGGAGGGATCCTTGAGTATTCTTCCTGGTGATTTGCACACAGGAAAGACACAGTTTTGCAAAAGGATCTACATGCGGCGGGGGCAGGCATTGTCTTCCAGAGTTATCTGCTTGTTGCTGGTGGTTTTTCTTTTTGACGTGAGCAGCCATGGACAGGTGACCACCGGGACGCTGTTGGGGACAGTGCAGGATCCTTCAGGGGCGGCAATTCATGCGGCCAAGGTCACAGCCAGGAACCTAGAGACCGGGCTGATACGGTTGGTGCTCTCAGACGAGGACGGAGGTTACGCGATCAACCTGCTGCCGGTGGGAAATTACTCGATTCGCGTGGAATCTGCCGGATTCAAGAGCGAGGAGCGATCGTCGGTGACGTTGCTAATCAACAGCCGGGCGCGCGTGGACTTTTCGCTGCAAGTGGGGAACGTTTCTGAAAAAGTGGAAGTCACTGGGAGCCAACCAGTGCTGGACACGGATACAGCGGAGACGGGCCAGGTGATCGAGAACACGCGGGTGAGTCAGCTTCCGCTGAACGGCAGGCAATTTGTGCAGTTGACATTGCTGACGCCGGGAGTAGTGCCGGAGGTGAAGGGCACACTAAGCAGCCCGCTGGCGCTTTCGGGGCTGTCGGTGAACGCGAATGGCGCGCGGTATGAGAGCAACGCTTATCTACTCGACGGGGTGCAGATCCGCGACGAGATTTACACCCGGCTGACAGTGTCCCCGTCGGTGGACGCGATCGAAGAGTTTAAAGTTCATACCAGCAATTATTCAGCCGAGTTCGGCGGGCACGGCGGGGCCCAGATCAACATCTCGACGAAGTCGGGAACGAACGATTTTCACGGCGTGGTGTACGAGTTCTTGCGCAACGACGTGCTGGATGCGAGAAACTTTTTCGATCCGACGAGGCCGCCATTTCGGCAGAACCAGTTCGGGGGCAGCGTGGGCGGACCGATCAGAAAAAACAAGACATTTTTCTTCGGGAATTACGAGGGGAGTCGCATTTTCAAGGGCATCACGATCACCTCGGCGCTTCCGACCGACGCCATGCGAATGGGAAACTTTACGGGAATGGGCCCAATCATCGATCCCAGCACCGGCACGCCATTTATGAACGACCAGATTCCCGCGAGTCGAATCGTGGCGTTTGCGCAGGCGTACTTGAATAAGATTCCCCATGCTACGCAGCAGGTGCTGGGGAGGAACTTTGCGGGGTTTGGAAACCGCAACGCGGATATGAACCAATTCACGACTCGCGTGGATCACACGTTTAGCACAAGCGACCAGCTTTTCGGGCGATTCGTGTTCTCGAATGTAAACGACACCGAACCGTTCCCGGCGACTGTGGATCCGACGGGGAACCCTCTTAGCCCCCCAGGGTTCGGGCAGACCACACTTCAGCGAAGCCGGAACCTGGCGATCGGGTACACGCACATCTTCAGCCCGAGCCTCCTGAACGAGTTCCGGTTTGGATACAGCTTTCTGGATGTGGGACAGCACTCGCAGAATTCTAACCAGGATTTTCCGACCCAGTTTGGATTTCAGGGCACGAATCCTGCGCCGTTGGGTGCGGGGTTTCCGAGTATCGTGATTCCAGGATTTAGCAACCTGGGCGACCCGACGACGCAACTGTTCGTGGGAAACAACGTGTTTACATTCAGCGACAACGTGGTGCGCAATTTCCACAAGCATTCTATGCGCTTCGGGGCGAACTACAAAAAGAGCAATGTTCGAACGGAGTTCGTGTTCAACAGCGCGGGGCAATATAAATTTTTGGGCGTTTTTACGAACAACCCGTTTGCTGATTTCCTGCTAGGTTTCCCGGCGGTGGCCACGTCGCTTACTGGGGATCCGCTGCTGCACGGACTGGGATACGGGTTCGGCACGTACTTTCAGGATGACTGGAGGGTGACGCAACGTTTCACTGTGAATTTGGGTATCCGTTATGACATCAATTCGCCGTTCAAGGAACGAGACAACAAGTTGGCAAATTTTTCACCGGAAATCGGCGGTTTTGTGATCGCTGGGAGTCCGGGGCATATCAATCCATCGGCTAATCCTGGGCGTTTTCCGGCCGTGCCGTTTAAGACCGCGCAGGAGTTGGGGTATCCGGATGCGCTCGTCAACGGGGACTACAACAACTTTGCTCCGCGGGTGGGATTTGCCTATTCGCCGATTGGCACGCTGGCGATTCGTGGAGGATTCGGAATCTTCTTCGACGCCGGACTAATGGGAGGGCGCTTCGGAATCCTGGGATTCAACCCACCGTTCACTGGCTTGCAGCTATTCCTTAACTTCAACCCCGCGACGCCCATCCCGGCGCAAACGGCGCTGGTGACTCCGGCAGCGAACGTGGTGCTAGGACAAGGCCCGCAGAGGAACTTCCCAAATGCCTACTTGGAAGAATGGAACCTGAGCGTAGAGAAACAACTTGGGTCCAGCTTTGTGGTAGAGGCGGCATACGTGGGATCGAGGGGCATCAAGCTGGACGGAACGCTGTTTCCAAATCAGCCGAGCGCCAGCCCGGCACCGTTGGCAGGGAGGGTGCGGTGGCCCGCGCTCGGGGTGGATCTGGAAATTGCCTCGCCGGCCTTCGATTCGTGGTACCACAGCCTGACGCTGCGCGGCGAGAAGCGCTATTCCAATGGATTCGTGTTTTCGGGAAGCTACACCTTTTCGAAATCTCTGGACACCGGGGGAGGGTCGCTCTCCAACTTTTCTGACCAGAGTAACGGGACGCCGCAGTTTTCCGGGAACATCGGCGCGGAGAAGGGGAGATCAAGTTTCGACGCGCGGAACCGGTTCGTGTTCAACGGGGTGTATGAGCTTCCGTTTGGCCGGGGTAAACCACATTTCAATAACCATCAAGGGGCGGCTGAGAAAGTCGTAGGCGGATGGCAGTTGAACTCCATCATCGTGCTAGAGTCAGGCAGGCCGGAAACGCCGCTGATCCCTTTTGACCAGAGCAACACAGGAGCCAACACCGATCGGCCCAACGTAGTTTCCAATCCAAACACGGGCCCTCGGACCGCGAACCAATGGTTCAACGTGAACGCTTTCCAGCTCCAGCCGTTCGGGACCTTCGGGAATGCAGGCCGGGGTATCATCAATGGCCCGCGATATGAAAGCGTGGATCTGGGTGTGGCCAAGATCACTCCAGTTAACGAGCGGTTGGGCGTGGAGTTCCGCGCAGAATTATTCAATCTGTTCAACCACACCAACTTCGATCTGCCGGACCGCCAGTTCAGCACGCCAGGCTTCGGGCAGATCTTCAGCGCTAACGATCCGCGGGAGATTCAGTTCGCTCTCAAATTGCGTTTCTAGCCAGACTTCAGTCGAGATGATTTTTCCGCCACGAGGGGAGGGTGTGCCGTGATGACCAGGAGTGTGCAACTTACAGCTTGCTTTCTCATGGCCCTGCTATTCAGCCCGATGACCGAAGTGGGGCATGCGGGAAAGCGTCCTGACAAACTTTCTCCCGCGTTCCACCGAGGCCGGCTCGAAGAGCTCTACCGCCGATGCCCAGATGGACTGATCCTGCTGCGGGGAGAATTAAGCTGGTACCGCAAGCGGGAGATGCGGGCTTTCGACCCCGAGTATGCGGACTACAACTTCAAACAGGAAAGGAATCTTTACTATCTGACGGGGATCGAGGTGCCGGACTCTTTTGTGCTGATCGACCCCAAGAGAAAGGAAGTCCGGCTGTACACCGATTGGAAGGATACGAGAGAGCTGGAAGAAGTGAGCAACCTGGATTACGTGAGCGGGCCGTATCCCGCAGCAGCATTTCTGCATGATGTCCTGGAGCGCTCGCGGGATTACTCGGCGCTGTATGCACTGTATGTTCCATTCCTGGAAGCAGGAAACCTATATGGAAAGACAGGCGCGTTGACAGGTGTCTTCCCCCCGGGTTTGGGCGAACCCCTAACTGAAGAGACACAGTTTGCGAGGCGGTTGGCGGAGACGTTTCCGAACCTGCGCGTGAACAGCTTAATGCCGGTGCTCCTCGAGATGCAGCGCATAAAGCAAGAAGAGGAGATTCGGCTGCTGCGACGAGCGAATGAGATCGCCGCGCTCGGCGTAGTGGAGGCGATCAAGGCGGTGAGACCCGGGCTTTACGACCACGACATCAACGCAGTGCTGGAATACGTGTTCACCCGGGAGGGCAGCGTTAATCCGACGTTCGCGCCGAACGTGATGTCGGGACCGAACGCGTTTCTGGACTTGCTACCGTTGTGGAGCAATTATGACCATCTTGACCGGCAGATGAAGACAGGCGAAGCCGTGTTTATCGACGTCGGCGCAGAAGCTTCCTACTACGTCAGCGATATTGGGAGGACCGCGCCGGTTTCCGGGAAGTTCACTGCGGAGCAGAAAAAGCTCTACGACATTTATCTTCCCTGCTTTCTGAAAGTAGAGCGGAGCATACGTCCGCGAGTGACGCAGCATGATCTGGAGAAGATCTGCGCAGCGTGTGCGCGGGATCAGCTTCGTGATCTGGCGGAAGGCGCCGTGCGCCAGGCGGTCGAGGGATTTGTGCGGGAGGTCGAGAGCCATCCGACGCTGGGGCACTATCAGGACCTGAACGTAATGGGAGCGGGGGCGGGCTATGATGAGCCACTGGAGCCGGGAATGGTGTTTGCGATCGAGCCGGTTCTTTACTCCAAGGAACTGAATTTCGCAGTGTTCGTGGAAGATGTGATTTTGGTGACGGCGGATGGATACGAGGTCCTCTCGAAGGGGATGCCTTATACCACGGAGGAGATCGAAAAACTGATGACGCAGAAGAGCATCATCGAAGTGAGCGCGGGAAGAAGGTAAGCGAGACGGTTCTGCAGGTGGTGATGAACCGCCACCGCTCACGGGGGAACGGAACGAGCCGCAGCAACATATCGACTGATTCTAGAAACCAAAATGATCCCAGAAGCAAAACAACCCGCAGGCGCTCGCGCGTTGAATCCCTTCGATTTCCCGTCATGCAGCTGCTTTGCGAGCCTCGTCGACTCCGGTCAGCCCATGCGCAGCGCCCCCGAGGTTGTTCAGCTCTGATGTTGAAATTGCGGACAACAACCCTGCGGAAATCCAATACGTGATAGCAAGCTCGCCTGGTCTATTTCGGTATGGAACCTTGTTCACGGCGGGTTGCAGAAAGTGTATTCCGCGATCACTTCGAGCTAAAAAGCTTGGCATCGCATAGCTGCAGGCTCTCGGCCACCTTTGCCGGGTCGCCGACGTCGAATTCCACTTCCGGCGCAGGATTCCCCTCGCTTCGGATTCCGGCTGACCAGCGTTCATCTCCTCGAACCGTGCCGCTGCAATTCCCCATGACTTTGCTGGTTCTCGCCTCGCTCCTGGCAGCGATCGGCTTGCGGCGCTCACCTTCTATCGGAACGCTGTTTCAGAAATTGTCCCTCGCGCTCGTCTTGCTCTTGGCAATCAGCGTGACCTCCTGCACCAGCGCAACCGTTGTAGGTGGCGGAAACGGCTCTCCGGGCTCTGGAGGAAGCGGCTCACCCGCCGCCGTATCACTCGTCGTTCAAGGCACGTCCGGCAGCGCCGTCGTTGCTCTCGGCACCATTTCCGTAACGGTGCCTTAAGAACGAAGAACCTCTCAGCTCAGCCGATAGTCAGGTCTCGGTCGGCTGCCAATCCGTCCGCCGATGTACGGTTTCGGCGTCAATCAGGACTTACTCATTTTTCGTTGCACAATTGTCCGGGTTGGAGTCCTGGCGTACCATGCACCGCCACGAGGCATCGGATGGTCACGACAACAGCGACAAAGGGCAGCTCTATCAGGCTTGTAGCTTTGGCCAGCCTGATTGGTACCACGGTCGAATGGTACGACTTCTTTCTCTACGGCACCGCAGCCGCTCTCGTGTTCAACCGCCTGTTCTTTCCGACCTTCGACGCGCGCCTGGGGACGCTGGCGGCATTCGGCACGTACAGCGTCGGATTCTTCGCGCGTCCGATCGGCGCAATCATCATCGGACACTACGGCGATAGAATCGGGCGCAAATCGATGCTCATCCTGACGCTCATCCTCATGGGCGTCGCCACGTTCAGCATCGGCCTGATGCCGACCTACGCCGAGATCGGACCCTGGGCCGCGGTCGCGTTGGTACTGCTGCGTCTCATACAGGGCTTTGGGGTCGGCGGTGAGTGGGGTGGCGCGGTCCTGATGGCCGTGGAGCACGCGCCGGCCGGTGCCCGCGGATTCTACGGAAGCTGGCCTCAGATCGGTGTGCCGGCAGGACTGCTCCTCTCCACCGCGGTGTTCGCTCAGTTCGCGCGTCTGCCGGAAGCGCAATTCCTGTCATGGGGTTGGCGCGTCCCGTTCCTGATGAGCATTCTGCTCGTCGGCCTCGGCTTGATTATCCGCGTGCGGATTCTGGAGACGCCAGCGTTTGCACGCGTCAAGCAGGCGCGGACCGAGTCGCGACGACCGATCGTCGACGTTCTCCGGACCCACCCGAAAGAGGTGCTGCTGGCGATGGGCGCGCGACTCGCCGAGAACGGTGCGTTCTATATCTACACCGTCTTCGTCCTAGTTTACGGGACACAGAAAGTAGGGATGGACCGGCAGACGGTGCTGAATGGCGTACTCATTGCGGCGGCGTGCGCGCTGTTCGCGATCCCGCTGTGTGGTGCGCTGTCTGATCGGCTGGGACGACGACCGGTCTACTTGTTCGGCGCCTGTGTCACCGCGCTGTTCGCATATCCGCTATTCTGGCTGCTCGATACGGGATCAACGCCGCTTGTGTGGCTTGCGCTGGTCGTGGCGCTGGTCTTCGCACACTCGCCGATGTATGGCCCGCAGGCCGCCTTCCTCTCGGAGCTTTTTGATACCCGGGTCCGTTACAGCGGGGCGTCACTTGGATCCCAGCTGTCGTCCGTGATCGCGGGTGGGCTCTCGCCCTTCATCGCGACAGCGCTGCTTCCATACGGGCGAGCGGCACTTGCGGCGTACATCGTCGTGATGGCGCTGGTCACTATCGTCGCCGTGCTCATTGCCTCTGAGACCAGGTACCACACAATCGGATGAACAAACATTGAATCAGGGTGGGGAACGTCTGATGGTTTGGAGGATTGAGGCCTTGATCTGTTTTAGTTTGCTCAGAAGCGGAGACGGCAGAGGGGTTTTTCCGCTTCTGTTCTTGCGCGAGTGAAAACGGAAGGGGTCAGGTGCCTTGCCAAGAGACAGCTGCTAATTATCGATGTGGGGCTATTGGGGACAAAAATGTTTGCACGCCGACCTGCAGCGGCTGCTCGAAGAGCGCAGAAAAAAGATCACTGAAAGGCAAGAGTAGTTTGTCAAAGATTATTCCCATCTCCTGAGGACTACGGCGACATCACGGAAAGGATCGCGGAGCCTCCCAAGTGGTGGGACGAGAACCGTGGGCCTTGCTATGTGGAGTTCAATCGATGGCGGTGCCGGGAACACGCCTCCCCATAGCAAGCAGTTTGCCTGGAGTCAGCGCTCATCACTGCCAAGCGCTATCCCGATGTCATCCGAGACTTTTACGAGCTCAGACCCGTCTGCGGGGAGAAGCTGCGCCTTTTTGAGAATCTCGCTGGCGGCTAAAAAATACGGTAGGACACGCTCTTTGCATCCCTCGGTCGTCGAACAGTGTACGGTCAGTTCGTTGAGGAGTGGCAGAATCTTGCGTCGGCTATCTTCGACCCTTACCTCGGCGTGGTCAGGGTTTTTCACACCCTCGCCGAGCAGGTTGAGGTCATACGTGAATCCGCCCGCGGTATAAAAAAACTGCTCCTCTGTCTGCGCCTTGGGAAGTTTGTCGAGAGCCACTCGGAGGTCACGGATCAAAGGTGGAACAGGACCCTTACGTTCTTCCGAGGGCAAATTCAAGCGGACGGCGGCTTCATTCGCGAGTTCGATCAAATTGCTAGGGGCTCTCACCTTCCTCAAGTCCTCCTGAAGGCTAAGTGCGCAACGTGCGGCCAGGAGGTTGGTCTGCGGCCACAACCCCTCGATCAGTCGCATGTTGAGCCCTATCCTATAAAGGGCTTGTGCCAGGGACTTCTTTTCCAATGCTTGAGCGTCAGTCGTGACTGGAGTCGAATTGGGCGCAGTGGCGGACGGGGACGGATCCGGTATGCTCGTTGTTGTGTTTGCCGGGCTTTTGCTTCCGGGAGGGTTGTTGAGCAGGGCAATAACATCGGGATAGTTGTTTTTTACCGCGTTGGAGAGGGCCGTCTCTCTGTCCCTGTCCTGTGTATTGACATCCGCTCCTTTCTCCAGCAAGGCACGCACCGTATCCGTATAGCCCTGACGGGCTGCTTCGATCAGCGCCGTCCTTCCCATGTCATCCTTGGCATTTACTTCCGCACCCTTTTCCAACAGCACACTCACGGTATCCGTGTCTCCCCCGTACGCTGCATGGATCAAAGCTGTATCGTCATGCTTGTTCTTGGCGTTCACATCTGCGCCCTTCTCCAGCAAGGCGCGCACCATATCCGTACGGCGCGAAAAGGCGGCCCAGAACAATGGTGCCCATCCCTCGTTGTCCCTGGCATTCACATCCGCACCCTTCTCGAGCAACGTGCGCGCGGTATCCGTATAGCCCGAAAAGGCGGCCTCCATCAACGCAGTCCTTCCCGTGATACCCTTGGCATTCACGTCAGCACCCTTCTCCAGCAAGGCGCGCACAGTATTCGTATGGCCCCTTACCGCTGCGCGCATCAAAGCCGTGCTCCCGTAGCTACCCTTCGCGTTCACGCCCGCGCCCTCCTTGATGAGGCTTTGCACTTCGGCGGTATCCCCGGCTTCGGCCGCTTCCAGCAGTTTCTTATTAAGGCCCTGACTGTCCTCGGCAGCTGACACGGCCGGCTGCGGTTGCGGCGGTGGAGCTGAAGTGGGTCCAGCAGCCGGCGGGGACGCAGCTGGCATGCTGGTCGTCGTGTTTTTGCTCTGCTTGACTCCGGGAGTGCTCCTAAGCAGAGCAACAATGCTGAGATATTTGTACTTTTCAGCCAACCGGAGGGCCGTTTCTCCATCCGTATCCCGCGCATTCACATCGGCTCCTTTCTCCAGCAAGGCACGCACGACATCGATGTGGCCCATATTGGCTGCGTTCATCAACGCCGTCCTTCCATCCTTGTACTTTGCATTCACATCCGCACCCTTCGCCAGCAAGGCGCGCACGGTATCTGTGTGGCCCAAATCCGCTGCGCTCATCAACGCGGTCCATCCACTCTTACCCTTTGCATTGACATCCGCACCCTTCGCCAGCAAGGTGAACGCAGTATCCGTATGGCCAGAAAAGGCTGCCCAGAACAGCGCCGTCCATCCGTCGTTGTCCCTGGCATTCACGTCCGCACCCTTCTCCAGCAAGGCGCGCACGGTATCTATGGGGCCTAAATCGGCTGCGTTCATCAACGCCGTCATGCCGTTCTCATCCTTCACATTTACATCCGCACCCTCCAAAAGAAACTTCTGCACTTCCGCAGTATTCCTTGCCTTGACGGCGTTGAATAGCTTGGTATTGAGGTCCTGACAGTACGTGGATGTGGACAAACACAGGATCACTGCGAGCGTCCAGAGCCATTTTTTCACAACGACCTCCCGGGGAACTTCGTGGCGTCCGGGCTCCGCCTCGTGCGGGCCGGTTCCCTGGGGAGCGAAACTAGGTGGACCATGTCGGCGTAAGAAATGAGGAGATTCCCTTCACCCAATAAGAGTGACATCAACTCTACAAACTAAGATCATCTATGTCGAGAAATGAGTTGCATGAGTACAGTCGAGAAAGAGTCTTAGTTCCCTTTCCGTCTGCTAACTCCTGATTTGGGCCCCGCGGCTCGGGTTTTGCGAGTCCGCGTGTCAAAAAGGTCTGGCCCAGCTGACTTCTTGCCCCCGTTTCGTTTCTGCCGGCACATCCAGTGCTCCGGCCACACGCGGCTGTTCCGACGTAATAGTCGGACCGGCACAAATCCTGCCCGATAATTTCATTTCGCAGACTATCGCCTTCGGAAGTCAGGTCCGGCACCAGGAGGGAGTGATCGTCCTGAACGGCAGGAGATCGACTTCATTGCTACCGATCCCGGCTCCCTCGTGACGCGCGTGGCTTGTCTCGGCCCAGTCTGTCAATCAATGAGCTGAGCCGTTGACCATTCCGCGAGTGGTTGCGGCGCACTTGCAGCACCTTATCCAGTTTGGTGCTGACCGTGTGCCGCATACCCGCTCTGCAAATCACCTACCCCTCGCCATTCCTGCTAAGCACGCCATCGCTCCGAGCGGGGCGCTGTGGTATCTTGGCGGGGAAAAAATCGTGTGCATTTCAGAACACAAGTCGGATAGCCCGAATATTCTACGGAGGGGGCACGACCAACCTGCGGCCACTTCGGTACATGGCTGGCGGTATCACCACATCGGCATCCCGACTGACGTTCCGCGACCCGGCGAATATTATCTGGAACAATTCAAGATGTACGTCTCCGCGTTTGAGACGAGTCCTTGTGGCATTCAATGGATGCGCTTCGAGCCCGATAGCCCTGTGCACGCCTTGATTAAGTCCGTTCCTCACATAGCGTTTGAAGTAGACGACCTTCAGGCCGCGATTGCGGGAAAGGAAATTCTCACTGCCCCGAATTCGCCTTCGGAAGGCGTTACGGTGGCGATGATCCTCGATAGCGGCGCGCCGGTTGAGCTCCTAGAATTTCGGCGTGATCTGAGTAGCGCACCAACGCGCTGAGACTGTCGGCGGAACGCCGGACGTCACGCAATAGATTTGTTCCCCACGGTTGAGATCCAGCAAGTTGATCTGATTTATCCGCTAAAAATGCGATGCTGTTTAGCGATCGATTGACTTCCAATTGATTAGTCGGGTAACCGATAACCTAAAATTCCACGTGGACGGTAACGGCGTTAGTCACTGAAAGGGCCACCCGCCAATCCGGCGCCAAGAGCGGTAAGATGCAAGCAAAGCTGCTCTCTGGTCGAGCATGAGCCAAAATCGCCTTAAGAAGATTGCCCTTTGCGCAACCGCTGGAATTGTTCTTCTGCTTCCGCTTGTTGGACTTTTCTTTGCTGTCGATGCTGTGGCGGTCAACGACATGTCACACGCCGTTTACCTTGCGCATTAGGACGTAGCCGCCACCACCACACAATCCGGGGCAGAAGTGCCTCGAACTCCGCTCGGCAGACGCACGGCTGTGTTGACGTCTGTCGAAAATACACTGTTCAGGAAGAAACTGGTTCGGGTTAATCGTGATGACTGTGCAAACCAAGCATCGGAACAGGTGCGGTTTTGTCGGCACTCTTCTGTCAAGGAGTACGCACATTGGGCTGAATCTGAAAAAGACTGAAGCACTGCTGTACGTGGATCGTGATTTCAGTGACCGTGCAAACCAAGATTGTCCGTCGAACCATCCGGGACAGATTGGGTGTCGTGGACGGCCCTGGCCACTAGGTCCCGGTAATGTTGCCTAGTCGGAAACTTGAAATTCCACATCGACGGTTACCAGGCATCTTGAGGGCTAAAGGCACCCGACGAAGTGATTCCAGGGGTTACGATCGCCGACAATCACACGCCTCTCGCCCCCTTACACAACTTGGCCCTTATGAAATCAGCGTCGTCGCTGGGCGTGCGCCGGACGGGGAAAGCCCCGGCTGAGTGTGTGCCGAGATGCGGAGGAGAAGAACGGTGCGGTCGTCTTTCTGGGGACCGAACGCTGACACAGCGGCGATCAGAGCATCAAAAATGTCCGGCAGTGGACGAGAGGCGTTCTGAAGTAGCAATTGCTCAAGGCGCTGTAGTCCGAACTCATCATCAATGTGATTCGACGTTTCAATCAGACCATCGGTGACAAGAGCAAAGATATCGCCGGGTCCGAACTGCACATGCTCGCTGACGTACCCGCCCTCGGGCATTAATCCGAGCGGGTATTGAATCATGGCGCGACGGATAACACTTTGTGCGGATTGGCTGAAATGTAGCAGGGGTGGATGTCCTGCGAGCGTGAACTCCGCAATATCCGATGTGTCGAACCGTAGAGCGGCAAAGGTGACGAACATGTCAGGTTCTTTGACGGACGGAAGAACGGAGTTAACGCTATCGAGCAAAGCGGGCATGGAAAAACCCGTCAGCAGACCCTGGCGCACGGAACTCTTGACCATGCCCATCAGTACACCGGCTGGAATACCGTGGCCAGAGACATCGGCCACATAAGCGAACGCTCCTTGCGTGGCAGCCACGAGGTCTACCAGATCGCCGCCCACCTCGGCGCTGGGAATCGTTCGTCCGTAAGCTTCCAATGCCATGCTGCTGTAAGAAACGGTCGGCACCAGAGTCTTCTGAAGACTGTGCGCGAGGGCAAGCTCGGTTTCCATCTGGATGTGGGCGATTCCCTCAGTATTGGCGAAGTTGAGAAACAAGCGATAGCCAAGCAACATAGCCACCATCAGACAACTGGCATCGAGCACGATCCGCTGTTCCCGGGCAGGAAGTGGCTCAGATATTTTTGGCACTTTCGTGAGGGACAGATATGCAACGGCAATAACTAACATTGGCAAGACCACCCAACGTGGCCGACGTAGTTCACAGATTATGATCACCACGTGCAAAGCGCCCGTCACGGCCGAAATCACCATCAATGCAATGAGCGGAAAAGATCGCGAGGACAGAATGTCGATGAAGAAAGGAACGCCGGCGAGCACAAAGAAAACAGCTGCAAAAAGTTTAGCAGCGCGGCGTAAGGGCAAATCACGCCAATAGCGCCTGCGCTCAGGAGTGGAGGCGAACCCGTAGAGCGGATAAGCCAGTTCGATTAGCCAGCGTGCTGCGCGGCTTATGGAGATGCGGTTGAAAAAGCTTCGGGTTTGCATAAGTGGCCAGTGTGACGATTAGAGTCTATCTCTTGTGGTGGGGGGATGAGGAACAACCATTGAAAAGCGGTAGTTCGCTGCGGCGACTACTCAACTCCTCATTGTACTGCTTCTGAAACTCTAAGTCGTTTTTCAGTTTTCCGATACCGCGTTAATCGTCCTTCAAGGGTGTCTGAATCGAATTTCTGTTTGAACTTCATCTCTTGCTCTAAAAGTGGAATCAGGGCGAGGTAGTGAATAGGTCGACCGTCCTTGGTCTCCACCGTATCCGCATCTTCGGGAAATGTCGCAGGATTGACGAGCATTAACCCCGTGAAGCGTGTCTCTACGTGTAGCGGTTCAGGTCGCTCAACACTGCCGACGGTATGCCCCCATGAGAACCACATTTGATTCATGTGAGGGTATCTCGCGGCTTGTTGGAGTATAGCGACAGGCCAAAAGTATCTTGGCTCTCGCCATTCAAAATCATGCATTGCGAGAGGCCATTCTTTGGGGAGGCACAAACAGACTTCTGCGAGCGCAAGGTCTTCCAGACCCTCTGGCACTCGCATATCGAGGTCGCTCATGCCCGATGTCAGCAGCGTAAAGTAAGGTCTTGTTGGGGTCGGGCGGACGACGTGGACATGTACGTGAACGACGGACGATTTTTTCTCATCGAGGACAAAAAAAGTCTGTGCCAAAGTACGTATCGATGTGGTCGGTGATTGTCTAGAGATACCGGATGGGCGTTGGAACTTTGGTAAGCGGTACGTGAAGCACAGTGTTCAGGACTTGGTTCCGATTGGGCACAGGACGGACTATCTCGGCGTCTATGGATGTAAGGTATTTATATGGAACAGATGGCCGATGGACGTACAGAGCCAATTTCCGACCGCTCCCCAGGGCAAACGTTGCGGCGACATTCGACGAAATGGCTGGTTTCTCTAGCGGTGGCGGTCCTTCTTGTTTCTACGTTGGCAATTCACCTGCGCCTCCGGCGTTCCCCACACCTCACGAACGCACCTCTAGCGATTGCTATCTCTGCGTGTCCCGAGACTACGCCTGGTGTACATCACATTCGGGACGCTTTTTCGGGGATTCGAGGGATTCGATTCGATGCGCCTGACGATGTGTTCATGGTCAGCAGGGTTAACCGAGACATGCCGCCCGAAACCATGTACGTGGTCACGCTGAAGAGTGCCAATGCAAAAATAGTGGTCTCGCCGGACGAAGCTGACTTCAAAGACTTGGAAATCGCGTACCCCGTTTTTTCGGAGCACGTCGAAAAAAGAAATATTCGGGACTCAACAGGACGTGTTTTTGGCACAGACAGCTGGGGTTACTTGCATACCGGGGAGCGGTGGAGATACACAAGATTTTCCACGGGAGATGCAGTGGGATATGAACCTACGCCTCCGAACCAGGCAGACCAGCTAGACCGACTGGTTAATTCAGCGTGTTTCCCTCGGAATGGGAGTCAGTGATACGTGAAGCACAGTTTTCAGGAATCGAGAGGACGTATTTCCAAAGCCTCGCACCGGGCAGCGTGAGCTCGCTTCCAGCGATCGGGAAGCCAGGCGTCGAGGTCGCTTGCCGGCCACGAGGGGAAATTCATCAGCAATTGCATGAAGTAGAGTTGCGGATCCATCTCGTGCCGGCGGCAGCTGCTGGTCAAGCTGGCCAGGATCGCTGCGGTCCGTCCGCCGCGAGGGTTACCTACGAACAGTGAGTTCTTGCGGTTCAGGACCACACGCTTCATCTCCCGTTGCGTTGTTATCGATGGGCACTGCGCCATCCGAGCAGAAAACGTTCAGCTCCGCCCAGTGATTCAAGGTGTAGTTCACCGCATCGGCCATGGGATGCTGCGGCAGCAGTTGCTCTTTCCAAACCAGGAACTTCTGCCGCAGTTCGGCCAATACCGGCACCGATTGCTTCTGACGAATTTCCAGGCGCTCAGGGACAGACGCTTCCCTGGCCTGGTTCTCTATGGCAAACAGGGTACGCAGCAAGGCCACGACCTCGCGCGCGATTTCCGGTGCCGTTTTTTCGGCGTCGAC
>Ga0210403_10002776_pt1 | contig 15601 bp, 13 predicted proteins | sample IncBWC19MmetaG_FD_150863 | JGI IMG/M metagenome (GOLD analysis project Ga0210403, IMG submission 150863) | Forest soil microbial communities from Barre Woods Harvard Forest LTER site, Petersham, Massachusetts, United States - Inc-BW-C-19-M | ecosystem: Environmental > Terrestrial > Soil >... | reverse complement strand
GGGAAGCGTTTCGTCGATCGCCAAAGCCTTCGTGGCAGCGTCACGCACCTTGGGCATTGCTACTCGAGGAGATATGAACTGGCTGGACATGCCATAGTAAGCTTCCGCTAACCCTGTGTAAGCGAGTGCGTAGGCCGGGTCCCTTTCGATTGCTTGGTTGTAATAGGGAATCCCACGATCCATTACTTCTGCAGTCCATCGGTCGGAGTAGTAGCGCCCCCTTAGGTAAAGTTGATAGGCCTCGGTATCGTCGGTGTACCGCTTAGCTAGAGCTTTCTGCTCCTCGCGAGTGAGCCTCAGCAGGAGCTTCTTTGTGATCTCGGCGGAAATCTCATCCGGCATCTTAAGAATGTCAGTGGCGTTGCAATCATATTGCTCGCCCCAAAGCAGCGAACCGTCGGCGACATTTACCAACTCCACCTGAACGTTGAGAGCCACCGCTCGCTGGTCCAGTTTTCCGGTCAGTACGGCCCGAACTCCTAGACTGCGGCCAATCTCAAGAGGGTCCACATCTGGGCCTTTGAAGCGGAAAACGGTCGTCCGCGCCATCAAGCGCAATCTGGGTTGTAAAGAGAGCTTGTAGATGAGGCTTTCCGTAATGCCGTCGCTGAGATATTCAATCTCTGGATCCTTCGTCAGGTTGAAGAATGGAATGACCGCGAGCGACAAGCGTCGAGCCGATGCACGATGCCGCACAGCCAACGCGATTTTCGGGGGGACGCCCGCGCCAAGGCGCTCGAGGTCCACCAGCAGCTCGCGCGCCGACTGGTAGCGTAGCTTTGGTTCGCGGTCCATGGTTTTCACGATGATGCTCTCGAGTCCTCGCGAAATCCGCCGGTTCACGGAGCTCGGTGGCTGCGGAGAGTGGTGCAAAATGGAGTCGATCAACTGCACCGCATTGTTCCCCCGGAACGCCCGCCGGCCCGTGGCCATTTCGTAGAGGGTCGCACCAGCCGCATAGATGTCGGTGCGCCCGTCCACAGGCTCCCCGCCCAATTGCTCAGGAGCCATATAAGGCAGCGTCCCCCCTCCTTCATGTGTCTTCGTCAGACTCTGAGTGAGATCCCCTGCTGCCGATAACAGGATTTTTGCCAGGCCAAAATCGAGAATCTTCAACTTTCCGTCGGGTCGGATCCGCAGGTTCCCGGGTTTGAGATCACGATGCACTATTCCCTGGTCGTGCGCCACTACCAATCCCTCGGCCAACTGGGCTCCCCAACGAACGATATCCTTCTCGGACAATGCACCATTGGCTAACTTTTCGCTCAAGGTCAGTCCTGGGATGTACTCCATAACAAGGAAGTCCGTCCCATCCTGACTATCAAAGTCATACACGGTTGCAATATTAGAATGATTCAACTTAGAAAGCGCGAGTGCTTCGCCTCGAAAACGCTTTCGGGCGGCAGCGTCGGTCAACCTGCCGGCGGCGAGAACTTTAATCGCTACATCGCGGTCGAGCCGCTCGTCATGAGCGCGATAGACCACACCCATCCCCCCCGTGCCAATCTTTTCGAGCATGCGGTAGTGACCGAGTCTGTCGCCGATCATCAAGAGGTGACCTGCCCTGTACTGTAGGGCGACCGCAATGGCGAAGTCAACGAGGCGAGGCTGGAAATGACGCTAGTCTGGGCTCGGATGACGAGTGCTGCCCCGCCGTAATGTCCAATACTTTGGACTCAGCCAGTGTGCAGGTGTAGGATAGCCGGGTTACATGGGTGAAGTAGGTCGCGCGAGAGGGTGTTTTCGTTTCCCACGGAAGGGCGAGCTGCTCGCATTATCTGCTGCACTTGAAGGCACGACCCAGCGCATGACATCGGAAATGGGGGACACGGCTCGGGCAAGTCAGACTTCAAATGGATATCCTGTTTGCGGTCCTTCCCTTCACGGACGTTGAACATCCTGCCATTGGCGTAAGTCTGTTGCAGGGGCAGCTCAAGCGTGCGGGCTTCTCCTCCGGAATTTGCTACTTCAATCTGGATCTGGCGGAGCAGATAGGTCCGGAGCTCTATGGCTGGCTTGCCCTGTGCGGGGACCAACCCACGCTCGGCACGTCCGCGCCGGCCGCGTCAATGATAGGAGAGTGGTTTTTCGCCGACCTCGTCTTCAGTGGCCAGATTCCACAAGAGCACGAGTACATCGCAAAGTTTCTGGCGCCCTGTAATGGCGGCCATGAGCTCATTCCACAGATCTTGGAGGCACGCCGTCGTCGTCGAGAATTCATTGACCAGTGCGTCTTCGACATCAAACGACACTCCCCGCTAGTCGTCGGCTTTACCACCTCTTTTCATCAAACGTGCGCTTGCCTGGCTGTAGCCGTCCGTCTGAAGGAGACGGCGAATCCCCCAATCATTATCTTCGGCGGTGCGAACTGTGCAGGGGAAATGGGACTTCAGATGATCCGTTCATTTCCCTGGCTCGATTATGTCTGTACTGGGGAGGGGGACGCGGTGCTTCCTTGGTTCCTCCAGCGCTTGCTCCGAGATGGCGTCCCGCGTCCGGTCCCCGGGATCTTGCAACAGGGAGAAAAACACACTCTAAGCCTCCCTCCCCTCGTGAGGGAAATGGATGCGCTCCCCTTCCCGGACTACTCCGATTACTTCCAAAAGTTGCGCGGTTCTTCACTTGTTGGCTGCATCAACCCGCGCTTGCTGATCGAAACTTCACGCGGCTGCTGGTGGGGAGAAAAACATCACTGCACCTTCTGCGGTCTAAATGGGGAGACGATGGCATACCGGAGCAAATCGCCGAATCGAGTGATCCAGGAACTGTCCTATCTCTGCGAGACCTATGATCTTGATCGCGTCGACTGCGTCGACAACATACTCGATCCTCGATACATTCGGACAATTTTCCCACAGCTGATCGAGAATGGCCCGAAGGTGGAACTCTTCTACGCGACGAAGTCCAACCTTACGTTCGAGCAGCTTCGCCTGCTTCGCCTCGGCGGAGTCCGCTCCATCCAGCCTGGCATAGAAAGCTTCAGTAGCCAGGTGCTTCGGTTGATGCGGAAGGGTTGTACGGGGGTGCAGAATATTCAGCTACTGCGCTGGTGCGAGGAACTCGGCATCTCTGTCTGTTGGAATATCCTCTATGGATTCCCAGGCGAACCTCCATGCGAGTACAAGCGCATGGCCGAACTGATTCCTTTACTGACCCACCTGCAGCCACCAGCGTTCTGCGAATCAGCACGGATGTATCGCTTCAGTCCAATGTTCGCGGCTCCAGAGCGATTCGGCCTTGCGCGCCGGCGTCCAATTCCTGGCTACAGCTATGTGTACCCCCTCAAAGATCTGGACCTCGAAAAGCTCGCCTACTTCTTTGACTTCGACTACGTTGACGGTCGGCAGCCCGGCAACTACGTCACCGACCTAATCCGTGAGGTCGAGGTCTGGGCAACCTTGCGTCGTCAACATCGCCCGCAGCTCGACCTTTTTCAAGCCGGATCGGTGGTCCTCATCAACGACACGCGCCCTTGCGCGGTGAAGCGGACTCATGTGCTTTCCGGCGTTGCCGCGAAAATCTATCTGCTCTGCGATACTTCCCAGACTGCCGTGAGCCTTGCCCTGAAGTTCGGTGGCGGCGTCAGCGAGCGAGAAGTTTGCGTTCTCCTGGCAGAGTTTTTGGCTGCGAAATTGATGATAGAGTTGGAAGGTCACTACCTGAGCCTCGCTGTCATGCGCAATCCGGCCCATTCCGTTGACACCGGCGATCGCCCTGTGGCGAAACAGTCTCGCCCGACTGCTCTAGTGAATCTGGTTTGACCTTCGGTCGGGTCGGAGCACCCTTGCACATACAAGTCTCGCTTGGTGCCGTTGCCCACCTGGTACACAGCGAATTTGCTCGGCTACGGTCGCCGCTGATCTGGGGGGATTGTGTTATGGACTTTACTCTTGGCAGACTTGGCACCAAGACAATCGCACCCGTTTCGATGATCGTGGGACCGGGCAACGCCTTCGTGGCGGAGGCCAAGCGCCAGCTTTTCGGTCGCGTCGGCATTGATTTGATCGCGGGCCCGACTGAAACCCTGGTCATTGCGGATGAAACGGTTGACGGCGAGCTTTGCACAACCGATCTCCTGGGCCAGACCGAACACGGAGTCAATACCCCGGCTATCCTTCTTACTACCTCCGAAAAACTCGCCCGCGAGACCATGGCTGAGGTCGAGCGGCTGCTTTCCATTTTGCCGACAGGAGAGCTGGCTTCCGTTTCCTGGCGCGACTATGGCGAGGTGATCGTGTGCGACTCGGACGAAGAGATGGTGCGCGAGGCCGACCGCATCGCTTCGGAGCACGTCCAGGTCATGACCCGCGATCCAGAATACTTCTTCAAGAACCTGAAGAACTACGGTGCGCTGTTTCTTGGCCCGCGGACGAACGTGGCTTACGGCGATAAAGTGATTGGCACCAACCACACGCTACCCACGGGCAAAGCGGCGCGCTACACAGGCGGCCTCTGGGTCGGCAAGTTTATCAAGACTTGCACCTACCAGAAGGTGCTCACCGATGAAGCCTCCGCCATGATTGGCGAGTACTGCTCGCGCTTGTGCGTGCTTGAGGGCTTTCTGGCCCACGCTGAGCAGGCCAACATACGAGTACGCCGCTACAGTGGCCGTCACGTCGTTTACGCCGGAGCGGCCGACTAGCAGTGGTTTCATAAAATGTTAATGTTCCCCGCCGGAGACCATATGAGGACTCGAAGGACACATTCTTATCGACCATAGCAGCACTCTTCGGGTCTCTCTGCTAGGTCGAGCTCCACGACTGCGAAGCTGGATGCTTTCGCACCGCACGCTGCCCCCGCCAGCACGCAATAACTCCCGAGTGGTCGGCAAACCTTACGTTGGGATTACTTCCTGCTTGCCCGTCACTCGCCCGTCATCCTGCTGTCCTTAGAGAACCGGTTGCGAATGGGTTGTTCCCACGGGCTGGACCCCTGCGCCAAGCGATAGGTCGACTCGCCAAGAAAGCAACAGATTCAGATATGGCTGCCCAATAACGGACATCCCGTTTTCGGAAACGGACGGTGTCGTGTCATAACAGGACCTTTTGGAAATGTTTGGATCAATCTTTTCAGTCGCCTAGCCGTTTTCGACTGGCCTGAAATTTGCTCGAACGTAAGTAGTTACCGCTACGTCTAACCGAAGGTCTTAGCAGGCGGTGGGACCGAGAGGAGCGTCTTCATGGGGACTTTACTTCAGGATGTTCGCTATGGTTTGCGCATGCTGGTGAAGAAGCCCACATTCACGATCGTGGCTGTCCTGACGCTGGCTCTGGGTGTGGGAGCCAACATGGCCATTTTCAGCATCGTGAATGCCGTGTTGCTGCGTTCCCTGCCCTACCGCGATCCCGATCGTTTGGTACGAGTCTTCTTTAACGAGCCCGGCGTAGGATTGCGGGACGTTAGGTTTTCCAAGCCCGAACTGGATGACCTGCAGACGCGAGCGGGTGTATTTGAAGATGTGACTCCCATCTTCTACGGTAGCGAGAATGTGACCGGCGGCAAACAGCCCGAGCGTGTCGAGGGGGTCAATGGCAGTTTCAGCTACTTTTCCATGCTGGGTGTGACCCCGCAAATTGGACGGTTGTTTGGTCCGCAGGACTTTGCGCTCGGTTTTGCTCCAGTGGTCGTGATCAGCGATGGCCTGTGGCGCCGTGCCTATGGCGCCGATCCGAACGTTGTCGGCCGTACTATCGGGCTGGACACTGATCCCATCACCATTATTGGGGTTCTTCCGTGCGGATTTCGCCATCCTGGACCGACGGTTTCCGGCGACGCGGAAGTGTTCGGCGCCGGCGGATTCAGCGGAGATCCCTTTCCCCCGCCAATACGTGGTAACCGGGTTTTGGTAAATGGAATCGGACGACTTAAGCCTGGCGTGACACTGGCGCAAGCTCAGGCGCGGCTCACTGCCATGGCTGCCCAATTACGCCACGACTTTCCCACCGATTATCCGCCGCAGGCGCAATGGACAATTGAGATTCAACCCTTGCAAGAAACTTTGGTAGGCAAGGTTCGGCCCATGCTGCTGGTGTTACTGGGTGCGGTAATCCTGATCGTTTTGATCGTATCGTTGAACATTGCCAATCTCCTCTTGGCGCGCGCTTCGGGGCGGCAACAAGAGATGGCGGTGCGGTTAGCGCTGGGTGCGAGCCGCGGCCGCATGGTGCGCCAGATGCTGACCGAGTCCATGCTGCTGTCGCTCATCGGCGGTGCCGCGGGAATCGCAACCGCAGTTGGTACTTTGGGTTTCATCCTGCGCTTTGTGCCATCGAACCTTCCCCGGCTCAACGAAGTACGGATCGACTGGGTGGTGCTGGCCTTCGCTCTGCTGATTTCCATTCTCACCGGCTTAGTGTTTGGACTTGCTCCAGCGCTTCATTCGACAAAAGGCGCTTTCTCCTTGGCCATGCGTGAAGGTGGTCGCGGGTCCGGTTATAGCACGAAGACCGGCCGATTGCGGGATGTTCTCATCGTCTCTGAACTGGCATTTGCCGTCATACTGATGGTGGGAGCCGGCTTGCTGTTGCGTACGCTGCGGGATCTGTTGCAGGAAAATCCAGGCTTTAATCCAACTCAAGTCGTCACGGCAAACACGTGGCTAGGAGTTCCCAACGATCCGAAAACGGATCCGTATCTCGGTATTCGTGGTACGGCCACCTTTGATCGTGAGTTGCTGCGGCGCATGAAGGCAATTCCGGGAGTGGAACTCGCCGCAATCACCTCATCTATACCGACCACCAATAGCAACCCCAACGCGGTCGGGGGCTTAGCGATCGAACGCTTGGCGATTGAAGATAGACCGGTCGAGTCCTCGCAGGATCTGCGCGCCGAGAGAATTCGGATAAGCCCCGATTATTTTAAGGTGTTGCAGGCGACGCTCCTACGCGGTCGCTCATTCACCGAGGGCGATGAAGACGGCAAACAGCCGGTGGCCATCATTGATGAAAGCACCGCGCATAAGTATTGGCCAACCAGCGATCCGCTGGGCCGCCAAGTGCGCTTCGGAAAAGACCCTACCAAGCCATGGACGACCGTCGTGGGTGTTATCAAGGATGTCAGGAATGACGGTCTCGACATCGATGGCGTTCCCCACATCTACGTTTCGGTCTATCAAGACCCCAGCAAGCAAGTGAGCGTGGCGTTGCGGACGTCTCTGCCCGCGACCCTGCTCGAACCACAGATTCGGCATGAAATCCAGAGCATTGATCCCGGCTTACCCGTATTCAATGTTGTCTCTATGAATGACATCCTTGATCGGTCACTGGCTTCACGCCGCTTTTCTGCCGACCTGGTGGGCGGATTCGCCGGACTGGCTGTGCTTCTGGCCTCCATCGGAATTTATGGCTTGCTGGCCTACGTGGTCAGCCAAAGATCGCGCGAGATCGGTATTCGCATGGCCTTGGGGGCCGGGCGAGGCGGCGTCCTGAAGCTGTTCTTGCAAAAGGGTATAGTGCTGGCGGGCCTGGGAATTGTGGCCGGCATGGTCGTTTCTGCATCCGCTGCGTCGTTGATGGGCAGTTTGCTTTACGGCGTGCGCCCGCATGATCCGGCTGTGTTTGTGATCGTTCCTCTGCTTTTGTTTGTAGTCGCCCTTCTAGCCAGCTACCTTCCGGCGCGGCGCGCGACGAAAGTGGACCCAATGATTGCTCTGAGAGAAGCATAGCGAACCACCCGTGCAGTGGGTTTTTGGAGGCAACCGCAACAATTCCCAACTCCCGGATTGTCGGCAATCCTTCCACAACCGCCCCCAGCTCAAGGATTAGGCTCGATGCCAATGCGATCATTGACGGCTGATCGAATCCGCTGCTTGCAGCCAAGATAACGTTCGGTCGCTTGCACCGAAACGTGCCCCAAAAGAAATTGGATCTGCTCGAACTCGCCTCCCGAAGCATGACAGAGCCGAGCACAGGTCCGTCGCAGATCGTGCGGCGCCAACTTCGCTACCTCCGATACTTCTGGCGGATTCCTTCACGATGTGCCAAACCGCCTTTACCGTCATTCCATCTCCCCATGTCCTTCCTACTTTGTTGACCTTGCGGAACAGTCTTCCTCGATCAATTGCGGCTGCGCCAAGCCAAACGTCCAGTTCGGTTCTCACCCAATCGGGAACCGGAACCGTTCGAACGTAACCTCCCTTGCCAACCAGATCCACAATGGCCCAATGCTCTTCGCGCTGCTGGAGATGATCCAAGGTCAACGCCACGGCTTCATGCCTCCTCAACCCACACGCGAGTAGCAATGCGAGCAAGGCTCGGTCACGTTTTCCTTTCAGTCGCTGACGATCGGGTGCTTGCCAAAGCGCATTGCCTTGCTCTGCCGTTAACCAGTTTCCGAGGCGAATGCCCAGCTTCTTCACGCCTTTGACTCGACGAATACCGGCAGCCAAATCGGCGCTAAGAAGACCACAGTCGGCGGCTTCGTAGGCGAGCCGGCGCACGGCGCCAAGACGCAGATTGATGGTGCCGGGCGCGAGTTGACGGGATTCGAGATGAGAGCGATATCGCAAGACCACGATCAGCAAAGCCCGGACGCGAACCGTAGTACTGGTAGTATGACTGGGGCAGAAGCTTGAACAAACACACTCTAAGCATCGCCGCAGTGGCGGTTGTTCTTCTGGCCTCCCTCAATGGCCTGGCTCAAAAGGTAACGATTGATTTCGACAAAGGCACGGATTTCTCCCGGTCGAAGACTTTTGCCTGGATCAAGGGGACCCCGGTCAGTAACCCCAAGCTTGATCTGTACATTATGGGCGTCGGGGATCATCAGTTGGAACAAAAGGGACTCACCAAGGTCGAGGCCAAGAACGCTGATCTGCTCATCACCTATCATGCGGCCGGTAGTGCGGAGATAAATGCGACTATTCTGGACAACGATTCTTACGCACTCTCGCTCGGACTTCCGCAGACGACCGTCGTCACCTGGTGGACCTTGCCCCCGCAAGGCACAACTGCGCGCCTTATCCGCAAGGGGACTCTGGCCTTCGAAATCATCGACCGGCAGCGCCACCAACTCATCTGGACCGCGAGCGCAAAGGTCAAGCTGGGTGAGAAACGAAGCAAGGCTCTTGATCAACTGGACAAGGCTCTCATCAAGGTTTTCGAGGGCTATCCGCCGCGCTAGGAATTGCTGGAGGAAAGCACATTGACCCCGCCGCATTACTGAGCTGCCTATGCTTGTTTGCAACTCAGGACAAGCTCCGAAACCCGGCCCACCGCCAGAAGACTAGAGCTCGTTCTCATTCCTCGCATTGCTCGCCGTTCTCTCTGAAGAAGTCGCTGAGGTCCTTGGTTAAGGGATTTCCCGCAGCTCTTAGCAGTGGCCCGACCTGGAAGATTTCTTGCATGGTTTTCAGGGTCGAGCTGTGGTCGTAGTGGATGGAGTTGCTGTACGCCTTCTTGCCGCATCCTTTGGCGAATGGCGAAAGGATGAACATGCCGATTGGGCCGTCGCTGAAGGCGCCGCTGTCTTCGGCTTCATCCCAGACGATGATCAAGGCGCCACCTTCCTTGTACTGGGCTGAGTTCGTGATCATAGGAACATTTTGCTTCAGCCAGGTGTCTCCCCGCAGCGTGTTGTCTTTGCTTTCGAGCGCGTCGCAAGTGGAAATTCCCTCGTGCCCGTCGTGACATACGTTGGGCGTAATGAAGTTGTACTGTGCGGAGGTCCCATTGGCCAGATCGGTTGCCAACTGGTAATACGGCCTGACGTGCCTTATGCACTCGGCTGACTTCGGATTCAATTCGTGATTGACATCGTTGAAATACACGGACGGTAGATGTTCAACGTCAAGGTAGGTGAAATCGAGCGGGCAGATGTCGAACACGGGGCTGCCGAAATCGGGTTCCGCGTAGGACGTCCACGAAATGCCGGCATCTTCAAGGAGTCGTACCAAATGCTTGTGCGTGTTCAGTTGGGGCTGGCCGGGCTGGGTGTCGGCAAGGACGCCAAAGTTGGTTCCGGCCTCCAGCCACAGATAATTCGGTTGGCTGGGGTGGTTGCCCGGCGGGTTGAAATACTGCTCGGCGTGTGCCGCCGTGTCCAGCAATTGCCCGTTGGCGTATGGGGCTAACAGGCTGCCTTTGATATCGGGATCACCGTATTTGGCGCCGGAGTTGTTGCCGGTCCAATTGTGATTTTCCATGAGTATGACCCAGACGGTCTTTACCTTACTCATTTGAGCAGTCATGACCGCTGGCATGACGACCAGCAGCAACAGCACAGTTGTGCTAAATGTCAAAACCTTCCGAAATCGTTTCACGGCTCTCTCCTTATTTTGCTCTTAACCACGGATCGAAGCTTTTGAACATCACCAGGAAAAACTTCAGCGGAAAGGATGCTATCCGACGAATGTGACGGCACGGTGAAGAAGCGATTAAAATCGGGACGTTGGAATATTGTTGGCAAATACCCGAATGGATTTCCGCGAGTTTAACGCGGTCACAACTGTCGGAATATCGCCATTACACTCGGTCCATTACACTACGGTCGCCGCGAAGCAAAAATATAGATATAGAAGTGTGATGGGTTCGTATGGTGGCGACATGTGCCAACCCGTCATGTTCGGCATCGTTCCGATTTCTCCAAGAAGGAAAACTTTTTCTGCTGGAACCTGACCCCAAGTCGACCTCCACCGTCAACGCTTACGCCAGCAGCCACGCCCGAATGGAATACTTCTGGCTGTGCAGCCGATGCTCAGAATATGAGAAGGATTGCGAGAACGACCGTGTCATGCCTCCAAGCGGTTCTGTAGCTGTACCCGGTTGCGCGTCAATTGGTACTTCCTGCGCATCACTGTGCGCCAGAGACGCTGTTCGGCATCGGGTACAAAACTTAGACTCAACTCGTTTGCTACTAGCCGCTTCATCAGGCGTTCGGCATCATGCTTGCGACGCCCAGTGCTGGTCGGACGAGAGCGGCCATCCGCCAAACCATTCAGACTAGTATGCGATGAACAAGCGAACAATCAGAACCGTGGATGGACTGTCTTGAGTACACTTATGACATGCGGGTGAGCTTTAGCCTGCTGACCGATTCGCAGGATGACGGAGCCAGCCCATGGCAGGTGGTGGCTATAGTACTCCAAGTCGTTGACACCATGGATCGTCTCATGATGTACCTGGCCGAAGGTGGGAGCGAACGTCATCAACTTGCTCGGAGCGCTGCCGATGAAGTATTTGTTTTTGCCCCAGAATTCAGCCGTTTTCGTGTCCTGTTCCGCGCGGTATTGGCATTGATAGAAAGACGATCGTAGCCCGTGTGATCGGGGAAGAATCTCATCCACGACTCGGTCTGGTCCTGATTTTGTTTGAAGCTCAAGGGTCATCCTTTGTAGGCGATATGTAGATATGTCTTGGGCTTCCAAAACCGTTACGACGTGTGATGGGGCATCAGGAGGTTGGACAGCGCTCTCCTGTAGTGTCGACGTTCTCTGCGCACCCAAGAGCTGAGTGGAAAACACCAACAAGCTGACCAACAGGATCGAAGAAAGGTGCGAAAGTAAGAAAACTACACCCCGCATGGGATTACCTTTTTTTTAAGTGGTCTGGGGTGGGCCAAGACCTTTCAATCGCAGAGGCTCAAGGTTGGCGCAAGTGAGGCACGATGGGCCTTCGTGGTCTGCAACAATCGTAGACGGTTTCCAAATGTGTTGTCTGGTCAAGATTGCACACTATGCGAACGAGCCAAGGAAAGAGAGTTCACCCGACACCTGACCCACAAGACCAGCGAGTCCACCCCAGTCGCCTGCGATTGAGGCTACCCTTCACCTTGAGCGTTCGACGCAAGCAAATCGCAATGATAAGGATGCCCCCGATAGCAACATGAGATCGCCGACGCTAAACAGTCCAAGCCACGCCTGGTCTGCTAGAAATGGTAGACGCGTTTTCGACGTCTCGGCCTGCCACACCGGGCTCGCCGGCTGACGTGGAGAGGGCATTCCGACAACTGGCATCGTTCCAGCATTGGCCTCGGTTACTAGGGCATTTAGCATCAGTCCACAAAGCATCTGTAGAACTCCAACCCGAACCCAAAGTGACCGAAGTTACACGAAGCACTAGCCATAGGATCGCGCAGGACTCGCACAACCAGATTGTCGGATGTTGTGTCCAGGCCAAATGATGTGCCGCAGAAAGAGGATTCACCGTCCACCCTGCCGATACTTAAAAAGCACACGTGAGCGGAAGCAAGCACTCTGCCAAACGGAGCTAGACGACAAGTTTCCTGTTGCAATGGAATATAAGGCGGCGGAATCAACCGGCAGATGCTGCTGGTCCAGGTGGTTGCTCATCACGTTCACACCAGGGAAAATGCATCGCCCGCGAAGGCTAGTTCCCCAAGCCTAACCTGTCTGTTCTCGATTGACATAGCTGCCTGAGAGGCCTTGCAAGTGGCTCCAGCGGCCATCGTGCTCCATAGCTTGTCTGCTGTAGCTGTCGCAAAATCGCCTTAGCACTACTCATTGACAGGGGTTTACCGTCCTCGGTAATTCCAATCCTAGGTTAGGGATCCCTCGGCTATGCGGCGATCAAAACTTTCAAGCAGGAATCACTTAATCCGCCGTTCCTGAAGACCACTCCCAATGCTGGAACTGGTTCCGCAATTCAGATTTCAGCAGCTTGCCAGTCGAGGTATGGGGCAAGCTGGGGACAAAGATGAACTCATCCGGCACCTGCCACTTAGCGAACTTGCAGGCCAAGAATGAGCGGAGTTCCTCGGCGGTGACCTGGCAACCTTCTTTGAGGACGACAGCCGCGAGCGGTCTTTCCTGCCACTTGGGATGCGGGGCGGCAATCACCGCTGCTTCCTTCACAGCTGGGTGGGCCACGAGAGCATTCTATAGAGCGGACACCGAAAGCGAACTACTAGCTTCGGCAGTACATTCCGCATGTGATCCAATATGCTTCTCCTACGACTGTTATCGATGGCATGGCTTGCACTCGGGATCGTGTCGTTGTGCTTCCTGTGCTGGCTGTGTAAACGAACCGACATGACAGCTAAAGAACCAAGCGAATTGATCTCGTTCTCCCCCCACCGGCCGAGTTTGGTACGGACACTTAGTCCCACCGTCGCAGGACGCGGGCTAGTTCGCTCTCTCAATGCTGAAACGATTCGAAGCACAGGCATTTGAGGCTCTCCGCCAAGAACTCGGCCCAACCCCGTTTTGTGTGAGGAATGTAAGTAGGGTTCCCAATGATCCGTCGGCTCGTATCTCACCCCCAACTACGGCGCCGTCTCGCCTTGCGACGGACACGAGAACAGGCGCCCGACGGAGGGCGACCATCTTTGGCACAACTCTACTCCGCTCGCCGAACTGGGCCGAGCACCTGGTGTCCGCGAATACGCCAGTGAACAAATCACCCAGGCCAAAAACCATCTCAACCGGTCCATGACCATGGAGCAACTTCTCGAAGCCAAACAAAGGGCCGCCGAGTGGATCAGAAAGATGAAAAAAATCCCACCTTCGTCGATCGACAATCCTCCCAACGCATCTACGGCCTGATTCCGGAATGAAAAGGGTCGGAATTCTCGGAACTGACGATCGCTTCAAACAAATAACACCTTTGCATCGGTCCCAAATGGCATAGTAAGATGCTACTCCCTGAGAGGCTTCTGGTCTGCTCCGTATGCTACCGCTGCTCATTTGGTAGGCCACTCCCGGGAGATCTAAAACAAAGGAGCCGAAAGTGCAAAATAAGAAAAACTCAGAGAAATTACATAAGGCTGGAATTCTGGCCACTCGCCATGCACTTCCTCTCACGGAGAATAAGAAAAACTTAGAGAAATTGCAGAAGGCTGGAATTCTCGCCACTCCCCATGCTCTTACTCGCGCGGAAAAAAAAGTGATCGAGTCTTTGAGCCGCGCCGAGATTGACGCCTGGGTGAACATCAAGGAAAAGCTGGACAAAGCTGGCGTCCGGCAACAACCAGCTAATTTTTTTATCTAAGTCAGCGGGGAGCGAACCATTAGGAACAGCCAACAATTGCGGAGGAAAATTCGACTGGTGAGTGGTGGGCTGGAACGAGCAGCCCACGCGTTCTGGAATCATGCCCGACTTTGCGATCTTTTTCCTGAGTTCCTTCTCGTTGATTACTCGATCAGTCGTGCTACCACCCCCGTGATGGAGGCCGCCTACGCTGTAGCACGCACTCGATCGGACTCCGATCCAGTGGCCGCTTGCGTGGCTGAATACTTGTCCAGACACATTCCGGAGGAACTGCACCATGATGAATGGCTGCTGGCGGACCTGGAAGCCCTTGGCCAGACCCGCGAACAGGTGCTGGAGAGTCTGCCGTCTCCCACTGCCGCTGCGCTCGTGGGAGCGCAATATTACTGGATCTTCCACGCCCACCCCGTGAGCTTGCTCGGCTATCTTGCGGTTCTGGAGGGCGAACCGCCGTCAACCGTGTTTCTCGAAGAAGTGGTTGCGAAGAGCGGCCTTCCGGCCAAGGCTTTCAGAACATTCATCAGACACGGCCACCTTGATCCCCAACACCGGGACGACTTGAACGACGCTCTGGATCGGATGCCACTGAACGCACAACACACGGCCCTGGTTGGCATCAGTGCCATTCAAACGGTTCATTGGCTTCGTTCCGCGTTTGAGGAGCTTGTGGAATCGCACTCTCACCTACGGTCAGTTAGGCCCGGAAGTGGATAGCACTTCGCCCTCGGTCCCCATCGGCCTAGGTTTAGGTGGCAAATGCCGCGGGTTAGGTTAGGCGGAAGATCACGCCTGTAAAACTCTTCTGATTTCCGCCCCGGGGAATCCCATGCGGCGCACCAGATCTTGGAACCGTGGATCCTCGCGGAGGCTGTCCCATGTCGGATCGACATTAAGAAAGACCAGTATTTCCTCCCGCTGTTCGTAAGCCTTCTCAAGCCACTCGAACGCCTGATCCCTCTGGCCGAGCCCAACATAAATAATTGCAATATGGTGCGGGGACACATATCTCTGCGCGACCTGTTCCTCCATGGCGTGGACCAGCATCTCGGCATCGGCTGTTCCGCCGGCTAACGCCTGCACGTATCCGAGATATGCTGAGGCGTACGGGCTTGCGCCCAATCTAAACGCCTTGTTTAACTCCTCCAAGGCCTGATCGCGTCTTCCTATCTGTTCGTAAGCCCATCCGAGCCATAGGTGACCTAACCAGAAGTCTGGGTCCATCTTGATCGTCTTTTCCAATTGCTCAATCGCTTTCTCGTATCGCCGCGCCATCCCAAAGGAGAGTCCCAACACCAGATTGATTTTGTTGGACAGCGGGTCGAGTTCCCGCGCAAGCGCCAACTCCTCGAAAGCTTCTTCATTGGACCCGATCGCTGTTAAGTAGTAGCCATACCATTCGTGAGCCGACGCCGATCCAAAATTCAGCTCCAACGCTCGCGTAAATTCCGCTTCTGCGCCTGCCCAGTCGTGCTCGTAGAAAGCCCTCACGATTGCAAGCAAGGCATGAGCTTCGGGAAGCGTTTCGTCGATCGCCAAAGCCTTCGTGGCAGCGTCACGCACCTTGGGCATTGCTACTCGAGGAGATATGAACTGGCTGGACATGCCATAGTAAGCTTCCGCTAACCCTGTGTAAGCGAGGGCGTAGGCCGGGTCCCTTT
>Ga0210403_10002774_pt1 | contig 15607 bp, 17 predicted proteins | sample IncBWC19MmetaG_FD_150863 | JGI IMG/M metagenome (GOLD analysis project Ga0210403, IMG submission 150863) | Forest soil microbial communities from Barre Woods Harvard Forest LTER site, Petersham, Massachusetts, United States - Inc-BW-C-19-M | ecosystem: Environmental > Terrestrial > Soil >... | reverse complement strand
TAGCTGTCTTTCAGTTGCCGCCGCACAAACTCGAAGCTGATGTGCTTGTCGATCAGCCGCAGCAGGTGGTTTTCAGGAACTTGATCTTCCAGGCGGAAGTAATAGAACAACGCTTCGGAACGCTCGTGTTGCCCCATCATGATCAGCAAGCCTCCGACGATCAGAATCACACAGAGGATGGGCGAATGCTTTCTTCTAACATGCTTCTGCCCAATCGCATCCTGCTAATCGATGTGACTTTTTCAACATCCACGAGCCCATAGCGCTCAGAACCCGTCGATGAGTGAAATAGAGGGAGTGAAATAAAGGCCATTACGCTCAGAACCACGGGATGCTGGAAAGAGCCGACATTTTATTGTTTGTGCTGCCGTTTTGGTCCTGTTCACTTATATGTCCCTCGACCACTCCTAGCTGCGCAGAGGCGCTGACAAATCTGTTATTGATCAAAAGCAGAATCGCTTTCATCAGGCCGACTTCCTTTTTAGCGAATTGAACGGTATCACTTTCGCGTGTCGTTGTGGCGCGATCCACTTGGTGGTCTTTTTCCTGAATTTAATAGGTACGTAAAACTCAATGATTTTCGCCATAAAATCCCCCTTGTAAAAGCGAGCCATGGGAAGGATCTCCAAATCGTGGCCATCCATATTCTCTAGCCCTCACTTGCTATAGCGACAATCGGGCTCGAAACGCTGGTGGGCAACGAGGCCAAATAAAAAACGGGCGTCCGACTCTTGCGAGTCATTGGACGCCCGGGCAGCCCTCCCCCAGAACTGCTCACTCAGGAATGTAAGTCCTTCGCTAATTTTTGTGAATAGCCCGTCCGGGCTAGAGTTACCCACCAACGTGCCATCGCACGATATCGGCACTAGCGTTCGCTGGTTGTTCCTCTGGAACCCGGGCCGCGGTTACGCGCCGACTGCTCGCGAAGCAGGAGCGGTTTCGACGCGATTCCGGCCCCGCGCCTTGGCGGCATAGAGAGCCTCATCAGCGTTGCGCAGAAAGGCCTCGCAATCGAGTGTTTCTTTTTCGTCTTGTTCCACGGAGGCAAGTCCGAGGCTGAGAGTAACTGAGATCTGGCCAACGCTGGTATCGATCGGTTGATCCGCAATACAATGGCGCAAACGTTCCGCACCGACAATCAAATTGGTCGCATTACAACCGGGAAAGACGACTAAGAATTCCTCGCCTCCATAGCGCCCGACTACGGCAGACCTCCGGAAGAGATCGGATGCAAAGTTATCTCAAGATACGCATAAGACGCGTAACACTGAATCTTCTCAAATTTGGCTTTAGCTCGGCTCGCAATTTTCAAGTGACTCATTAATGAACACTTCTTGGCTTCGTTTTTGCAAAAGTCCATTTTAATGGCCTCCAGTTGGATAACCGCTACTATCGCGTTAAATGTACGCTCAACGGGGGAGGAGTCATTTCTCCCTGTCGGCGTCGCTGGAGGCGCTCCAGTCGGTCGACGGTGCGACCCAGTTGTCGCTCGATCGTATTTTCATAGCGAAGGAGCCTGTCGAGCGCATAGTTATCCGGGATTACGTGCTTCGCGATCGCATTTTCTCGATCAGCGGAACTTCTCAATCGTGCGACTTGCTCGATAAAATCTATTCTGAGATACACGGTAGATGCGGCACGAATCGAAGAACGCTCTTCAGAACTTAGATCTTGCCACATTTTTGACATCGCCGGATCTGCCACCTTTTCTTCCGGCTCGCTCTCCATTGACTCCCACATCGACTCGATCCCCGGGTCTATTGCGAAAATTCTCTCTTTCATCTCCTGCGAGATTTCGCCCGTCTCTTCGATCTCGTCCGCCGCAGTCTTCAATTGGAGGATCATAGTCTGATCTTTTTTGTCCTGCTGCTTACACAACTCTCTTTGTGTTGCAAGCTCTCTACCCGCGGAAGCTTGCAACGCTACGCAGTTCATCGCATTTTCATAACGCCACGCACGTTTGAGCCTCCACCAGCAAAGGGCGAGACGTTCGACTTCCAGTTCCTCCGCCGTTCCAATCGGCTGGTACTGCGCGCGGAGGCCGCCGCGAAGTTCTTCATATTCCTGAGAATCTTCGCCGTGATTGGCGAAATCAATTAGCTGCCTAGTGAACAACCCGTGCTTAATCGCGTTCCTCCCACTGTAGACCTTGCCTTTGGTTGTCTTAGGCCCAGTGGACTTCTCCGCGTTCTGGCGGTTAGCTGCGACCTTGCGTGCAGACGTAAAAGCTCTCTTTTCCGTCTCCGTCCCCGGGCCGGCTCCCTCTGTTATTTCTTCCTCTGAATCTTTCATAGAAAATACCTCTCTTGGATGGACCGAGACTCGCCATAAGAAACGGCCCAAAACAGCGCAGGACCGGGCATTCGTCTTTCGTGCTCCTCCATTAGACCCTGGTTCTGTGTGGGTTTCACCTTACGGTAGTAATTACGGGAAAGTACTAGCGAGACATTGGTCCAATCCGGAGTCAATCGGGATTATTGGAGCATTGGACATTTATCTGCGTACGAATTAGCCGCGGCAAACCTTGCGGTTTTGCTTATCGTCGGGAACGGACCGACTGTTCTGAGACCGCATCAGAGTCCGGAAAAAAGAGAGAACTATTAAATCTGAATTTAGACAAGAAATGTGCAGCAGGTTAGTAGTCCGTGAATATACGCTCTGGGCGCGTATATTGGGTCGAAGGCAGTTATCTTCCACTTCCGCCTTTGCCCTGTCGAGCATCCTGGCGGTACGCAGAGAAACGAGGTTGCCCGCAGAGAAGTCTATCTTTTCTGATCGTGCACCAAGACGATTAACCGACGTCTCCGATGGTTCAATCACAGTGTTACCATCGTGTTGTGAACAAACAACCTGCTGGTTTCAGGAGACGCAAGTTGTCGACCGTCGTGAGGAAAGCGATCACGTCGTACTACACGGACCAAGAACAGATGGAGATAGAGAAGGCAGCAAAGCAGGAAAAGATCAGCAAGAGTAGCTTCGTCGCATCCGCAGCTCTAAAAGAAGCTCGCCGGATTATCCGCTGAGTCCCCTCCTCCCGTTGTAATTAAAGACGCTTCAGGCAGATCCCAAGACAATTACTGTATCTTTTTCTTCAGTTGTACTGTATTGTTGTACCGTACAACTGTGATGTCATGCCTCGCGGGGAACTTAAAACAAATCAGTCAAGGACAAACCTATGATCGCAACAAAAAGCTTAACTCGACAGAACAAACGATATGCGAAACTGCGCTGGGGAAGCCTCGTTGGGCGGATCGCTTTATGCGCTTTGGCGAACTTCACAGAAGTGTTTCAGTTTTCCATTGCAAACGGCGACCTTCTTTTCTTAGACAACGGCTGGTACGTTACCCATTCGGGATTGATGAATCTGGCACGTCGCAATCGGTGCGCAGGCATTAGTGTTCAGCCGGTTCAGCCGTTCTGCGATCCGTTGGCACAGCGCTGGGCGTTCGAGGCCAGAGTCTATAAATCTCGAACGTGCAAAGGTTTCGTTGGTTATGGCGATGCCGATCCCTCCAATGTCTCATGGCTTGTCCATGGTGCGGAGATGCGTGTAGCCGAAACTCGTGCTGTCAACCGAGCTCTGCGAAAGGCCTACGGAATCGGCATCTGCTCCGTCGAGGAGATCGGATCCCTCACGGAGCCATCTGCATTCTCTTCCCAGTCAAAGAAGCTTCCCCCGCAGCCTACCAACGGAAACTACGGCGGACGAACCGTCCGCGATCACCTCTGCCAACTGATTCGGCAGCATCAGCTAGATGCCACTCTGGTTAAGTTGTACGCCACCGATTTCTGTGGGGTGAAGACTCTTCGCGAAGCTACTCGCGAGCAGGTGGAAAACTTCGTCGCGCACCTGGCCGATTGGGCCGAGAAAAATCGCGATGGTCTCCTTTGCCAGCTCAACAGCTATCTCGGTGCGAAAGAAGGTGCCGCGTGAGACGACGAATCCAAGGCTTGCACGAGGCTGACCAGTCTGCTGCATCTCGAGTTCGCGATGGCCTGCTCCTCGTTCGCGTCGAACGAGCTCAGCATCGGTGGGATTCGCGAAAGCCTTTCTATCTCCTTCGCTTCTCAATCCTAGAGCCCAAAGAGCTCACGGGACATTCAGTTACGGGCCGCCTCTACTGCACGCCCAGAGCGTTGTGGAAACTCAACCGGTTTCTGCATGACTTCAGTTACAGCGCCGAACTGATCGGCCAGGATGAGATCGACGAGAAAAGCCTGATTGGGCTCCGAGGTGTTATCAAGATCAGCCACGTTGTCCTGAAGGGCATGTCGCTACCCAATCTCGATGGCTTCGCACCTGCCGCCGAGTGGGAACAACTTTCGAGCGTGTCGGCCGCGAGCCTCGCCGTATGGGAGGCGTCCAAGTGACCTACAGCTATACCCAGATCAGCCAGTACCTCACCTGCCCGCGCCGCTATCGCCACCGCTATCTCGATGGCTGGCAAGAAAAAGATACTCGAGCCGCCATGCTTTTCGGACGCGCCTTCGAACAAGCTCTGTCCGCATACTTTTTGCGGGAGGACGCTGCAGCTGTTCTATTCCGCGAATGGTCGCGTTGCCAGAACCAGGGCTTGCAGTACTCGAAGGGAGATACGTGGGATCGCATGCTCCAACAGGGAATCCGGCTTATAGACCGGTTCTGCCAAGACGATCGCGTTCGTATTCGTCAACCGCGCCGTCAGCTCCAGATCAAATTCACAAGGCCAGTTTCCGGAATCAATGACTTTGTAGCCTACGTCGACGCGATCGGAAATCTGGACGGAGAACGCTGCCTGATCGAGTGGAAAACCACGTCGAGTCGCTACTCGGAGGAACCGGATGGACTGCTCGCACTTGATCCGCAACTCGTTTGCTATTCCTGGATGACGGGAATCTCTCAAGTCGCCCAGATCGTCTTCGTTCGCAAGCGATTGGTTGAGATTCAATACTTACGAACCACAATCACCGATGAACAGCGTCGCGAGTTCGGTCAGTTGGCAGAGGATACGATTGGACGAATCGAGTCTGCCCACTTCTTGCCTCATAGCGGCGTCAGATTCCCACAAAACCCCTGCAGCAGTTGCCCTTATGTCGGGCTTTGCCTCGCGAACCAGCAGACGGTCGAAACCCGTCTCGTTCGACGCCCCGGAGCAGAAAACCTTGGTTGGCTTGACGAGCTTGGTTACTAGAAATCCGCCCGTGTTGCCGAAGGAGAACCACCGACGCGCGCTCTTCGTTCTTACGAAGATCGACCAGATTCTGTCGTTCGAAAAGAGGAACGAGGCAGAACGCGACACGCGCTTCGTTGAACTTGGACGCTATCTGTGCGAAGTCCGAGCGGGACAGTACTGGCGCGTGGAGCAACTGGCGTCGTTCGATGACTTTCTCTCGCGACGCTTCCCGGAATCGAGAAGGAAAGCATACTACCTGATGTCGATCCACGAGCACCTCCCTCCTAAGGCCCGGCGTGACCTGAAACAAATTGGATGGACGAAGGGCGTCGAACTGGCGAAACTGGCACGCCGGGACGGTCAGGACTTCGATTGTGCAACCTGGTTGCACAAAGCCCGTGAGTTGCCCAAAGATCAGTTTAAGCATGAAGTCGAAAAAGAGCTCAGCGGCCTAGATACCGAGCCGACTGAGATCATCTACTTCAAATTCTACAAGAGCCAGATCTCGGTTATTGAGCAAGCGATCGAAACGGCAGGTTTGATGTTGGGGACTAACAAGTCAAGAGGATATTGCCTGGAGATGATCTGTGGTGACTTCCTAGCAGGAGCCAATCTCGACTCTGGCAACCCAAATGTGCTGCTGTATTCGATCCTGCGATTGTTCAGGTTCCTACCGGAGGAAGAAAGAAAAGCGTTTCTCGACCGGGCAATCGAGAAAGCTTCGTGAACTGCCCGGCACCAAAGCTCGCACGTCTGCGCCTGAATTCCGACTTGTACGACCAGCTTCGTAACCAAGTGCTCCGCCGGGACGGTTGGAGATGCCAATCGTGCGGCACGATGTCCAATCTTGAGGTTCACCACAAACAGTTTCGCAGCCAATCCGGATCCGATTCCGAGGAAAACTTGATCACTCTTTGTGCGAGATGCCATGCTCGGATTCACACTCCCACGTAGCCACGCGAGGCTCCTGCGCTATTTTGAGTCGGGCGGAGCCGCGAGTAGGCCGGGTAGCTGAGCTGGGTGCCAGGAGTACTCAATAGTGATTCCAAGCCATTTGCGGGTCGCCACGAATACAGGATTTGGGACCTCTGCATTCATCGAGGCAACGCCACCGATGATTGATGAGATGGTTTGAGTAGAGACTAGGTTTCGCAGACGGAAAGTACGCCGATCAGTTGCTCCGCAAATCCGGTCAGCCGATCGATGCGTCTAAATCGTCGCATCTAATAATCGTACGGAGTATGGGACCAATTCTACAAGAGCCAGCGAAAACAGATGTCACGCCCGAGACCAGTACCCCTCCTGAAAGTGCTCCCAAAATGCATTGGCTGCTCGCATGAGCATTCCCCGTCACTGCATTGCGGACGCTCATCCGATACAATAAGCGGTTCGTGCCTTATCCAATTCAAGAGGAAACAACTCCGTGATCATTGGTGTGCCCAAGGAAATTTATCCGGGGGAGCGGCGGGTTGCTTTAGTTCCCCTGGTAGTCCCGAATCTTGCTAAAGCGGGATTTGAGGTCGTGATCGAAAGGGGCGCGGGAGTAGAAGCCGGTTATCCGGACGCGCTCTACGTCGAAAAAGGCGCGAAGCTTTTTCCCGATCGTGCTGCCCTTTTCGCGAATGCAGACATCGTCGTTCAAGTTCTCTGCTACGGATCCAATGACGTCACCGGGAAAGCGGATCTGCCTTTGATGCGTCGAGGCCAGATGCTCATTGGTTTCCTGAGGCCGCTCGGATCGTTGGAAGTGATCCAACAAATTGCCCAAACCGGCATTACTTCTTTCTCTGTGGAATTGATGCCGCGCACCACGCGTGCGCAGAGCATGGATACGCTCTCCTCGATGGGCACGATCTGTGGCTACAAAGCGGTGCTGATCGCGGCCGACACTCTACCCAGAATTTTCCCCATGTTGACCACGGCAGCCGGAACCATTACTCCCGCCCGCGTTCTCGTCATTGGCGCCGGTGTTGCCGGACTGCAGTCGATTGCCACTGCGCGGCGGCTGGGTGCAGTCGTTTCTGCGTACGACCTGCGGCCCGCCTCCAAAGAGCAAGTGCAGAGTCTCGGAGGGCGATTCGTCGAGCTCCCCATTGAAGCCAAAGATGCGCAGGATGCGCGCGGATATGGCACTGCCCAGGATGAAAGCTTCTATGCGAAACAGCGCGAGTTGCTAACCCGGGTGGTTGCCGAGAGCGACGTTGTGATCACTACCGCAGTCGTCCCCGGCAAGAAGGCTCCGGTTCTCGTGACCGCGGATATGGTGAAAGGGATGGCGCCACGCTCAGTCATTTTTGATCTCGCTGGTGAGCGAGGAGGGAACTGCGAACTCACGCAATCCGGCAAGACCATAGTCGCGCACGGGGTCACGATTATTGGGCGCATCAATATCGCAACCGAAGTCCCTTATCACGCCAGCCAGATGTATGCGCGCAACGTCACCGCATTTCTTTTGCATTTGGCGAAAGAGGGAAAGCTGCAGATCAATCTGGAAGACGAAATTACTCGCGAAACCCTGCTGACCCGGGACGGTGAAATTGTGAACCAACGAGTGCGGGAATTTTTCAAACTACCAGCGCTGGTCTCGCAAAGCGCGTAACCAACGTAGGCGCGGGCGTCCCCGCCCGTGCGAAGTCGACAGAAATTTGGGAGGCAAGATGAGTTCTGCCTTAATCAACGGATTGTTCGTTTTTATGCTCGCGGCTTTCATCGGATTCGAAGTCATCCGCCGAGTCTCACCCCTACTCCACACGCCCCTGATGTCGCTCACCAATGCCCTCGATGCCATCGCGGTCGTTGGCGCCATCGTCCTGGTGGGCGAACATAAAAGCACGCTTTCGTTCGTGTTCGGCGTTCTCGCAGTGATCGCGGCCACCAGCAACGTGGTTGGCGGATTTCTAATCACCGACCGCATGCTCAAAATGTTTAAGTCGAGCCGCCCGACAAAGCCATGACCACCGACTTCGCGGGTAATCAGCAGATCATCGAGATCTTATACCTCATCGCCAGCGTTCTCTTTATTCTTTCGCTGAAGTGGATGAGCTCTCCAGCGACTGCTCAGCGCGGCGTCCGGGCGGGCGAAATCGGAATGGTCCTGGCGATTGCGGGCACCCTGTTGCACCACGGCATCGTGGACTACAAGTGGATCGCCATCGCGCTCGTACTCGGCACCGGCATCGGAATCCCTCTGGGCATGGTGCACATGACCGCGGTCCCGCAACGGACCGCGCTCAGCCATGCTTTCGGAGCATTTTGCGTAACTCTGGTCGGTACTGCAGAATTCTATCTCCGAACCCCAAACGTCCCGCGCTTCATGATGGCGGTTCTCTCGATGGAGGTCATCCTCGGCTCGCTCACATTCACCGGCAGTTTGATGGCCGCCGGAAAACTCCAGGAGATCCTGCCGCAAAGGCCGCTCACATACAAAGGACAGAACTTCGTTAATCTGTCGCTGCTCGCAGCTTCAGTAGCCATCGCCGTCTACCTCGTAATAAACCCCGGCGCGCATCAACTTTTTCCGGTGATGATCGCGGTTCCGCTACTCTTCGGCGTGCTCATGATTGTTCCCATCGGCGGCGCGGATATGCCGACCGTCATCTCACTCTTGAATTCTTATGCCGGGCTTTCCGCCGCTGCTATGGGATTCGTCCTCGACAGCAAGCTCCTTATTATTGCCGGAGCGCTCGATGGCTCCTCTGGTCTGATCCTCTCCATCATCATGTCGAAAGCGATGAACCGCTCCTTCACCAATGTTCTGTTCGGAGCGTTCGGACAGGTGCAGGCTACCGCCGTGGCAGGACAGGAAGAGAAAACCGTGCGCAGCGCTACACCGGATGAAGCTGCAGGAATCCTGGCTGCGGCCAATAAAGTCGTGATCGTTCCGGGTTACGGCATGGCTGTCGCCCAAGCCCAGCACAAAGTTCGCGAACTCTACGATGCCCTGACCAAACGCGGAGTGGATGTGCGTTTCGCCATTCATCCCGTCGCCGGCCGCATGCCCGGACACATGAACGTTCTACTCGCTGAAGCCGATATTCCGTACGACCGCTTGATCGAAATGGATGACATCAACGGCGATTTCCCCCAAACCGACGTTGCCCTGGTAATCGGCGCGAATGACGTCACCAATCCCGCCGCTCGCACCGATACCGGCAGCCCCATTTTCGGCATGCCCATCCTCGATGTGGATAAGGCTCGCACCGTCATGGTGATCAAGCGGAGCATGAATCCAGGCTTCGCCGGCATCGACAACCCGTTGTATTACCTCGATAAGACCCTAATGCTCTTCGGAGACGCCAAATCCTTCGTGAACAGCATCGTCCACGAACTCTCCGGGAACGCCCACTAATGTGAGCGTCCCCGCTCGTGCAGGCGGTTGCGAGAAGTCGGGATTGCGCGCGAGATCACGCTAGTCCCGGAGTAGAATATCCTCACCCGATCTTCCCCGGTTGTAGACCCCAGAATTCGATTCCTGACTCGAGGAGGACCCTTCATGCTTTCTCAAGCAAACATTCTGCCAACTACTCCAATGGGAGCCAATCTCATCGGCGGCGGCGCGACCTTTCGCGCCTGGGCGCCACGGGCAACTGCGGTCTACGTCAACGGCACGTTCGGGGGAACGCCGATGACCGGCCAGACCAACGCTTTGCTGATGGCGAAGGACGCCAATGGATATTGGACGGGCTTCATTCCCAACGCGCGCGACGGCGACCTCTATCATTTTTGGGTCGCCGGGGCGTCGCCCGTGAGCGGTCACAAGCGCGATCCTTATGCCCGCGAAATGGCCACGGACAATCCGTTCCCGACTTGCAGTTGTGTGATTCGCTCGGGCACAGCCTACCCATGGCACGATTCGGCATTTGTGACGCCCGATTTCTCCAACATGATCATTTACCAACTGCATGTCGGAACCTACGCTCCCAGCTCGCCGGGTGCGGCGTCGACTTTTCTCGATGTGATCGGGAAAATAGAGTACATGGCAGCGCTCGGGATCAATGTGCTGCAGCCTTTACCCATCGACGAAATGGAGACCGATCCCTCCCTGGGCTACAACGGTGCGGACTATTTCTCGCCAGATTTTCCTTACGTGGTGTCGGGGCCTGCTCTGTCTGGATATCTCACCACGATCAATCGCCTGCTGGCAGCGAAGGGCTTTTCACCACTCGCAATCAGTGACATCACTCCCGGGCCGGCGCAGCTAAAAGCCATGGTTGACTTGTGTCACCTTTACGGCATCGCGGTAACTTTCGACGTGGTCTACAACCATGCCGGTGGATTTTTCGGCGACGATCAGAGCCTCTATTTTTGGGATCGCGCCGCCAATACCAGCGATAACAATCAAAGTCTCTACTTCACCAACATGGGTCTTGCTGGCGGTCTTTCCTTCGCGCTTTGGAACGACGATGTTCGCGAGTTCATCATCAACAGCGCCCGTTACTACATCGACGAATTCCACGTCGATGGCTTTCGCTACGACGAGATCAGCGCGCTTTTGTCCATGAATCAGGATTCTGGATGGAGCTTCTGCTGCGACCTCACCAATACGCTTCGCTACGTCAAGCCACGACTGCTGCAAAACGCGGAATATTGGCCGTTCGAATTTCAAAACTATCCGCGGCCCAGCCCACTAATCGTCACTCCAACCAGCAGTGGCACTGGCTTCGATGTTCTGCAACACGATGGTCTACGCGGCGCCGTTCGCGGTGCAATCGGGCAGGCGTCTCAAGGCCAAAGCGGCGCTCTCGATTTCGATTCAATCGCCGCCAATCTATATCCTCAAGGCTTCGCACATGGATGGCAAGCAGTCACCTGTGTCGAGAACCATGATCTCGTTCAAGCCGGAAGGGAACCCCGCATTCCCGCTCTCGCCGATGGCTTGAGCCAGCGCTCGTGGTACGCCCGCAGCCGCTCGCGTTTCGCCACTGGACTGCTCTTGACTGCGCCGGGAATCCCGCAGCTCTTCATGGGACAGGAGTTCCTGCAAAGCTACCAATGGAGCCCGGATCCCACGGACTCACTCCATCTAATTTGGTGGAACGGCCTCAATACTGGCAGCGACCAGACGATGGTGAATCATCTGCGTTTCACTCAGGATCTGATCCGGCTAAGGTGGAATCAGCCCGCACTGCGGGGCGATAAAGTGAACCCATTCCATGTACACGACCAGAACCGCGTCATCGCATTTCATCGCTGGCTTGAGGGCACGGGCAACGACGTTATCGTCGTCGCCACGCTTGCCGAGACCACCTGGTACAACTACGCGATCGGGTTTCCGTATTCCGGACCGTGGGCTGAAGTCTTCAACAGCGACGTCTATGACAATTGGGTCAATCCTATTGTTGCGGGCAACGGAGGAGGGATCGTAGCGTCTGGCGGCCCGCTGCACGGTTTCGCGGCGTCCGCAAATATCGTGATCCCAGCGAATGGAATGGTAGTCTTCGATCGCAATGCGTAAGGTTGGCGCTGACGGCGCTTTCACAAGCCGCCATTCTCGACTTCGCGATTCAAAGCAGAAAGTGAAACCCTCTGCCGTCCGTTCGCGTCGAAGTTCGCTGGATCCAGCCAGCGCTCGAATGCCGCTTTTCGTTTCGGCCATTCCGAGTCGAGCATGGAGAACCACGCGGTGTCACGATTTCGTCCTTTGACAATCATGTGCTGGCGAAAGATTCCCTCGAATGTGAAGCCCAGCCGCAGGGCCGCGCGGCGCGAAGGCGCATTGAGCGCGTTGCATTTCCACTCATACCGCCGGTATCCGAGATCCTCAAAAACATACCGAGCCATCAGATACATCGCCTCGGTTGCGCCCACCGTCCGCTGCAAACGAGGAGTAAAAAGGATGCTGCCAACCTCAATCACTCGATGCGCAGGCTCGATCCGCATAAACGCAGCATACCCAACCGCATCACCCGACGACTTTTCCAGCATGGCAAAGAACAGAGGATCTTCCGAGCGGGCCCTCTCTCTGAGGTGAGCATCAAACCCAGCGCGACTGGCAAACGGCCCCTCGAATAAATAGCGCCACAACCCTTCGTTCTGCTCTCCGCGCGAGCCCTCGTAAAGTATTTCGGCGTGCGCCGCAGCATCAAGGGGCACAACGCTGACCACGCGACCGTCGAGCACGATGCGTTGCGGGCGCTTGGCCGGCGCTGCGTCGAGTTGCTCGCCGATAGCAACAGTCTCGATGTTATGTTTTGAATTCATCACCAAAGTCGGGCTCTAGTTATTTTTCCACAGTCCAGATATCAGACAAGTCATTTCCACTGCACCATCGTGCATTCGAATCTACGCTTTGACATAAGGATGACATCGCCGAGACACGAAGACCAAATTACTTTTTACGCTTTGTAGACATCGGCGTGACACAAGACAAATTCTCGCCTTGTAGAGTCACCTCACGTATCCCACCAACCAAACCGGGATACTTTGGAGAAGCACAAATATGAAGGAAATTACCGAAATTCTAGGCACTTCGAATCGACGATCGTTCATAAGGAACGGTGCCGTCGCCGGAGCTGCGGCGACCGTAGGCGCTGGCATCCTGAGCGGCGGTTTACGGGCGTTGGCTGAAACCGACCATAAAGGTCCCGCAATAACCAAAGGTGACATTGCAATCCTGCAGTTTCTGGCTGCGGCGGAAATCCTCGAGACCGACCTCTGGCAACAGTACACCGAACTGGGAGGAACCCAGGACGCCGAAGAGCACGGCGTCAACGGCGGCAGTCCGCTCTACATGGCTGCCCTGCAGATTCTCGATGGCGACATGCCCCAGTATATCCACGACAACACCGACGACGAAAAGAGCCACTTTGCCTTCATCAACTCCTACCTGGAGTCGGTCGGAGCCGAGCCGGTGAACCTCGATCAATTCGCCAATCTGCCCAGCAGTAAAGCCACTGGCGCAGCCGATATCGGACGGCTCACCAACCTGATGAACCTCAACGTCGACACCAGCTTCTGGACCCGCTATCGCAGCGACAACCACAACCCCGATCTCGATCCCAACTTTGTATTTGGTCAAGCCGAGAACATCGTCAATCGAACCGCAATTCCCAGAACCGATGATGACCTCAACGGTCCCGCCAACATTGCGCCCTTCAACGTCCCTGACCATCTTAAGGCGATCGCCTTCACCGCGGGCTTTCACTTCTGTACCATCGAGCAGGGTGGCAGCAGCCTCTACCCTTCGCTGGCTCAGAGAGTCACCAACGTCGAAGTCTTGCGAATCCTGCTCAGCATCGGGCCTACCGAGACGGCTCACTTCCAGACCTGGCATGACAAGGCCGGAAATGTCCTTACCCTCACCGACGTCGACCCGGTCACCGGCTCAAAGGTTCACTTCCGGGAACTCGCCGGCCTCACCTCGGAATCTTTGGAAGGCAACCTGATCATGCCCGAGCCGTGCCCTTTCCTCAGCCGAAAGTTCCAGCCCTGTTCGATCATTCGGCCGACGAACACAAAAGGCGCCGCCATGGGCGCAGTGCAAGCGCTCACCAATGATGGACTGTTCATCGGACAATCGAAGGATTTCTTTGCTGCAATCACGAAGCTGGCGCAGGCTGCCGACGCGGCCGAACGCGGCTTCTGATTTCTTAACTGCGAGCGCCGTGCCCGATCTACTAGGTCACCGCGCTCGCACTTTCATCAATCGTAAGCTTTGACATCTTCTTGCAAGGAGCACTCAATGTTTGAAGGACTATTTCAGCCCATGCATCTGCTGGTGATTTTCGGAATTGCTCTGCTCGTCTTCGGTCCCAGGAAACTTCCCGAACTTGGCAAAGGAATCGGCGAGGGCATCCGCGGCTTCAAGTCAGCCATGAAAGAACAAGCCGAGCCACCCGCGATCACCGCCAATGTGACCGCTAACGACCACAATAAAGGATAAAATTCGTGGGTCTCGGCACGGAACTTCTTTTGGTGCTTCTGCTGGGGTTCCTGATCCTGGGACCCAGGCAGATGCACGCCCTGCTGGGAAGGGTGGCACACGTTAAAGCAGAGTTCGACAAGGCTACCCGCAGTTTCAAATCCCACCTCACGGCTGAGGCCGAAATTCCCTTTCCCACCCACGAACCTCCATCTGCTTAGTCAGTCAACGTCGCGGCAAGGACGGCATCGTTCTCTCCTGCGGATCCCGTTACAGAGCTCGTTGCGACACCATCTTCGTTGCGACACCGTCAAGGTGGGACAAACCATGCTCCAGCCGCAACCGCGGCGGCATGCGATAGCCCGGCACGGCAGTGCCGGGAATAGCAGACGGCACGAGTTTCTGACCAGCAAAGCTCCGAAAGCTAAGAGACCAGTCGATCAGCCCCTTTCCATATGAAATTTCATATCGGATTCGATCCTGTTCCTCCCAATTCTGGTAGAGATAACAAATCATCCCCATAACTGCTTGAGTTATATGGCCTATCAAAGACAACTCTTTGGAACACAAGTTGCCTAACAGTAGTTTGTAATTGTCTTGGCCTTTTAGCCAACATTTGTAAGGTGCGGGTTTTGATCTGCTTCGGGTGGATCGATTCGCAGTACCAGTTCTCGATTCAGCAATTTGCGCCACGAACTTCGTTTTCAGGAGAATCAAAAATGGCTTACAACTTTAGAAACGCGCTGATCACAGTGCTGCTGGTAGCCAGCCTCATGGCGCCGGCCGCCTTCTCGCAGTCCCTCACTTCTGGCGATATCGCAGGCACCGTCACCGACCCCAGCCACGCAGTCGTCGCCAATGCGACGGTTGAGCTGAAGAGTGTGGACGAGGGCTCCTCGCAAACCACCAAGACCAACGGGACTGGCTACTATCGGTTTTCGCTGTTGAAGCCAGGAAACTATAAAGTCACGGTGAAAGAGACCGGCTTTTCAACGGTGGAGACTCCTGTCTCGGTCGCAGTAGGCCAGACCTCGACCACGGACGTTTCGCTGACCATGTCGGCTTCAGCGGTGACGGTTGAAGTCAGCAGCGCCGCGCCGATTGTCAATACCACCAGCGCCAGCATTTCCACCCCCTATACTCAGCAGGAAGTCTCAATGCTGCCCAATCCTGGCGGCGACCTGACCAACATCGCCCAGACCTCGCCCGGCGCCCAGATGAACAATACCGGTGGCTATGGCAACTTCACCATGAATGGCTTGCCTGCGACCTCGAACTTGTTCACCGTTAACGGCGAAAATGACATGGATCCGTACTTTAACATCAACAACTCCGGTGCCACCAACCTCACCATCGGTTCGAACGAAATTGAGGAGGCCACGGTAATCGCCAATGCATACTCTGGCGAGTACGGCCAGTTGTCCGGCGCCCAGGTTACGTACGTGACCAAGTCCGGCACCAATAAATTCCACGGCAACGCCCAGTACTGGTGGAACGGCAAGGCCATGAACTCCAACAACTGGATGAACACCAACTCCGACCCGATTACGCCGAAGCCGTTTTCCAATGCCAACCAGTGGGCGGGTTCGATCGG
>Ga0210403_10002773_pt1 | contig 15609 bp, 12 predicted proteins | sample IncBWC19MmetaG_FD_150863 | JGI IMG/M metagenome (GOLD analysis project Ga0210403, IMG submission 150863) | Forest soil microbial communities from Barre Woods Harvard Forest LTER site, Petersham, Massachusetts, United States - Inc-BW-C-19-M | ecosystem: Environmental > Terrestrial > Soil >... | reverse complement strand
ACCGTATAACTTCCGTTCGCCAAAGCGCTGAAACTGAAGTTGCCGGAAGCGTCCACTGTGGTTGTGGCACTGGCCGCCCCGCTCAACGTCACCGTCGCCCCACTCCCACCCGTGATCGTGCCGGAGACGCTGAAAGTCTGGGCTATCGCCGCCGCTGTGAATGCTATTCCTGTGACATTTGCTCCATTCACCGTCGCGGATTGGCTGGTTGGACTGAAAGTGAACCCCGTCTTGCTTGGCGTTACCGTATAACTTCCGTTCGCCAAAGCGCTGAAACTGAAGTTGCCGGAAGCGTCCGCTGTGGTTGTGGCACTCGCCGCACCGCTCAAAGTCACCGTCGCCCCGCTTCCGCTAGCTGTTGGACTGATCGTGCCGGAGACGCTGAAAGTCTGGGCAGATTGCTTTGCGGACGTAAAGTTCACGGAAGGTGGAGTGGCACCATTAATGGTTATGGTTTGATTTGGTGGAGTGAAAAAGTAGCCAGCGCGGCTTGGCGTGACAGTGTAAGTACCATCTTGCAGTGAAGTAAAAATGTAGTTGCCGGCGGCGTCCGCAGTTGTGCTTGCCGTAGCGGCTCCGTTCAGCAAGATCGTAGAGCCAGTTCCATTGGCTGCAGGTGCCACAGTCCCCGCAATGCTAAAGGTTTGCGGGGGAGTGGTTTGCTTGACGCTCTGTCCGTTAGTCAATCCGGCGCAACCACAAGCCGCCAGCAGTGGTAGGAGGAGGGGGAGCGAGAGAAGTCTACGTATAGTTTCAGAGGCATGTTTGTCTCGAAACGATTTATGCGCGTGTAGCGCCTTCTCAAATCGGACGCTCATACTCGACAATCTCCCCTAATAAGCATAAGGGTTGGAATACTAAGGCAGAAAGCAGTGAAAGGTCTAGATTAGGTACAGGTGTTAGCCTGTACACTTTGCCAAGGCTTGAAACGCACATTTGTCGCTGGCTCTTCCGACACCCAATCGGAGAGAGTGGGGTGCCGCAGCCACAGAGAATAGTCAGCGTCAGCAATGCTGGGGAGATTTTGATACTACCTAGTGCTAAGGGCTGTCTTTTCTTGATGATAGCTAGAGTCCTGTTGAAGGGCAGCCCCGAAACCAGGCGGCATTCTGAATTGGGTGCCGCGACCGTAAAATGGGTGGGCTATTAAGCAGAAGAGTGCAATCTGTAGCTGGACCGTGACTGGAAAGCGTCAGACGCTTGGCTCTAACAAGACTGCGTAATGTTCATAGTGTTAATGTTAACGATTCTTGGGTGCCCGATATGGAGGTCGCACATGGAGAATGACAGCACATCCCGCGAATTATAATGGTCATGGACGGTCAAGCCGAGCCGTAGCGCCCGGGAAGCTCAGTTTTCGAAACTGTAAAACCGCACGGAAAGGATGGAAGGCCCCTATGCAAGACCAAGACGATCTTGCAGCTCCCTCGTTGCGAATCGGGATCATGGTGAACTCCATGACTTCCACCCGATGGGTCGCCAAAATAGTTGCGGAGATAGAGAAATCCACTTTCGCGCGAGTTGTACTTGTCATTCAGAACACCGCGCCAGTGGTTGTCCCCAAGAAGTCGCTGCGGCAGCGCCTGAAGATGTACTGGACCCACAGCCTCTTCGAGCGGTACCAGCGCTGGGACCGGCAACAGCATAAAGCGGAAATGAATGCTTTTGAGGAAGCTGACCTCAGTCCATTGGTCCAAGGCACCACGATTATTCAAGTGCAACCGATCCAAAAAGGCTTCGTTGACCGGTTCTCTCCGGAAGATATTACCCGAATTCGCGAAGCTAATCTGGACGTCCTGTTTCGCTTCGGCTTTCGTATCATTCGGGGAGAGATTCTATCGTGCGCAAAGTATGGGGTTTGGTCTTTTCATCACGCTGACAATCGAGAGTACCGCGGTGCCCCGCCAGCATTTTGGGAGATGTACGAAGGCAATCCGGTGACCGGGAGCATCCTTCAAGTGCTTACCGAGGCCCTGGATGGCGGCCGGGTTATCTATCGTTCTCTGTCGGCGACAGATTTTGGTTCACTTTATTCGACTTTGAACCCTATGTACTGGAAGACCGCCGATTTCGCAGTGCGTCGTTTGCGCGATCTCCACCGGTACGGTTGGGACTATATTCAATCACTCGAAGTGTTCAATGAACCGGACAATTATACGAAGGGAATCTATCGAACTCCCCCAACACCGGTCATGATACGATTCCTGACAAGAGTCGTGGGACGCAAGCTTTACGGCAGATTCCGGTCGCTGTTCTTCACGGAACGCACACAGTGGTTCATTGCATACCGTCCGAGAAATGAAGCGTTTACGGCACTGTCCAATCGCAAAACTTTTCGCATAATTCCTTGGCCTCGCGGTCGGTTCTATGCGGATCCATTCCTCCTGAAACGGGATGGAAAGACTTATCTTTTTTTTGAAGATTTTGAATTCCAGAAAAACCGTGCTGCCATTTCGTACATGGAAATCGGGAGCGAAGGACAGCTAGGAACGCCGCATACGGCGCTGGTAAGAGACTATCATTTGTCCTATCCGTTTCTGATCGAAAGCCAAGGAAACGTGTACATGATACCCGAGACGAGGGAGCAGAAGACGATCGAGCTATACTGCGCGACGGAATTCCCCCAGAAATGGGCTTTAGTCAAGAATATCGCCGAAAACGTGCTCGCAGTGGACTCTACCGTCTTTCAACATGCAGGAAAGTTTTGGCTTTTCACGAACATTGCGGTCCCGGGTGGATCGACATTCGATGAATTGCACTTGTTCTATGCAGATTCTCTCGAGGGCGAATGGAGACCTCATCCGAAGAACCCCGTCGTCTCTGATGTGAGGCGAGCGCGACCGGCAGGACGCCTATTCTATGAGGACGGCAAGCTCATTCGTCCTAGTCAGGACTGCAGTCTCCGCTATGGGTATGCCATGACACTGAACGAGGTTGAGATTCTTTCGGAGAATGAATACAGAGAAAAACCGTGGGGTCGAATTGAGCCCGATTGGTGTCCCGGCAGCATATGCACCCACACGTACAACCGAACCGAAGAATTTGAAGTGCTGGATGGAATGAAGATAATACGCGACCTTCGGCTCCTGGGCTGCTAAGGGCAGGGTGGGGACCGAAGCCACCCTCCAACTCTTGCGCAGGCCGCAATCACGAGGATTGAGCTAAGTCTTGCCGAAGAGAAGTTCGATGCGGTGGATGAGTGGATGGAATAAACGATAAAAATTCATATCGTATCGCATGCTCTCACTTACGCACCGCAACGCCTCACGGTAGTCGCGAGCCTCGTAGAAGTAGCGATGGGCCAGCCACCACATGTTACTCGCGTACAGGCGCGATATGTCCTTGTTACCACCGTCAGCGAGAATCTTGTGATGCTTTTGCAAGAGCTTCTCGGTGTAGAAGAAGAGTTTGTGGAGGCTACTCGTGGTAATGCTGCCCTCGGTGCGCGTATATAGATAGAGCGGCTCGTCTAAAAGCACAAAGGGCTTTCCGGCTGCGATCATGCGAATGTTGATATCCCAATCTTCGCGCATCCGGATTTCTTCATCGTACATGCCGATTTCGAAGAAATCCTTACGTGGATAGAACGGGCTGCGCGTAATAAAATCATTCTCAAGGATCGCGAGGAGCAAATCGCCCTCCGGAAACTGCGGGCGCCGGAATGTTCTGTTTTCTCCTTCAAGTTTCATTACACCAACATTGAGCCAGGCGGCTCCGGACTCCTCGAATTTCTTGCGCATGGCTTCGAGGGCGTTTGGGGCCAGAAAATCATCCGCATCAAGAAAGGCTAAGTATTCGCCGCGACTGACCTTGGCACCTGCGTTCCTGGCACCGGGAAGTCCACGATTCTCCTGGCGAAAGTATCGGATTCTGGAATCCGCCAAAAATGGTTCGATCGCCCGCGGAGTAGCGTCCTTGGAGCCATCGTCTACAACGATGATCTCGAAATCATCCGTCGTTTGCGCCAGGACGGACTCTATCGCGCCGCCAACAAATTTGGCCGAGTTATAAGCCGGGATTATCACGCTGACTAAACCCATTGATGTTCCTCAGGACTACGCTGGATCTGGCTGGGCAAAGCCGAATAGAGACCTTACGTATGCAATTTCAAGGCAAGAAGACCACAAATGCACGAGAGACACCTAGCCTCCAGAGCCGCTTTCTGGCCATCGCTATAGAGAGCAACTCATCTGCCACGAAAAGGCCCAGCACGCCTTCCATTGAAGGTGAGCATATCTCTCTAGGCTACACTCGGGCGTCCAAGAGGGCGGACTCCGGGAACTGACCCGGCTCGAACGTTCTTCGCATGTGGGTCCCTAACTGCTTATTTTTGAACCACCTACAGCCATACATTTCTGATGCGCCAAGTCCTTTCGGGTGATCTCTGAAACGAGTTGTGCCAAACATCTGACGAAAAGGCGAATCCAGATATGGCAAGAGAATGCCGTGCACTGTGAAAGACTTTTCCCGTGCTGGACCAAGAGGAGAGGCAGCTTTTCTAAGCTATTGTAAATTAAGGCCTTATTGCTTAGTAATGGGCCTTCCACTTGCAACCAGACAAATAGCGATGCTGGCTTCCGAAAAGTTGGAGTCTGTCCGTCCGGCGCTCTTTATTGGCCTGGTGGTCGTGCTTTTATTGCCCTTTAGCGGCTTTTTAAGGGCCTTGGGGCGGGCCTGGGCTGAGGACCCAGAGTTTTCCTTCGGCATTCTGATCCCTTTTACTGTCATCTATTTGCTCTGGCAGCGCCGCGAGCAGTTGCGAAACAGTTTGGATAGCGGGCGAGTTGTGGGACTAGTGATAGCTTTTTCCGGTTGCGTGTTGCAGGCACTGAGCAGCATGAGCGGGAGCTTCGTGATCGCCGGGATGGCATTAGTTATGGCTGTTCTTGGCACAATTCTTTTTCTATGGGGAGCACGCTGCGCGAAGATTGCCGCAGCTCCCGTGGCCTTACTGATGTTGATGATTCCCTTACCTGCATATGTTACAGGCGAATTGTCCTGGAAACTTCAGGGTATAGCAAGCACGGTCTCCTCCACAGTTCTCAGGGTGTTAGGTACACCGGTCCTGCAGGAAGGCAACCTGCTAAGAATTCCAAACTATGTTTTAGAAGTAAAGCAAGCGTGTAGCGGTTCTCGCTCGCTGTTCGCCCTAATAGCGTTGGCACTGGTTTTGGGCTTAAGTGTGACTCGAAAGTGGTGGGTTCGCGTTCTTTTGGTCGCAGTTGCCCCGTTGCTTGCGGTCGGCGCAAACATACTCAGAATTGTCGGAACCGGTTTGATCGCTCGACGGTGGGGCGCGCTAGCTGCAGATGAATCGCTCCATATGATCTGGGGAATTTTTGTCTTCGTTGTAGCGGTTTTGGGCCTTCTAGGAACTCAGAGGTTTTTGCGATGGGCAACGAACGAATACGCCTGATGGTTCTGGTCGCGCTGTTTGCCAGCACGTTTGCTGCTGTCCAAGTGACGGCGCGCCATCATCGCCAGCAGAGGCGCCAACCAAATTGGGACGTTGTTCCGTACGAGATGGATGGATGGTCTGGTTTTGAGAGCAGATTTGATCCGATTTATGGGGGGGACCCTTCAGATACAAGGCTCCTGCGCGTTTACCGGCGGGGAGATCAGCCACCGGTGATTTTATACGTGGGATTCTTTGGAGAACTGGCGAAGATCTTGGATATTCACACACCGGAGCTTTGTTATCCAGCAGAAGGGTGGGAGATTCTCCGCTCTGGAAAATCCAGCGCAGGGAGTTTCCGCAGCGAGCAGATTCAAGCGAAGGAAATTCTGGTGGATAAAGGCGGCAACCGGCGACTGGTCGTCTGGTGGTACAACGCGGGTCCGCGCCCCATTCAAACGCGCATCCGGAACGTCTACGCAATGTTAGCGATGTCCATGATCACAGGCAGAACAGATGGTTCGATGGTAAGAGTGGAAACTCCGTTGGGCAGCGGCGGAGAAGCTGAGGCCGAGAAGAGAGTGGGTGAATTTCAGAAGAGTATTCTTCCGCAGTTGGACAGGGCGCTTCCTCTATGACTTGGACGGTTAAATAGCTATGAATTCGACTTTGATCCAGAAACTTGAAGCAAGCGGCGCTCCCGACTCAAGACGCATGCACATCATGAGCGTCGACGTCGAAGACTATTTCATGGTGGAAGCGTTCGCGGGTTCTGTCTCGCGGAAAACTTGGGACAGTCGACCTTCGCGCCTACTGACAAATACTATGCGTGTGCTCGATTTGTTCGATAAATTCAACGATCCGAGCGAATCGCTGGTGGGTGTAGAAGCAATACCTGCATTGGAAACAACGCGAGTGTTGCATGATTGATTCGATCGATCTTGCTCAATCATTGGCAAAGACCATGCGAGGGCTACCTTTGAGACATTCGGATCGGGGCAGAGCGGACACGGCTGGCAAGCTGGTAGGACAAACCTGCATATTTACGTATCACGAGATTCAGCCGGAGGATTCAAAGTATCTCTACCATGTCACGAGCCCTGCATTCGAGAATCACCTGTCCATTATCTCCTCGGTTCCGGGAAATTCTTTGGCCGGGACTACGGCGCAGATTGCATTCGACGATGGTCACCGCTCCAACTACGAAAATGCATTTCCGATTCTTGAGCGGTTCGAATGGAAAGCCACATTCTTTGTTCTGGCTGGTTGTGTAGGCAACAGCGCGAACTACATTTCATGGGAGCAGGCGCGGGAAATGGCTCTTGCGGGACACCATATCGCGTCTCACGGCTGGTCGCACCGTGTACTAACGCATTGCAGCTCTTTGGAATTAGAACGAGAGCTTTCCGGCTCGAAGCATGAAATCGAAGATCGCCTAGGAATCGAGGTCGACTCGATTTCTGCGCCAGGTGGACGATGGGATGAACGCGTGGCCAACGCATGCGCCGACGCCGGTTACAAGTGTCTTTTCCATTCCAATCCTTGGCTGCCCGGCAGCTCTCGGATGGGCCTCCGACTACAGGGAAGGCATATGGTAACGGGTCGAATGGATTCCCGACAATTGCAGGAACTGATGCAATTACGGGGAGCTAGACGACAGTATCTTCGAGCCCGATATGTTGCAAAAGAGCGCTTCCGCCAAATGCTTGGTGATCGCGTCTATCACCAGCTGTGGTGCTGGCTAGCCAATTGGAACCCGGGAGAAGGCATGGAACTTGAGGTCGACGGGCCCTCGGAGGTCAATCGGACTGCAGGAGATTCGAAATCTTTATGAAGGTCCTTCACCTCATCAGCAGCGGCGGGATGTATGGCGCGGAGAACGTGGTCGCCGCATTGGCCCGTGATTTACAACGAATGGGACATGAGGCAAGCGTCGGAATAATTGAGAATACCCACTGCCCACCTAACGATGTCGCGAGCCAATTCGAGACGAGAGGTTTAAAGGTATTGTCGATCCCCTGCAGAGGACGTGCAGACCGCAAGACGGTCCGGGCAATTCGAGAGATTCTTCTTTCCAAAGATATTGGACTCTTGCATACCCACGGATACAAAGCAGACATCTATGGATACCTCGCAGCGCGCAAGCTGGGCATGCCTATAGTCGCAACGCGGCATAGTCAGCTCGCTAAACGGAATGGCCCAGCGGTGTGGGCTTACGAACTTCTTGATGTGCAATTTTTGCGTCGGTTCGGCTGGGTTGTAGCTGTCTCGCATTCGATCGAAGAAGAAACGCGGCGCATCGGCATTGCCCCCGAGAAAGTCTCCACAATCGCCAATGGAATTGATCTGCTCCCTTTCGAACTGGCTTCTCAGGAACGGAAAGTCCCGGCAGGAGATAGGCTGCGGGTCGGAACTGTCGGCCGGCTCATTGAGCGAAAGGGAATCGATCGTCTCCTAAAAGCTGCGCGAATCATCCTAAATGAGTTCCCGCGAACTCACTTTGTCATCGTAGGAGATGGTCCCTACCGTGAAAGTTTAGAGCAACTCGCAAAGAATTTGGACATTGAAGGTGATGTATCGTTCGAGGGAACACTCACAGATATGGCCAGCGTATATGCTAACGTTGATATCTTCGTCCTTCCTTCCATGGAAGAGGGTCTGCCAATAGCGGTCTTGGAGGCATTGGCCTCACAACGGGCTGTCGTCGCCACGTCTGTGGGAGCCATTCCCGAATTGATCATTCCGGGACAGACGGGGATACTCGTAAGGCCTGGCGAGGTTGATGAATTGGCTGACGCCGTCCGCTCCTTCATTTTAGATCCTGCGCTCCGTCGAGAGTTGGGGAAAAGAGGAGCAAATCTAGTTCGCTCTCAGTATTCTTCAGAACGAATGTCGCAAAGTTACTTTCAACTGTACGAAAAGCTCGTGAAGCATAAATCAAGCCAATTCCCTGAACTGTCTGTTTTGAGCACCGGTTTATGATAGTTCATTCAAATAGTGCCTATATCTGACAACGATGGTCCAACCCGCAAGTGGTTCCCATCGAGGTCTCAAGCGAAAGATAATTGGTCGCACGAGACTGAGGGATGCTAGAGACCTTCTTTCTCGTTGCAGGCAAACTCGGCAGAGACTTATAGGAAACCTGGTCGGCTCGACTTGTATTGGCTCTTGTCTACTAAAGGTTTAACGGAGATTTCACCTTGACAGGCTCTTGCGCCGAAGACGGAAGGACAGGGCTGGCATCTTTTCGAGGATGCGCGGTGATGCAGGTGTCTATGGCACTCAGGATTTTAACTCCTCATCGCGGGATGACACTCTTTGCTTCGGAAATCACGAAATGGCCAAACTGAGGTATCCCTTAACCGCTGAATCGAGCTTAGAAGCAGTCGGGCCTTACGGCGTCCGACGGAACCAGGATCGATCACAGATCAGAGTCTATTTGATGGATCTGTGGTCATTCATTCCTTACTACATGGCACGGCTCAGCGCCAGCCTGAGGAACGAATCTGTTGAAGTCACACTCGGCTCGGCGCGTTACCACCTGGACCGGAGCTATTTCCGCAAGGTCGGTCTGACACCCGATCCAGTGCTCCTCGATTCGGGGGGACGGATACGAGCTAGTAGGCTTCGGCGCATAGTTAAATCTTTGGAATACCTGGCGAATCTTGTGATTCTTGCGGGTCGAGTCGCGCTTTCGAAACCGGATATCCTGCATGTCGAGTATTTTCCCTTTCTCGACCATGGTTTCCCTTTTGAATTATGGTTCTTGAAATGGGTTAGGTTTGTTGGAGTACCCATAGTTTATACAGTCCACAATGTGACGTATCAAGACGCACCCGACCGTCATATACCGATGTATAAGCGCGCTTATCAGATGGCCGACGCGCTGATCTGTCACGGGAAAGAGGCTGAGACTCAACTGACCTTAGATTTTGGTGTCCCTGCGGATAGAATTTCTGTCATCCCTCATGGTCCTCTATTCGACGACAAACCGAGACTCTCACAACGGGAAGCTCGTACAAAACTCGGCCTGCCGACTGACGAGACGTTGGTGCTTTGTTTTGGTGTGATAAGCGAGTATAAGGGCATCCCCTTCTTGCTGGACGCATGGAAGCAACTAATTCAGTCCGGAGTTTCTGCCCGCCTCTTGGTCGCAGGAACGGGTGACGCGCGTCTATTGTCCTCTATTCGGGAAAAAGTGTCGTTGGACGGATTGGAAACCTCCGTGGATCTTTGGCTCCATTTTATTCCAGTGGAACAGCTCCCGCTTATCTACCTGGCGGCAGATATTCTGGTCTACCCCTACAAGGCGGGGACCACAAGCGGAGCACTCTTAACTGGGCTGAATTATGGAAAACCAGTCCTTGCAACCAAACTGCCGTTTTTCTGCGAGTATTTGAAGGACGGGGAAAATGCACTTCTGTTCGATTATGGCGACGTAGATGCACTGTCTTCCTCTTTGCAGAAACTAATACTCAGTCCTGATGAACGTTTTCGACTCACGCGCGGTGCTGAGAGCACAAATCAAGGAAATCGTTCGTGGAATGAGATAGCCAGTGCTACTCGAAAGTGTTACGACAATCTCCTGAAAACTCGCCACTCATACAGTCAGACCACTCAGCGCGAGAGCTTATCCTAGAACTCACCTCAACTCATAGGGGAGGAACGTCTTGAAAAAGCTCGTAGCTGGACTGAAATCATTCGCGCGACGGGCGCTGCCCAGGCGACTGCAGGAATACCTTCGTTCTCACTATCTCACCCGAAAGGTTTTGGCTGGGAAGTACGTCGAACCAGAGATGGCGATATTGAATTCTCTCGTCCGCGCGGGACAAGTTGTCGTCGATATTGGAGCGAATGTGGGTTACTACACGATCCGGCTCTCCGAGCTCGTTGGCTCCTCGGGCCGCGTTTACTCCTTCGAACCCATCACGGAGAACTTTAGGATTCTAGAGCGCGCTGTGAAAGGCAAGCAGCTCGAGAACGTGACAACCATCCTCGCTGCCGTCGAGAGTAAGCCTGGGGAGGGGGATATGGTCATACCAATAAAGGACGACTTCACCGGTTTCTACCAAGCTCGGCTCGGCGCAGAAAGTGCGGCAGGTACGAAGCAGCATGTCAAAGTAGTTTCGCTCGACCAGCTTTGGAGCGATGGAACTCTGCCTACCGTGGACTTCATCAAGTGCGACGCTGAGGGGAGTGAACTGCGAATTCTGCAAGGGGCGATCCGGCTGCTCAGAACGAAGCATCCCTCGTTGCTCTTGGAAGTTCAAAGCCAAACGGGGATGGAAGTGTTCGAGCTACTGCACGGCCTCGGCTACAAGAGTTTCATTTTGAACGACGAGTTGGAAGAAATAGCTCAGTTCGACCCAAAATTCTGGAACTATTTTTTTCTGGAGCAAAACGAAGCAATTCGAATTCTCAATTATGCCGAAAGTGCAGGCCCGAAGAAGCGCTTGTAAGGGGTGCACACAGCTTGAAATTTAAAGGGAGTTTCGCGGAACCCAACACGCTCCGCGAAACTAGAGTATCCTTGTGCGTATCTACACGCGTGGCCGGCCCGCAGTCACTACTGTACCGCAACGACCAGATTCGTGGGGGGACTCGGCTTCTGAATGGTGCTGCCGCCTGCAAAGTATTCATACGCACCAATATCATAAGCTGATCCTTGAGGTCGCCCTATTCCATCATGGTCATAAACAAGAGTAGAAATTGTCAGGCCATTATCGATGAGCGGGCTTGCTAATAATGGGTGCAAATCATTGACTGTTGCGCCCGAAGTTACGCTGGCGAATTGGGGGTTTACGTTCAGACTCCCCGTGATATTCGCGCCGCAAGGCGGTGCACCTGCTCCATACCAATCGTTGTTGGATCCACTTGCCAGGGAGCACGCGCCCGAAATTTGAGAGAAATAAGGTTCCGTGCTACTACTCGTGCTATAGACAGCATTGTTTGTTAAGTTTGTCGGAATAGTTATTGAAAAAGCTCCATTGCTCCCATCGGAACTTCCGCGTGAGCCGCAATCATAGAAGCTATTATTGTAGACCAGTACTGGCACTGTCGGGGTTACTTGCGAGTTCGTGTACAGGCACGAATACCCAGACTCTTGCCCGCTAGGCGCTGGGCCCGTTCCGTTATGGTAGAAAACGTTGTTAAAAACTTCGACCGTTCCCAGTCCCGGATTTACTGTTGCCAGATTAAGACCGTCACAAATCGAATTCCTTATGATGTTATCGTGAAAGTGGATGTCGTACTCGTTGAGAGATGTGCTCGCGGTAACGTGCCACTGCACACCTCGGCAGCCAGCTACTCCCGTGTGGCTGGGGTCCGGGTCTACAATGTTCCAACCGAAGTCGATACTGTCGGAGTAGTCACCGAAATAAACAGCATGGTAAAGCTTACAACTGTTTCCGTTGCTTTGGCAGGACGCCCCGACGTTATGAATGTTGTTGCCGTAGAAATACCAGTTCGTGACTGAAGAGAGTAGATTCCCGGCATAACCCGTCGCCCCGTCGCAGGTCATGTCGTTCCCGACGATGCGATAGTTGCCCGCCGTCAGTTCCGTGCAGCTACCGCCGCGCAGGTTCACGCCCGCGATAGTCCAACCTGTGAAATTGCCACCAATGGCGGGATTTCGTATGCCATATTGGTTGCCCACGCCGTTTGCTCCAAGAGTCACAGTAGCGCCGGGGTAGGCTACAAGACCCACAGCGGGACTGAACGGGCCGTAGATAATAGAGAAGGCAGCCAAATAAGCATCGTTCGACGTCAAGCTGTAGCCGTTCTCGATGTAGGTGATGTCTCCCGAAGCCATCGTAGCCCCGGAATGAGTCGCACTGGCCCAACAGTTGGGAAACTTTCCGGTATTACTGTCGCTTCCGGTTTTCGAGATGCAATAGATATTTCCACCGCGAACCGTAAACTGAGAGCCGTTGTAAGTTGCACCTGCTACGGTCATCGATGGACTGGTGGATGCGATACCGTTGACGGTTACTGTAAAGTTTCCCGTGCCGGCGGTGCAGCTTGAACCAAGCTGCACGAGGATCTTCTGGTACCAAAGATAAGACATCCCCCAGCCGGTATACGATCCGGTTGCGGGCAGCACGCGCAAGCAATTCTGGCCGTTCCAAGTTACGGTGCTTGTTCCCTGGGACGCGCCAAAATTGTTTCCATAGAGCGTGACGTAGGCCCCGGCAAAACCGCTGACACTCTCTCCTCCACTGTTTGGCCCACCCGTGAGGTCGGTGAAAAAGATCAAGGGCGGAGGCGTCTGCGCCCCTGCTCTAGAAGCTCCGGCGAAAATCACAATCGCCAAGAACAACATGGACCAAATGCGCGTTTTCATGACTGGTCTTCCCCCGTCAAAGAGCTCGAATTTCATAACCCACATGGCCATTCACGCTCGGGGCGCCAGAAAGCTTCTAACGCTTGACGATCCCGCTTCTGCGTACCGTGCCACCGGCAGGCAGCATATCCCACCTAGCCTTCGACGCTCAGTCTGGCTTCTCTGAACTCTCTGCGCCACTGTCTTAAGGGCCTAAAAACGTACAGGTTGTTGCCCTGTACCTGCCCACCTCCAGATGCACCCGGGCCACAGGGTATCTTGTGTCCCCATGGAAAATGGAGAACTTAAGAGCCCACAGGATTCATTAGTTGCGGCGCCTCGGGTGCAGAGCGAGTTCAGTTCTGGTAAGGTCAGGGCCAGCCGATTCTAACCAGAACTTCTACTCTTGGGGACGGAGTGTCCCAGTAGATTGGTGTTCTGAGACGATTGTTAAACTGCGCTTCAAAATGGGAGATGAAAGTCGACCGCGCGCCAATGTCAGCCAACTGGAAAGCGCTCCCGACCCCAAAACGGGGCGTTCTTGGACGACTTGTGAAGACGTGTAATGCTTAGATTGAGCGAAAGCCGCGGCGATGAAACTCTTGAATCTCCGCGATTGTTGGGAAGGTGAAATAGGAGCTTATAGAAGAATCGAAGGGGCTTGCAACCTGAGAATTCGCCTTGAGCTGATGAAGAACCCGGGCCATACAATGTGCACCGTGGCGTTTGGATCGACGGATGAGATGGTCCAATGTCTCACCAGGCTCGATGGCGAGTTGCTCCTGCAGTAGCGCCGCCCCTTCGTCTACCTTTTCCGCCATGAAGTGCACCGTCACGCCGACACTCTTTTCTCCGTGAAACATTTGCCAGAAAGTGGGCATCATGCCCTTGTACCGGGGAAGCGGAGCGTGATGAATGTTAACGCATCCCATTGGTGGGAGGGAAAGGAGCGACTCTTTCAGGATGTACGGGCAGGCGACAGAGACAATGACGTCGGTCGAGCGCCCACGCACAGATTCTACGAACTCGGCGGCGTTTGGGTTTCCAATCTTCTGGAACGGGATAGCGTACGCTCCAGCCAACTGTTCAAGACCGTAGAACTTCTGGGCCTTTCGGTTTCTTCCGATTTTGCCCAGAAGGCGATACTTCGCGGCCCTGCTGGCCAGCCTGATGAACCCTACGACACCGTAGAGCGACGTGAGTTCAAGCAGCATTTGGACTCTCGACCTCTTCCCCATCGTGGGACTGCAAGAAATCTGCACAATTGTGAAATCTGAAGCGTAGTTTCTCAGGAATTCATCAAAAAATGGCAGAATGTAGAGAGGGTCGTCCTGGGTGAGGAACTCGATTCGCATCCTTCGCTAACTCCTGACCGTTTCCCAAACGACATACTTCCGGCCGCGAATCACTTCTATAATGCTCCGCAGCGCTGCCGCATTCAGGGTACAGAAATAAAGGGGGATGCCTAACGGTTTCCACATTCGATGAAGCGGAACGAGCAACGTCAACAGTGCGAATCCATAGAAGACGATCTGCAGAGCGAATAGCATTGCATACCAGGACTGCTTCCAAACCATGGCGTTGGTAGCCAGCAACAGCAACAAGAAGAAGGGGACCATCCAGCGCAAGACTTTGTGCGAGATTAGCTGGAAACTTACCCAGCCATATCTCAGGGGATTCAACAATCCAGGCACACTCAGCATGCCGCGAATCCCGCGGGTCACGACGCGGACGCGCATCGAGAACTCTTCTTTCGACGATTTTGTTGTTTCCTCATAAGCAAGCGCGCGATCTTCAAAAACCACTCGGTAGCCCTTTTGGATGGCCCAAAGCGGCTGCACCAGGTCGCTGATAACGTCCGGATGAAGCGGGGTGTACGCTGCGCGTCGAACAGAATAGATGCACCCACAACAACCAGAGATGGTACGAACGCGCGACTGCATCATTTTTATGAAATTCTCGTAATTCCAAAACGCAACCATCCCCGACCCGGTCGGTGACTTCCCCTCCGGGTCAAAATATTGATAGCGCCCGCTCACCGCGCCGACTTTCGGGTCGGCGTAGTTGGTGGCAAGATATTGGAGAGCCAGAGGGTGATAGACCGTCGTCGCATCCGAGAAAATCAGTATTTCACCCTTTGCAGTTTCCACGCCAAGGTTTTGCGCGTTCGTCTTTCCTTTTCTTTGCGGAGCGCGGAACAGTCTGACGCGCGGATCTGTGCAGGACTTCACAATCTCATCGGTGCGGTCTGTGGAGCAATCCGAGAGGACAATGATTTCCATCTTGTCTGCCGGATAGTCGAGAGCCAGGGTTTCATCGATCTTCTTCTGAATGCCGGCTTCTTCGTTATAAGCGGCAATTAGCACGGAGATTGCCGGAAAAAACCCTAGCGGAGCTTTGATCCGTCTGACGAAGAACCCGACGACGGCAAGCAATAAAGGGTATCCGAGATAAACGTACAGCAGTGCGCCAAAGCTCAACCAAACCAGCAACACCGCCACCGTCTGCCACACATTAGACATTCTTCGCCGCCAGTAACTCATCGTAGATTCCCGTCAGCCGATTCATCATAGCTTCCATACTGAAGCGTTCTCTCACGGTTGCGCGTGCGGCTGAACCGATTTGCTTAGCCACCTCTCGGTCTCGGAGCAGCCCAAGTATACGATCCGCCATCGCATCGGCATCCTGGCTGGCGACAAGATAGCCGTTCTTGCCCTCCTCCAGTGCCTCTGCGTTCCCTCCGACGCGGGTCGCGACACATGGTAATCCGCACCCCATCGCTTCGATGAGAGCGTTTGAGAAGCCTTCGTTGCGCGACGGCAGACAAAAAACATTGCTAGCACGGAGAACCGGAAACGGATTTGCCATTTCCCCCGTGAAACGAAAATTATCT
>Ga0210403_10002772_pt1 | contig 15611 bp, 16 predicted proteins | sample IncBWC19MmetaG_FD_150863 | JGI IMG/M metagenome (GOLD analysis project Ga0210403, IMG submission 150863) | Forest soil microbial communities from Barre Woods Harvard Forest LTER site, Petersham, Massachusetts, United States - Inc-BW-C-19-M | ecosystem: Environmental > Terrestrial > Soil >... | reverse complement strand
GGCCGGTCATCGCGGTGCGGCCGGGCGAGGTGCAGCGCTGGCGGATTCTGCACGCCGGCTACCAGGACGACATGCTGGTCGAATTGGAGAAGCACGACCTGCATGCCGTCGCCTATGACGGCATCCAGCTCGGCAAGGTCGAGCATCAAAAGCAGATGCTGATCGCGCCCGGCCAGCGGGCCGACGTGATGGTACAGGCCGGCGCGCCCGGAACCTACGAGCTGCAGGCGCTGCCCTACAATCAAGGGCACGCCGCACCCAGCGGGCCGTTGGCCCTTGTGGCGGTCGCCGGCGAGCCGATGTCCATGAAGCTGCCGACCTCGCTGCCGAAGCCGCCACTCGAGAGCATCAAGGACTCGGAGATCACCGGCCGCCGGAAGATCGTCCTATCGGCCACCGCACCGGAGGCGGATGCAGCCGGACACTGGCAGGAATTCGGCTTCTTCATCGACGACAAGAAGTTCGATCCGAACCGCGTCGACCAGCGGGTCAAGCTGGGCTCGGTCGAGGAGTGGACCATCGAGAACAAGCACGTCCACGACGATCACGTGTTCCACATCCACACCAATCCATTCGAGGTCGTCAAAGTGAACGGCAAGCCGCTGGCGACAACCCAGTGGCGCGACACGGCGATCGTGGAGCGCAAGGGCGGCACCATCACGTTCCGCTCGCGCTTCCTCGACTACACCGGGATCTACATGATGCACTGCCATATGATGAACCACGAAGAGATGGGCATGATGGCGGCTATCGAAGTCTACAAAGACTGAAATCGGCAAAGACTGACGGGCGCGCCACGAAACATGGGTGGGCTGTAATCAATGACGCGTTCACGCCGCGAGTTCATGAAGTTGGCCGTCGCAAGCGGCATTACGCTCGGCGTTTCACGGATCGCTTCGGCCCAGGTACCCCCGTTCCTGGCGCACGAGACGTTGCCGGGACGCGGTGTGTGGAAGCCGGCGGTCGGCCGCATCGACGGGGTCGCCAAGGCGACGGGCGCCCGCGGCCGGCTTAGGTCTCCTTGAAAAGCCTATGGCCGGGACTAAGCCCGGCCATTTGAACTTGTCATCAAGCTGGAGCGGGGTCTGCCCCTGCTCTACTGCCTGGTGTTCTCCACCACCTCGCGCTTGTCGAGCAGCAGGCGCGCATGCTTGACGATATGGTCGGCCACGATCGCGTGGCCTTCGGCGGTCGGATGGATCGCGCCGCTATAGAGGCCCGCATAGGCGGGCTGCAGCAGATCGATGACCGCCGTCCCCTCGCGGTGCGTATTGGCCGCCAGGAACGCATCGTTGGGCGAGCGGAACAGCCGCCAGCGATGCTCGTAGGTCAGCGTGCCGGCCGGCGAATAGGGCTTGAACTCCGCTCCGCCCAGCGGCACGCGCGGAACCCGCATCTCGATGCCGTCGGCAAACGCCCGCTTGGGATCGCGCGCGCACATCCCCCGCTTGGTGAATTCCGGGATGTGGTCGGTCACCAGCGTGAACCCGGTGCCGGACCCGGTCGCCAGGTCGGCCGGGCAACTATGTCCCTTGGTGCTGCTGATGCATTCGAGCTTGCCGAGCAGATCGCGGAGGAAATCGGCGGTCTCCTGCAAGCGCCCGCGATCGAGCTTGAGACCCGGATGCACGTCCATTCCCAGCGTCGGCTGCGAGCCGCACAGCGCGCCGGTTTCATCGAACTGGATCGGCTCATAGGACGACTGCAGCACGCGACCGGGAGCGATGCCGAAACCGTCGGCGAGCGCGTCCTTGACGGCCTTCATGCGCTGGTCGAGCACGCCCAGATAGGAGCGCGCCACCTGCGGGCTGAAACGGATCGAGCTGCCGACCCAGGTCGCGATCGGAGCGAAATCGGAGGCGCTTTCCGTCATCGCATAGGCGGCCAGCGCGCCGAAGCCGACGTCGTTGCCGCCGATCGACATCATCACCAGATCGACCGGCCGCTTGCGCAGCGACGGCGGGCACCACATTTTGCTGACCCGGCGCGGGCTGATCTGGGTGCTGCCAAACGTGAAGTCCGGCACCGTATAGCTTGCAGCCTGGGTACGGGCGCTGGCGCCGCCGCGACAGATCAGGTCGCTCAATTGATCGAATTGCGCCCGCACCTTGGCGCCGGCCGGATCGCTGAAGCCCTCGCGGGCGTCCATCTCGCCGAACAGGCCCTGGGAGATTTCGGCCCCCGAGCAGGTGAAGCTCGCGAACGTGATCGAACGGTGACGGTTTTCGAGCGCGAGCTCGATGCCGACACGGAAGGGATAGCCGTATTGCGAGCGGTGGCAATCGCGGCTCAGCCACTTGGCCGCCGCCTTGTCGAACGCCGCTTGGAATTCCGGCGAATTCGGCTTGTAGACGCGATCGGCCGCTTCGTCGTCCATATACCGTTTGGGCAGCACCTTGGGATTGAATTGATCCTCGGCGGCCGCCAGGCCAAAACCCGGAGCCATGCCGCCGAGCGCCGGTTTCTTGTCGAGATCCTTCGACGCCACCTCATCGCGCAGCATCTTCGGATCATAGACCATCTGGCGCGTGGCGCTGAACTGGACGGGCCGATCCGGATTGCTCTCGCCCGAGGCAAACGAATCGCCGAGCGCGACGATGAAGAGGTCTTCGATCACCACGTCATGATCGGACAGCTCGCGGCCGTCGGGCAATTTCACCGTGACCGACACGCCGGAATTGGCACGGTCGAGCGCATAGGGAACGCGCGCGATGGTGAGCTTGTCCTTGCAGGCGAGCTTCTTGGTTTCCGCCTTGCCGCCCGGCCGGCGCGGCTGCCAGCTCCACACGCAGTCGCCGGTCACGCCAGCGAGCTGGTCGGCCGCGATCTGGATTTGCACCGTGTGGGCTTCCGGCAGGATGTAGTCTTCCTTGGCCGAGCCCCAGGAATACTTGCGCTCGCAGACCGGCGAATAGCGGCGCGGACGGCCATCGCTCTCGTAGCAGGTATCGCCGAGCGTTTGCGCGGCCCAACCGAGCCGGCTTTGCGCGTAGCGCGGACCGGCGGTCTCGGCGCAGCGATCGGGCGTCGAGGCATCCTTGCAATCCGGATCGTTGAGGCGGCGCTCCAAACGCCAAACGATGTCCGCCGGCAGCGGACCATTGGGACTGCCGCGCACGGCGTTGAACGCGGCCTCCTGCAGGGTGAATGAGCGGGTGGACTTGAAGAACCGGAACGGACTTTCAACCTGCCAGATCAATTCGGCGGCTTGGACCGTGCCGGCGGCGAAAGTAATGAAGATCGCGACGAGCCAAAGGCTCGTCGAGAGAGCGTTTCGACGCATGATTCCCCTCCGCCGCCCCCACCGGGAGGCTATGATACAGAATTGGTCGGGCAAGACAGCTGGAAAGTTCATCCATCCCCTACCAAACCCGGGGCAGCTCGTGGAATTCGGACGTATGCTATTGATTTCGATCATGAAAATTAAACAAACGGGCCATGGATTTTTGTTGCCTGCGAGCATCGGCCTGGCCGCGCTCGCCCTCAGCGGCTGCATCAGCTCGAGCGCACCGGTGCTGAGCGACCCCAAGCCCGTGCTCGGCGAGCGCGGCCTCATTCACGTCTTCACCCTGTCGCAAGGGGCCGCCCATGATCCCAGCGTGCTGTCGTTTCAATGGAGCGGTAGCCGCTATCTGCTGCGCGGAAAGTCGATCAGCTTCAGCGATTTCACCGCCTACCCCTATGAGGGGCGCGACTCGATCGTACAGGGCACCACGCAACGCGCCCCGCACCGGGTCGAATATGGCCTCGCCCGCCGCCTGGCCGAGGGCGTCTATCTGCTGGTGCCCATCAACGAGGACGACGCCGACGAACCGACGCGCGAGAAATTCTGCACCAAGACGCAAGACGTCTCCTGCCGAATTGCAACGCCCGAGCAGCTTTTTGTTTTCGCGCGGGCCAGCGCCGACAAGCCGGTGGAGGGCGGTGGCCTTGCGGTCGTGGTCCCGGACGGCGGCGGCGCGAAGCGATAGATGGCGAGATCGCGCCACATTGCGGCCGAGAGGGCCTGACATGAGCCGAACCGAGCCCGCAGGTCCCGACATCGCGCGGCTGGCGCGCGGCATCCGGGCCGGCGAGCGCGCCGTCATCGCTCGCGGCATCACGTTGGTCGAGAGCCGGCGCGCGGATCACCAGCGCGCAGCGCGCCGCCTGGTGCAGGATCTGTTGCCCGACAGCGGCAGGGCCGTACGGGTGGGCATCACCGGCACGCCGGGCGTCGGCAAATCGACCACCATTGATGCGCTCGGCAGCTTCCTGACCGAGCGCGGCCGCAAGGTCGCGGTGCTCGCCGTCGACCCGTCCTCGACCCGAACCGGCGGATCGATCCTGGCCGACAAGACCCGCATGGCGCGGCTCTCCGCCGATCCCAATGCCTTCGTGCGCCCCTCGCCCTCCTCCGGCACGCTCGGCGGGGTGGCGGCGAAGACGCGCGAGTCCATGCTGCTGCTGGAGGCGGCCGGCTACGATACCGTCCTGGTCGAGACCATCGGCACCGGCCAGTCCGAGACCGTGGTTGCCGACATGACCGATTTCTTCTTGGTCCTGATGCTGCCGGGCGCCGGCGACGAGCTGCAGGGTCTCAAGAAAGGCGTGGTCGAGCTTGCCGACATGATCGCCATCAACAAAGCCGACGGCGACAATCTGGCGCGTGCCCAGGCAGCAGCGGCGGAATATCGCGCCGCGCTGCACATTCTCGGCGCCCGCTCGCCCCATTGGTCGCCCCCGGTCGTGACCTATTCGGCCATGAATGGCGCGGGCATCGCGCCATTATGGGCAAAGGTTGTCGAGCATCATACCACCATGAGCGAGCTCGGCGAGCTTGCGGCGCGCCGACGCCGCCAGCAGGTCAAATGGATGTGGGCCATGCTCGAGGAGCGCATCCTGGCGCGACTGCGGTCGGACTCCTCGCTGCGCGCCAAGCTTCCGCGCCTTGAAGCCGCGGTCGCCGACGGGCGTATGTCGGCATCATTGGCGGTCGAGGAACTGGCCGCCGCGCTCGGGGTTTGAACAAAATGAACGACACAATGACGCACTATCGCCTGTTCGACACCGCCATCGGCCCTTGCGGCGTCGCCTGGAGCCCACAGGGCGTGACCAGGCTGCAGCTTCCGGAAGCCGACCGACGCGCGACCGAATGGAGGCTGGCTGCGAATGCCGCGCCGACGAGCCAGGCGGCGCCGGCGGAAATCAATCAGCTGATCGCGAATGTCCAAGGCTACATGACTGGCTGCAGAGTCGACTTCGCTGCTGTGGCCATCGATCTCACAGACCTCGAGCCATTCGAGCTGAAGGTTTACGAGGCGGCCCGCTTGATCCCGTGGGGACAAACGGTGAGCTATGGCGAGCTCGCGCGGCAAACCGGTTCGCCCGGCGCCGCCCGTGCGGTCGGGCAAGCGCTGTCGCGCAATCCCGTTCCGATCATTATTCCGTGCCACCGGGTTCTGGCTAAAGGCCACCGCGCCGGAGGCTTCTCGGCCCATGGCGGGACCTTCACCAAGGAACGCCTGCTGGCGCTCGAGGGCGTGCACGTCAACGCCGGCACGCCGCTGCTGCCCGGGTTCGTTTGAAATGGACCGGTCCGCAACAGCGCACCCGCGACCTTGAAGCCGGATCGATGACCGCGACGATCCTCATTACCGGCTTCGGCCCGTTTCCGGGAGCGCCATTCAATCCGACCGGAGCTTTGGTTACGGAGCTGGCGCGCCGGCGCATCCCGGCCTTGCGCCATATTCGCCGCGTCGCCCATGTGTTTCACACCAGCTACGAGGCGGTCGATCGCGAACTGCCCGCGCTGCTCGCGCGCGAGCGGCCCGATGCGCTCCTCATGTTCGGGCTCGCGCCGCGCCGCCGGCAGATCCGCATCGAGACGCGCGCCCGCAATGCGTTCACCGGCACGGTGCCGGACGCGAGCGGGCATGTACCCGCCGCCGGTATGATTGTCGCGGGCGCGCGGGCGGCGCTGTCCCTGCGGGCCCCGGCGCAGCGGCTCGTTGCCGCGGTGCGCGCGGCCGGGACGCCCGCCGCGCTCTCCAGCGATGCCGGCAGCTATCTCTGCAACTATCTCTGCTGGCGCGCCGGCGAAGCGGTCGAGCGGGATGGCATTCCGCGCCTAGTCGCATTCGTGCATATTCCGCAGGTGCAGGCGCCGCGCTTGCACGCGAACGTTCGTGTCGCGAGCGCGCGCCGGCTTTGCCGGCCGCGAGCGCGGTTGCCGATCACGTTCGATGATCTCATCCTTGCGGGCGAGGCGGTCATGCGTGCCGCGCTCGCAGCGGCACCGATGCGGCGTTGACTGACCTTACCTTCATTTAATGTGCGACCCGGCGTCGCCGCGGTTGCGCCGCCGCTCATATCGGCGCCATATTTCGGTCCACACTGCTTACGGGGCTCCACCTCTCATGCGTGCCATCCGCCGCCCGATCAAGAAAACCGTGCTCACACTTCTGGCCATTTTCCTGCTTCCGCTGGCGGTCCACGGCGCCCTTTATTCGGTCCGCAGCCGGCCGCAGAGCTATGACCGCGCCGATTGGTCGAGCACCGGCATGCTGCCGGCAGCGAATGCGGACCGCGCGGCGCGCCTTCTGTTCTTCACCGGCCGCACCGGGCGCTGGAAGGGAATTTTCGCCGTGCACAGCTGGGTCGTGTTCAAGCCGGAGAACGCGGCCGACTGGAGCAGGTACGATGTGGTCGGCTGGGGCCAGCCGGTGCGGACCAATGGCTGGGCGCCGGATGGCCGTTGGTACGGCGACACGCCGCGCGTTCTCCTCGACCTGCGCGGCGCGCAGGCGGCCGCCTTGATCCCCAAGGTGCAGGCGGCAATCGCCGCCTATCAATACAGTCACGCCGGCGACTACCGGATCTGGCCCGGCCCCAACAGCAACACCTTCGTGGCGAGCTTGCTGCGCGCCATGCCGGAGCTCGAAACCACGCTGCCGGCCAATGCCATCGGCAAGGATTTTCGCCCTGCTCCCTATGTCGGCCTGACCGACAGCCGGACCGGCGTCGAAGCGTCCTTGTTGGGTGTCGTCGGCGTCAAGCTGGGCTGGGTGGAGGGCGTCGAGCTCAACTTTCTGGGGCTGGTCGCTGGCCTCGACCTGCGCCATCCCGCCCTCAAGCTGCCGGGCTTCGGCCGCATCGGCATCGATGACGGGACGGCGATCGCCGCCCCCGCAACGTGAGCCGCGCGACACGCGAGAATGCCGGAGCTCGGTTTCAACGCGCCCGTGTGGTGCGGGGCCCGGCCAATGCCTAAATGCCTCGCAAGGGCAATTCGATCCGACGTCAGCTCGATCGGAATAAACAGGAGAAGCAATATGCTCGACAAGATGACTCTGTCCGCCGCCGTCATTCTCGGCCTGCTCGGCAGCGCGGTTCCGGCGCTGGCGGAGTACGACTATGAGCAGTATGGGGGTCCGCACCAGACTTGGTGCGACGTCAACCCGAGCTGCAACGGATGGAACCAAAGGGCTCGCGGCCCGGCCTATCGAAGCAACGCTTTCGGTGTCGTGACGCCGTCCGGTCAAAAGCATCGGCCGTCGCACAAGCACAACGACCGCTAAGCGCTAGAGGCTTCAAAGGGCCGTGCGGCGTTGTGGATTTGCCACACGATCGGCCTGGCCGGACGCCGCTTCGTTATCGTCTTGCGGCCGCGGGGCAATCACCGACCAGGCCTTCGCGAGAGCGAGGGCCTCGCGCATCAGCAGCAGGAACTGGCCTTCAGCGTAGTAGCGCTTCCAGCGTCCGGTTTTGTGAAGCTCAAGGAAGTGCGCGCGGCGCTGGTTGACGAGATCGCGCCATTTTTGCGCGGTCCCGGCAATCCGGCGGGCGGCTTGCCATTCGGTCATGGGAAGAGCCGATGCTTGGAGATCGAAGCTTGGAGGATCGAATCGCCCTCCTGATTGTGCCCTTCCGTGAGCACACGTGCAACCACAGAGTGCGACTCGTCAGCACTTATTCCCAGGATTTCACATGAATTCGGCTGGGATCGATGCGCCCCGCAATCGATCTGAAATCCACCAGGCGCCCAAAAACAGACCCGCCCGGCGGGGGGAGCCGGGCGGGCCGCATTGATCGGCGCCAGGGGATCGGGGGGGGGGCAGCGCCGATCTTTGGTTCTGAACTGGCGGCCAGCAGGCCGCTTCGGACCATTAGACGACCGCAGCCGGAAAAAGGTTCACCGGGTCCCGCTTTTTGTTTTCAGCGGACGGCCGCCGGTAGCACGTTGGCTGCATCGAGCGGGGCGGGCGCGAGCGAAAAGACCGCTTGATAGGCGTCGACCAGGCCCGCACCCGACTGGTCGTCGGCGGCGATTCCCTTGGACACGAGGCGGTGGGCGGTCCCGGTGAGCGCCTGGCGCAGCGTATCGGGCCCGAGATCGGGCTTGCGCTCAAGCATCAGCGCCGCGGTTCCGGTCACATAGGCGGCGGAAAACGACGTCCCGGAGGAAAATTGCAGGCTTCCGTTCGGGGCCAGCAGCATGAGATCGACGCCCGGGGCAGCGACCGCGACATAGCGGCCCCGATTGGCGAAAGCCGGCAGCTGGTCGCTGACATCCGTGGCCGTCACCGCGATGACGTTGGGATCGGCGGCCGGATAAAGCGGTGGCGACTTGGCACCCTTGTTGCCGGCGGCCGCAACCAGAACGACGCCCTTTTCATGGGCGGCCGCGAGGCTGCGCGCGATGCCGGGGTCCTGTGGCCCGGCGAAGCTCATATTGACGACGCGCGCGCCATGCGACACTGCCCAGTTCAGCCCGGACATGATGGCGAAAGTGGTGCCGTCATCGGCCCCGTCATTGCCGCTAAACGCGCGCACAGCCAGGATCTGGGCAGCCGGCGCAGCGCCCATGAGGCGGCCGTGGGCCGCAATCGCGCCCGCGATGGCGGTTCCATGCGTGTGCGCCTTGAGGCCGGTTCCGAGCGCGTCGAAGGTACCCGCAATATCGCCTGCCAGATCGGGATGGGTGACATCGACGCCGGAGTCGATGACGGCCACCACGACCTTGCTGCCCTTCGCAAGCTCATGGGCCTGCGGAAGATGCATCTTGTCCAGGATGTATTGCGCCGGGTCGCCTTCGCTGGGCGCTGCCGGCAGCGCCGTCTCATCTTGCAGGGCAAACAGATAGTTCGGCTGGGCCGAAAGCACGGCGGCGTCGGTCTCGAGCGCGCGGACGACGGCCGGCACCGGGCGGCGATCGGCTATGCGCCAGCGCACCAGCGTGGTGCCGCCGAGCTGGAAGGCGACGGATTGCAGGCGCGTGAGCCGATGCCGCCGCGCCAGCGCATCGGTCTGCTGGTTGGTGATCGAGGTGGCGAGCTCGACCACGACCTCGTCCGGCACGTAGCGCCGTTCGTTGAGCGGTGGAACACCGCCGCTGCGGCGGAGCGCCTGCGGGCCGGAACCCGCGGGCGGCTGCGAGCCGATGCCGGTCGCGGGCGGCTGCGTCATCACGACGGGGGGATTTGCCGGAATGATCGGATGGCTCCCGATGGGCCAGTGCGGGAAGCGCGGATTGCCATCGCCGCCACCGGGATGGTTGCCGCCCGGATGGTCGCCACCGGTATTGACCACGCAGCGCGTGCCGCGACCCGGCTTGCAGGGGTTGCCTGACGGTCCCCGGCCGGGATCGCCGCGTCCCACGACCCCGATATTGGACCCCTCGCCGATCGCAATGTGCCCGAAATGTCCCGTCGGGACGAAGGACCGCCGCCCACTATTGAAGCGGCCGCCCCCGAGAGCTCCGACTCCTGTGACGGCCCCACCACCGCCGAGACTGGGCCGCAGACCCATCATCTGCATCTGCGCCGATGCTTGGTGACCCGTAGGGGCTGCAACAAGGAGAGCCGCCAAGGCCGCCGACAGAAACAGCCTGGGCGGCGAGATCGCGTTCGAATGCGTTGTTCGCGCGAGGTCCTGGCCAGAGCGCATGGCTATGCCTCCGTTATTCGGCGCATCTCGATTTCAGGTCGGCTCCGGGGCCGATTTGTACCGGCCGTCTCGGCTGGGCAGCGGCCGGCTATTGCTTCGTCGCGATGAAATCAACGATCGCGGATTGGGCCTGCATCTGCTTGATGTGATCTTCCTTGGCCTTGCCGGACTCCGGCAGCCGGATCGTATAAATCCCGCCGGTCAGCGGACCATCGATCATCGAGGCCTTGTTGGCCAGGAGAAAAGCCGTGATCTGGCCCACGTCCGCCTTGGGGGCGAAGCGGATGGCGGCCAGCGTGCCATCGCTCACATCGGCGGAGGCCATTTCGGTGCGCGCGGCCGTATCCTGCCTGCTCGCGACTTCGGTGCCGGCTTCATGCCTGATCAAGCCGGTGGTGATTACCCCCGCCTGCAGCACGATGGCGAGCGCGCCCGCGGCAGCCGCCAAGGCCAGCGTGCGGGGCGAGAAGCTCGCGATGAAGCCGGCGAGCCGGCCGGCCAGGTCGAAGGAGACCTTGGGCTTGCGCGCCGGCTCGGCGTCGATCGCGGCAAACAGCTTCTCCATGGCGCGCGCCGACGGCGCGCCGAGTGTCTCATTGAGGTGGATCGTCTCGTTGAGCTCCTCGCGGGCGAGATTGAAGCGCCGCAAGAGCTCACGGTCGTTGGCGAGCGCCTTTTCCACGCGCTCGGCATCCCGACGATTGAGCGTCCCCGCCGCATGCCACGGCAAAAGGGTCTCGAGGTCATCGCGCTCTTTGTTGATCGTGTTCATGGCCAGCCTCTTTCTATTCCTTCCGCCTTCAGCAGTTCCGCCAACCGCTTGCGGGCGTAGAACATGCGCGTTTTAACCGTGTTTTCCGGGATCCCGACGATCAGCGCCACTTCCTCCACAGACTTCTCGTGGTAGTAGACGAGATCGATGATCTCCCGATGTTCCGCCGAAAGTCCCGTGAGGCACTTCCGGATGATCGCACTCTTGTCCTTTTTTTCCAGCGCGGTCTCGGGAGTATCCGAGGGATCCTCGATCCCGGCGACCGCCTCTTCATCCAACTCTTCGTCCGGCCGGCGGCGCAGCGCCGACAGCGCCTTGAAGCGCGCGATCGCCAACAACCATGTTGACACCGCGGACCTCCCTTCGAACCGACCAGCCTGACGCCACACGTCGAGAAACACTTCGCTGATCAAGTCCTCCGCCGTGCTTTCATCGCGCACGAGGCGCAAAACGAACCGGTACACCCGCACATGATGCCGTGCGAACAGAACCTGCATGGCGAGCCGGTCGCCAGAAGCAATTCGTCCGATCAGGACCTCGTCAGCTGTCGCTTGCATCGCGTCCGGACGGTCGGCTCGTGGATTAGTCGCGCGGGAAGGAGGTTCGGTTCAACGGTCCGCGATGGGCCTGCGGGCGCGGCCGCCCCGGATCCGCGCACGTGCCGGCTGGCCGGCGCGGAACGGGCCCAGGCGGAACAAGGATCATAGCCCAGAAACGGCGTTTGCAACTGCCGGCTCGCAGCAAAGACGGTGGATTCATTGGTCCAGGCCGGGCTTCTTGTCGCATTTCGGACCGAAAGCGCCAAATTTTGTGAAAAATCACCCTTGAGCGGCAATTGCCCGCCAGTTCCTTACCAAGTCCTTACGATCATGATCTCTTTACCATCTTACCATCTCGTTAAATGAAGCGCCCGAATGGGCCGGCAGCCAGATTCGGGCCTCATGTTCCCACCCGCAACGGGGCGTGCAATTTGCGTAGCGCCGCCAGGACCGAGAGCGCCGTGATGCGGCCGGTCTTGGGGTTGTCCGAGGGGATGTTCTCGATCGTGAGCGTGAACCGCGCCGAGTCGGCGTCGACCTCGATCGTATGGCAATTGCGCTCGATGGTGGGATCGGCCCAGATTTCCGTGCGGGTGCGCTCCGGCCCGATGCCGGCGAGCGAGAGGGCGGCCGCGACGTTCACATTGGCGGGGAAGCCGGCCGCGGCCTCGCGCGCGGTTCCGCTGAACACGCATTTGGGTTCCTGCAGATTTTCCAACGAGATGCCATGCGCTTCGAGATAGGGGGCTCCGGCAAGGCCTATGGGCGGCTTGCGGGTCACCATGCGGACCGCCCGAATGCTGCCTTCGGCGGCCGCCGTGACGGCATCGAGCCCCAGCAGGGCACCGGTCGGCACGATGATCTGCGCGCCGCGGGCTTTCGCCAGCGCGATGAGATCGGGCTGCGGCAGCAGCGCGCCGGCGCTGAGCACCATGACGGTCTTGCCCGCTTCGAGCATGGGCCGGCAGACCCGCTCGAGCAGGGACGCCGGCGCGCATTCGACCGCCAGGTCGGCCAAGTCCGGAAACGCCTCCAGCTCGACCAGCGGACAAGCGATATGCTCGGACTTGAGCCACGCCTTCGCCTTGGCGACGTCGCGGGTGGCGGCACAGGCGAGCACGAGCCCCGGTATGCCGTCGGCGAGCCCGCGCGCGACGACCCGGCCGATCGCACCAAGACCGGCTATGGCAACGCGAGTCATCGGGCAAACCTCCTCCCCCTCACCAGTGTCGCGTATCATGCCGGCAGGCGCGCAACAAAAGAAGAGTTGACCTGACCCTCAACAAACGCAAACTGCCTCGACTCCAAGGAGGTTCAAATGCTCAACAGGCTCTCCGGCGCCGTCTTCGGCGCCCTGCTCACGCTCACCGGCGCCCACCCCAATGTCGCGGTGGCGCAGAATTTTCCGAGCCATCCTATGGTGATGGTGATCCCGTTCGCGGCCGGCGGGCCGCAGGACGTGCTCGGCCGGATCATCGCCCAGAGCATGAGCGAGGCTTTGGGCCAGCAAGTCATCATCGAGAACGTCGGGGGCGCCGGCGGCATGACCGGTTCAGTGCGCGTCGCCCAGGCGACGCCCGACGGCTACACAATGGTGCTCGGCAGCGTGGGCACCCACGCGCAGAACCAGACGCTGTTCAAGCAGCCGCTCTATGACGCGGCGACGGATTTCACGCCGGTCGGCTTGATCGCCGAGACCCCGATCGCCCTCATCACCCGCAAGGACCTGGCGCCGAACAATTTCAAGGATTTCGTCGCCTACGCGAAAGCCAACCAGGCCAAGATGCAATACGGCTCGGCCGGCGCCGGCTCGGCCACTCATCTCGCCTGCGTGGTGCTCAACTACGTGATCGGGGTCAACATTACGCATGTCCCCTATCGCGGCACCGGCCCGGCCATGCAGGACCTCGCCGGCGGCCGCATCGACTATCTGTGCGACATCATTGCCACCGCCAAGCCGCAGATCGACGCCGGCGCCGTCAAGGGCTTGGCGATCCTGACCAAGGAACGCGCGACGGTACTGCCCAACCTGCCCACCGCGTTGGAGCAGGGCACCGACGTGCAGGCCTATACCTGGAGCGCAGTCTTCCTGCCCAAGGGCGCCCCCGATGCCGTCGTGCAGAAGCTCAATGGCGCGATCGTGCGCGCCATGAAGACGCCGGCGGTGCGCGATCGCATGGCCGGTCTCGGCGCCGTCCTGGTAACGGATGACCGGGCAACGCCGCAATATCTGGGGCAATTCGTCAAGAGCGAAATCGCCAAGTGGGCCGCCCCGATCAAAGCGAGCGGGGTGACCATCGACTGACGTCGATTGACGGCTCTGCCGCATTTGCGACCCCGGCTTGCGCCAACAATTCCGCAATTGCGTCAATCGGTTGCCATGCCGGCCAGCGTTGATGGGGTCGCGTCCGCCGCGCGGACGGGAGGGTCGCGTGCCGATGATCCGCTGGGTGGCAACCGTTACCGCAGGGGCGGCGTTGGCGGCCGCGCTTGCTTTGCTGCCTTCGGCGGAGCCGGCAGCGGCGCAGCCCGCGCCCGACTCGGTCTCGCCGCCGCAGCTCGCACTGCCGCCACCGCCAGACGCCAATCGCAAGCCGCATGACGGCGGCCGTCATTCGGCTGCGGGCGGCACGGTGATGCGCGGCAGCGATACGCCCGGCTTGATCGCAATGCTGCCCTGGTGGCGTCCCGACGACTGGCGTCCGCCCGGCTCCGATCCCGGCGAGCTGGAAAGCCCGATCCTGACCGCCTGCGATGTCTGGCTCGGCTTCCCGTTCGCCACCGCCGATGCGCAATCGCTTACCGTGCGGCTCTCGGAGGCCCAACATGCCAGCGAGATCGATCTCGTTGCCGATAAAATTCGGGTGGTCGATCCTGCCGAGCTCAACGAGATCGATCTGGGCGCGCCGGCCGAACCGCAGAGCGGCGCCCGGCCCTGGCTGCGCGGCCTGCTCGCGCTCCTGGGCGGGGCGCTGGCGGTGTTCTCGGCGCTGCGCTACCTGGTGGCTTGAGAGCGTCAAACGCCTCGCCTAGTGTCTCCTTCCACTGAGATTTCGCCTCGAGGTCATGACGTGTCGCGATTGAGACTGACGTTTGCCTGCGGCGTCTACGATCGCACCGATGCGCTGCGCACCGGCGACGTCGGCGTCGAGGGGATCGACCTCAATTTCCTGGCCATCGAATCGCCGCGCGAAATCTTCGACCGTATGGGCGCCAATCAGGAATTCGACGTGGCGGAGTTTTCCTCATCGGAGTTCATCAGCCGGCTGGCGCGTGGCGGCTGCCCGTTCGTGGCGCTGCCGGTGTTTCCGGCGCGCGTGTTGCGGCTCGACTACATCTATGTCAACCGCAAATCCGATATTCGCAGGCCGCAGGACCTGGCCGGCAAGCGGCTCGGTGTCCCGCTCTACACGATGACGGCCGCGGTCTGGATTCGCGGCCATCTGATGCACCAATACGGCGTCGACCTCTCCGGCATCCGCTGGGTCGAGGGCGCCATCAACGAAGCCGGCCGGCACGGCGATCCGAGCGCGCCGGCGCTGCTCAAGCCGGCCCGCATCGAGCACGACCAGAAGGGTCGCTCGCTCCGCGACCTGCTGGTCGAGGGAGAAATCGATGCCATCGCGGGATCCCAGCGCCCGAAGCCCCACCCCGACATCGCGCCGCTGTTCCCCGATTCGAGATCGGTCGAGCGCGACTATTACCGCGCGACGCGCATCTTTCCGATCATGCATCTCGTCGTGATCCGACGCGACGTCTATGAGCGCCATCGCTGGATCGCCAACAGCCTCTACAAGGGATTGGTCGAAGCCAAGGCCAAGGCGCTCGCGCGCATGCGCAAGACCGGGGCGCATCCCTACATGCTGCCCTGGGTGCACCACGACATCGAGGAGATCAACGACCTGTTCGGGGGCGATCCATTCCCCTACGGCATCGAAGCCAATCGCCCGACCCTGGAAGCGCTGGTGCAATACATGGCCGAGCAGCATTTCATCCCGCAGCCGATCCCGATCGCCGACCTGTTCGTTCCGATCGCCGCGGCGGGACACGGGTAGCACAAATGTCAAGTTGTCACCGGCAACTCGATCAGCCCCAGATGGCGCGCCATCAGATGGAAGTCACTGTCGCTGTGGAGCAGTGGCCTGCGGTTCTCGATGCACCAGGTGCCGATCAGCAGGTCGATGGTCTTGCGGACGGTGATGCCGCGCCTGCGCAAGGAACGGAAATTGCGGGCCGCCACCACCGCAATCCCCTCGCCGGCCATTGGGACGACCTCGAAGCGGCGTAGCAGCGCCTCGACCTCCCGAGCCGCCGGCTCGCTGTCCAGGCCTTGCAGTACCTCGCATAGCATCAGATCCCCGACGATGATCTCG
>Ga0210403_10002771_pt1 | contig 15615 bp, 14 predicted proteins | sample IncBWC19MmetaG_FD_150863 | JGI IMG/M metagenome (GOLD analysis project Ga0210403, IMG submission 150863) | Forest soil microbial communities from Barre Woods Harvard Forest LTER site, Petersham, Massachusetts, United States - Inc-BW-C-19-M | ecosystem: Environmental > Terrestrial > Soil >... | reverse complement strand
GAGGCGATACGAGTCCTGGTAGCCACCGCTTGCGGAACGGACGACCAATGGCGCGAGTTCCACGCCGGCGTGGAGCAAGAATCTCGACAAACACGAATCTCCAGGGGAATGAGTCCACGGACAGGAAGGGCAAAATGATTCAGCTAAACGATAGAGACTCAGCGGCGTTGACAACAATTGCTCAGTATCAGAAGCTTCCCACCGGAAGGAAACACGAGCTTGTCAATCGCCTGAGTGAACAGGCAAAACCGATTGGAATGATTCTAATTGGGGAGCGTCCAGAAAACCCCTCTGCGGAGAGCGTCAAGATCGTTAACCAATACAGCGATTGGGCCATGAGAAATAAGAAGAGGCGCAGTTCTGTAAGGACTACTGCTATACCGCAATAGTGCGGAGCTGCGGCAGCCACTGAACGATGTGTGCCACGAAGTCCAGACAGTACCCCCGCCAGACGGAATCGGGCTGTGCGTTCATTGTCAGTCGCTTGCGATCACGTTCCCGAACCGCAGGTGCGGACACCATACGATTTCCCAAGCAAAACTAAAGTGTGTCCCCTCAGAACCCATAAAACCAACTGAAATAGGCATGAAACGGCTCATGTCGTATCAGGAATGTGTCCTTCATAATTTGCCATTTTCGGCCCTTAGATAAGCCATTGAAAATAAACAACATAGCGCAGCTGAATGTTGGACGCCAGCCCTTTAAGGGCCGAAGAGTGTATGTTGCTCAAAATAAATGCTTTATGCCTGGAAATGAAAAAGCCTCCTGAAAGGAGGCTTGCTTGTAAGTTGTTGATTCTAAATGGTGGCCAGAGACGGGATCGAACCGCCGACGCCGGCCTTTTCAGGGCCGCGCTCTACCACTGAGCTATCTGGCCTTGGCACTGTTTAGTCCTGCGCATCGGGGCCGCCAAGGTCGCCCGAACGCATTGCTTACGTCTGTGCACCAGCCTGTTTCAGGGGAGCTTGCCGCAGGAGGGAGTCATGCGGCGCAAACGTCTTGTTCAGTATAGCAACCGAACCGCGCCTCGCCAAACCGAGGGGTGGAGAGATTGTGGGAAACGGCATGTCAAGTGGGCGTCTGGCATCGGGCGCACGATATTCTAATCAGCACCGGTGCTGGTTTTAGCCGATGTTCAGAAGCCCAGGAATTCAAGAGGAGAGTTTGATGCTGCGTGCCTTGCGTCTCGGAGTAGTGTGCTGTGTTGCGGTTGCGGGGCTCGCGGAGGCGGGCGCTCAGGCCGCTCAGAAGGGCGCTGGGGCGAAGGCGAGCGGCGGCGAGGCGCGGGCGTCTCGCGCCTTCGAGGAGGCAAAGAAGAGCCCGCTTGCGCTGCACGCCTTTCTCGAGCGCATGCCCAAGGGGGCGGACCTGCACATGCATCTTTCGGGCGCGGTCTATGCGGAGACCTTGTTGCGCGATGCCCAGGAGGATCTGCTGTGCGTCAATCCGGCTGAGCTCGCGTTTGTGAAGAATGTTGGTACGACGCGCAGCCTGCCTCCCGAGCCGGTCTGTCCGCAGGGCGCGATCCCGGCGGCCACAGCGTTCAAGGATCAGAAGCTGTATGACGCTCTGGTCGACTCCTTTTCCATGCGTAGCTTTGTGCCTTCGAGCGGCGTCAGCGGCCACGACCAGTTCTTCGCTACCTTCGCCCGCTTTGGCGGAGTGAACAAGGAGCACGCAGGCGAATGGCTGGACGAGGTCGCGAGCCGGGCGGCGGCGCAGAACGAGCAGTATCTCGAGATCATGCAGACGCCGAGTTTCTCGAACGCCGCGCGCCTGGGCGCGGAGATGGGGTGGCCGGGAGATGACGGCGGCACGACACCGATCTCCGGGACGACCCCCGCGGAGCTGGGCAAGCTGCGCGAGCGGCTGCTGGCTGACGGTCTCGGCGACGAGGTGGCCGTAGATCGCAAGGAGCTGGATGAGGCGCTGGCGAGCCGTCGCCGTATCGAGCACTGCGGTCAGCCCGATGCGGCGGCAGCCTGTGCCGTGAAGATCCGTTTTCTGTATCAGGTCCTGCGCGCAAATGCTCCGCAGCAGGTGTTCGCGCAGACCCTGCTGGGCTTCGAGGTGGCGGCGGCCGATCCCGATGTGGTGGGGATAAACTTCGTGCAGCCGGAGGACGCATATCTGGCGATGCGGGAGTACCGCCGGCAGATGCGGATGCTCGATTACCTGCACTCGGTGTATCCGCAGGTGCATATCAGCCTGCATGCCGGCGAGCTGGCGCCGGGGATGGTGCCGCCGGACGGGCTGCGTTTTCATATTCGCGAGGCGATCGATGTGGGCCATGCGGAGCGGATCGGGCATGGCGTCGACGTGATGTACGAGGATGAGCCTAAGGAACTGCTGCGGGAGATGGCGGATCGCCATGTGATGGTGGAGATCAACCTGACCTCGAACGACGGGATCCTGGGGGTTACCGGGGCGATGCATCCTTTGCCCAGCTACCTGGCTGCCCATGTTCCGGTGGCGCTTTCGACCGACGATGAGGGGGTCTCGCGCATCGATCTGACCAACGAATACACGCGCGCCGCCCTGGAGTTCAACCTCGGCTATGCGGAGCTGAAGGAGATGGCGCTGACGGGCATGGAACACAGCTTCCTGCCGGGGGCGAGTCTGTGGAAGCGCCCCGGCCAGCACAGCGAGGTGGTGGCAGCCTGCGCGGGATCTCGAAGCGGTGGGAACCAACTGGGCGCGGACGACCCGGCGGCGGCCTGCGCGGCCTTTCTCAAGGCCAACCAGAAGGCGGCGGAGGAGTGGCAGCTGGAGCATCGGTTCGTGGTGTTCGAATCCAGCTTGCCTTGATCTGCGGAGAACGGGTGAGGGGCGGGCGCGGCTCGTGGCGCAGCGCAACTTGACTGTTTTCTGAGCAGTTTAGAATGTCGGGAACAAAACCAATCGAGAGTGAAACGACGGTTATGAAGAACGTGATCGCTGTCCTGTTCCAATTTTTCTTGTTTTTGCTGGTGTTCGCCGCTGGCAGCCTTCTGGTCCACCCGTTTCACCTGGAGACGGCCCTGGCACCGGTCGATGGCCGCACGCGCGTGTTTCTCTGGGACGGCGTGCTTCTGATGGCGTTGGCCTACGGGCTGGTATTGCTGCTCGCGGCGGGGAGACGCCGGCTGCGCAGCGTGGCGGGCGGGTCGTCGCTGGCGCTGGCGCTGGCCGCTCTGGCGGGTTGGGCGATGAGGTTCGGGTTCATTACTCACGGCTGGTGAGTCGCTCCGGCGGGAGCGGGCTACCGCGGTGGGGGACAGGAAATTTTTTCTCGGGGATTCCGGGCGGTCGCGTCCAACTGAATTCGAGGAATTTCTGGGTCTGATGCGTCGCCGCAAGCTGCGCCGCGCCATCTAAATGCATCAGAGCAGAGAGGTTCCTCGGAAGCTGGGGACTTTTCTGCTTGGCGCGGGGGGCGAGTTGGGGCGGCGAACGGGAATCTCCAGTGCGGCCATCTCTGTCCCGGACCGATCTCTTCGCCCTTGATCGATGCAGGAGAGGTGGTCTAATGAAGGTAGCTGAAGGTGTCGAGGACTGCGGCCGTAGTCCCGGTGCAAGTAATTCCAATCGGGCCAGCGACTCCGAATCGAACCGCACTCTACGCGGGGCGGTGAAGCAAGGAATCTCCCTTCCATGAGCGATCCAGTGATCCCCACTACTCTCCAGGCGCTCGATCTCAGTTCGCGCACTGTGGCTTATTTCTCGATGGAGATCGCGCTCGATCCGTCGCTGCCCACCTATTCGGGCGGTTTGGGTGTTCTTGCCGGGGATACGCTGCGGTCGGGGGCGGACACCGCAGCCGATATGGTGGCGGTGTCGCTGGTGCATCGCCGGGGGTACTTCCGGCAGCACCTGGACGTGGAGGGGCGACAGACGGAGTCCGATGTCCCGTGGTCTCCGGAGACGACGCTGCGCGAGGCGGACGTAACTATCTCCTTGACGATGCAGGGCCGGGAGGTCCGCATTCGCGCCTGGCGGTTCGATGTGGTGGGAGTGGCCGGGCATGTGGTCCCCGTCTTTCTGCTGGATACGGACGTCGAGGGCAACGATGAGTGGGATCGCCACCTGACGGACCATCTCTACGGTGGAGACACGCACTACCGGCTCTGCCAGGAGACGATTCTGGGCCTGGGCGGACTGAAGATCCTGGAGGCGCTCGGCTGCCAGGCCGAGGTCTATCACATGAATGAAGGCCATGCCTCGCTGCTGGCGATCGGTCTTCTGGAGGAGCTGGCGGGCGCGGCTGGATTGAACGGTGCCACCGAGGCCGATGCCGAGGCGGTGCGGCAACACTGCGTGTTTACCACGCACACTCCGGTTCCCGCGGGTCATGATCAGTTCGGCCTGGACCAGATGTATCAGGTGCTCGGGCCGGAGCGGGCGGCTGCGATCGAGCGCTTCGGCTGTCTGCACAACAAGTTGATGAACATGACGTACATCGCGCTGCGCTTCTCGCGCTACGTCAACGGCGTGGCGATGCAGCATGGCAAGGTGTCGCAGGTAATGTTCCCCGAGCACCGGATCAGCGCGATCACGAATGGGGTGCATGCGGCCACCTGGACCTCGAAGCCGATGCAGGAACTGCTGGACCGCGAGGTACCGGCTTGGCGGCATGACAATGCGTACCTCCGGTCGGCGTACGGCATTGCGCCGGAGGAGATTGCGGCCTGCCATCGCGGGAACAAGCTGCGCCTGTTTGCCGGCGTCGCCGAGCGCACCCCGGACGCGGGCAAGCCAGACGAACGGTTCGATCCGGCCATTCTGACGCTGGGCTTTGCGCGCCGGGTGGCGACCTATAAGCGGGCCAGCCTGATGTTTACCGATCCGGAGCGGCTGGTGAAGATCGCCGAGGCGATCGGCGGGCTGCAGATCCTGTTCGCGGGCAAGGCGCATCCCGCCGATCTGGCGGGCAAGGAGCTGATCCGTGGGGTGTTCGCACAGGCGGCCCATTTGAACTCGAGCGCGTTGAAGATTCTCTATCTAGAAAACTACGATTGGGAGTTAGGCGCTCTTCTGACCCAGGGGGTGGATGTCTGGGTGAATACGCCGCGCCGGCCGTATGAGGCCTCCGGGACCTCGGGGATGAAGGCGGCGCTGAATGGGGTGCCCTCGCTGAGCGTTCTGGATGGCTGGTGGATCGAGGGCTGCGCCGAGGGGGTCACCGGGTGGGCGATCGAGGACGGCGAGACCGAGGCGGCTGAAGCGGCCAGTCTATATGAGAAGCTAGAACATGCGATCGCGCCGCTGTTTGCCCAGCCGGCGGAATGGGCCAGGATGCAGCGGCATTGCGTGGCCATCAACGGAAGCTTTTTCAACACGCATCGAATGTTGCATCAGTATGTCACCAATGCCTACTTTCCGCAGACTCCGCCCCCCAGTATCCCCTCGCGGGCGGAGCGGCTGGCGGAGGCGCTGGCATAGGCCGGTTTGGGACCAGGATAGGGATTTCCGGGATGTGCTCTTGATGGTGGTGTGGTTATCTTCGGGAAGGATTGGGTCCTATCGATGCCTGTAGTTTCTTCGCAGTCTCACTCTTCGCCCTCGACGGAAGGCGGCGCCAGGATGCCTGTCGTGTTCGATCTGCCGTTGTGCGTCGATCTCGATGGCACGCTGGTGAAGTCGGACACGCTGGTGGATTCGACGCTGGCGCTGGCCCGGCAAAACCCGGCGGCGTTGTTACAGCTGCCGCGCTGGCTGCTGGAGGGCAAAGCCGCGCTGAAGCGGCACATCACCTCGGCGGTGCAGCTCGACGTCGCTCACCTTCCCTATAACCGGGAGTTGATGCAATATCTGGAGCAGCAGCATGCCAAGGGCCGGCCGCTCTACCTGGCGACGGCGGCCGACGCGGCGTTGGCGGAGCGGGTAGCGGCGCATCTGGGGATCTTCAACGGCGTGCTGGCCTCGGACGGCGCGGTGAACCTGGCGGGCAAGAACAAGCTGGCCGCCTTTCAGAGCCGGTTTGGCGACAACTTCTGCTACATCGGGAATGCCTCGCCCGATCTTCCCCTGCTGACCCACTGCCAGGAGCCGATGGTGGCGAATCCCCTGCCGGGGCTGCGCACCGGTCTGCGCCGGGCGAAGGTGGTTCCGGTGCGCACCTTCACCGACCGCGCCTCCTCGCCGAAGGCGTGGTTGAAGGCGATCCGGCTGCACCAGTGGGCGAAGAACATCCTGATCTTCCTGCCGCTGCTGCTGGCGCACGATTGGGACCTCGGCTTGCTGACGGGCTCGGTGATCGCCTTCCTGAGCTTCGGTCTGTGCGCCTCGGCGACCTACATTGTCAATGATCTGCTGGACCTGGAGGCGGATCGGAAGCACCTGAAGAAGCGGCGGCGGCCGTTCGCGGCCGGCGATCTGTCGGCCATCAGCGGGGTGGCGGTGGTGGGGCTGTTTCTGCTGGCGTCGTTGACGCTGGCGCTGCTGCTGCCCAAGTTCGTCGCGGCGATCTCGCCGGAGCGGGCGCTGTTCGCTCCGCACCGCTTCCTGATGTGGCTGGCCATCTATGCGGTGGCCACCTCGGCGTACTCGTTCCGGCTGAAGCGGGCGGTGCTGGTGGATGTGATCGTTCTTTCCGGTCTGTATACGATCCGGATTATTACGGGCTCGGCGGCCACTGGGATTCCGATCTCGCCGTGGCTGGCGGCCTTCAGCATCTTCTTCTTCCTGTCGCTGGCGTTTGTGAAGCGCTTTGCTGAGTTGGAAGGGCTGCGGCTGCGGGGCGCGGCGCCGGCCAATGGGCGCGGCTACCTGGTCTCCGACATCGAGCAGCTGCGCAGCTTCGGCTCCTCGAGCGGCTACGTGTCGGTCTTCGTGCTGACGCTGTATATCTCGAACCTGGGGGCGGCCCACCTGTACAGCCATACCGGGCGGCTATGGCTGCTGCTGCCGGTGCTGCTGCTCTGGATCAGCCGGCTATGGCTGCTGGCCTCGCGCGGCGAACTCGACGAAGACCCGGTGATCTATGCCATCACCGACCGGCGCAGCCTGCTGCTGGGAGCGGTGGTGGTGGCGATCGTGCTGTTTGCGCTGTGAGGTGCCGAATGCAGGGCGAGGGCTCAGTGGGCAGGGTACGGTCAGGCGGATTACGGGGCTGCGGTACACTGAGACGGAGCAAGCATGAAGACGCGAGACGTTCTGCGCCTCATCCACGAGGATGGCTGGTACCCGGCGGCGCAGCGTGGCAGCCACCGTCAGTTCAAGCATCCGGTGAAGCGGGGAAGAGTCACGATTGCGGGACATCCCTCCGAGGAGATGGATGAGGGAACGCGCAAGAGCATCTTCAAACAGGCAGGAATAGAGCCATGAGAGAGTATGCCGTGATCTTTGAGAAGACCTCCACTGGCTGGAGCGCCTATGTGCCTGATCTTCCGGGGCTGGGAGTCGCTGGCCCGAGCTACGAAGCCACCGAGCAGCTGATTCGCGAGGGCATCGCCTTCCATATCGAAGGGCTGCTGGCGGATGGCGAACCGATTCCCGAACCGACCACCCGTGTCCTAAACATGCCGATCCCTGCCTAGACCATTCATGAACGAAGCCATTCCCCAACTCACCTCCTACGACGAGCCCGCGCTCGACGCCGCCTTCTCCACGCTAGCCGCCGAGGTCTCGGTTGTTGAGGCCGGGCAGGATCCCGAGGCCTTCCGGCTGCATTGGCTGGGGCGCAAGCAGGGCCGGCTGAAGCTGATCAGCGAGGCCTGGCTGAAGTCGGCGCCGACCGAGGCGCGCAAGCCCCTGGGCATGCGCTTCAACCAGTTGAAGCAGCAGATCGAGGCGGCGCTGGACTCGACCGCACTGGCGCCGGCCGCGGCTGAAGGTGAGAAGGTTACAGGCGGGCTCGACATCACGCTGCCGGGAACGGTGCGGACGCCGGGCATCGCCCATCCGCTGCTGAAGACCATGCAGGAGATCGTCGCGGTCTTCCATCAGCTTGGCTACTCGACCAACACTGGCCCGCAGGTGGAAAGCGACTTCTACAACTTCGAGGCGCTGAACTTCCCGCCCAACCACCCGGCGCGGGATACTCAGGACACGCTGGTGATCGCCAACCAGCAGGGCCGGCAGGCGCGCGACCGCCTGCTCATGCGCACCCACACCAGCCCGGTGCAGATTCGCACGATGATCGAACAGGCGCCGCCGGTGCGCATCGTGATCCCCGGCAAGGTGCACCGCAACGATGCGGCGGATGCGACCCACTCGCCCATCTTCCACCAGGTCGAAGGCCTGTGCGTGGACACGAACATCACCTTCTCGGATCTAAAGGGCACGCTCGACCACGCCATGAAGGCGCTGTTCGGCTCCGGGGTGAAGACGCGCTTCTTCCCCAGCTTCTTCCCCTTCACCGAGCCCAGCGCGGATGTGCAGATCAGCTGCATCTTCTGCGCTGGCAAGGGCTGCCGCAAGTGCAAGCACTCGGGCTGGATCGAGCTGCTGGGCTGCGGCATGGTCGATCCGGCGGTGTTTGCGGCGGTCGACGAGCAGCGGGTGGCGAATGGATTGGCTCCGGCGTACGACTTCGCGAAGATCAGCGGCTTTGCCTTCGGCATGGGCGTCGAGCGGATCGCCATGATCCAGCACGGCATCTCGGATATCGGGCAGTTTTATTCTGGGGACATGCGCTTTCTCGAGCAGTTCGCGTAGGGGGCGATGGTACCCGCCCAGGCGTATGCTAGGTGGCCTGGCGATCATCCACATCTCGGAGGCGGACGCGGTGCGGGACTTTGCCGCGGTGCTGGAGCAGGTGCGGTCTGGCTCCGAGGTGGTGATCGACGGCGATGTTGCCGCAGTCGCGGTGCTCGTGCCGTCAAGCGAGCAGAGCGCTGTGCCTGAGCCGGAGCACGATGCGTGGTTCCGTGCCCAGATACAGGAGGCTCTCGACGATCGTGGCCCGGGGATCCCGGCGGACGAGGTGGAGGCGCGTTTTGCGCTGCGCCGTGCCGCTTCTCTGGCCAAATTCAACGGTTCCGCTGAGTGACCGTGCGTATCTGATCGAAGGTGACGTCGTTTTCATCCTGCGTATCCTTCATGGAGCCCAGGTATGGCCCAGACATATTCCACCCCTGTGATGGACGGACCGGGAAACCGTTAGACTAGAAGCCGTCCATCATGAAGATTCTGACCAACTGGCTGCGCTCCTACGTCCCCGAGATTGCTGTTGACGATCACCAACTTGCCGAAGACCTGACGCTGCGCGGGATCGCGGTGGAGGGTGTGCACCCGCTCGGTGAATCGAATGGCCATCTGTTCGAGATGGACATCACCACCAACCGCGTCGACGCCATGAACCACTACGGCATCGCCCGCGAGGCGGCGACGATCTACAACCTGCCGCTGCGCCCGTTCGATGGTGCGCTGCCGGCGGCGCGACCGGCGGACGCACCATTTCCGGTGCGGATCGAGGCGCTGGAGCTGTGCGGGCGGTTCACGGCCCGGGTGCTGCGCGGCGTGACCATCGCGCCCAGCGATGGCGCGATCAAGAGCTATTTCGACCTGTTGGGGCAGAAGCAGATCTCGAACGCCGTGGATGCGTCGAACTTCACGCTGCTGGGAATGGGCCATCCGACGCACGCGTTCGATCTGGACAAGATCGAGGGCGGCATCGTGGTGCGGCTGGCGCGGAAGGGCGAGCGCATTAAGCTTCTGGACGGGACCGAGCGAGTCTTAGAGGCCGACGACCTGGTGATCGCCGACGAGCGCAAGCCGCTGTCGTTGGCCGGGGTGATGGGCGGCTGGGACTCGATGATTACGGCCGCGACGAAGAACATTCTGGTGGAGTCGGCGTGGTTTGACCCGGCGAGTATACGGCGCAGCTCGCGGCGGCATCTGCTGCATACGGATGCGTCGCACCGCTTCGAGCGCGGCGCGGACTTCGAGGCGGCTCCGGTGGCGAATGCGCAGGTGTCGGCGCTGATCCTTGAGTCGGGCGGCGAGGTCGAGGGCGATCTGATCGATGTGGTGGTGCCGCAAATGGCGGCAAAGACCGCATCGCGGCCAACGATTGCGCTGTCGGTCGAGTCTGTCCAGCGGCATCTGGGGACGACCCTGGCGCCGGAGGGGATCACCAAGGAGTTGGTAGCGCGGTATCTGACGGCGCTGGGCTGCGGGCTACGGTTTGAGGATGACGACCGCGCGGCGGTGACCCTGCCCAGCTGGCGGCTCGATCTCGAGCGCGAGATCGACCTGATCGAAGAGGTGGCGCGGGTGTATGGATACAACCGGTTCGCCAACACGCTGCCCACGCCGGGGATCGTGATCGCGCAGCCGACCGCGGCGGCGGAGGCGGCGGTGCGGACGCGGCTGCTGGCGCTCGGCTACTCGGAGGCGATCTCGAGCACGTTTGCCTCGCAGTCGGACAGCGACAACTTCGCGGCGGCTGCACAGGGCACGATCGCGATGGAGAATCCTCTGTCCGAGGAGGCCACCCTGCTGCGGCCGGCGCTGGTGCCGGGCATGGTGACCATGCTAGCGCACAATCTGAACCGGGATGTGCGCACGGTGCGGCTGTTTGAACAGGGCACGGTCTTTACCGGAACAACAGATGCGGTGCGGGAGTCGGCGAGCCTGTCTCTGGGCCTAACCGGGAACCTGGCGGCGGCGCCGCTCTACTCCGCTGCCGACGCTCCGATCTTCGAGCTGAAGGGCGTGGTGGAGTCGCTGCTGTCCTTGTTTGATCATTCTGACCTGCGCTGTGAGGCCGAGGCTCCGGCGTGGCTGGAGCGCGGCCGCTCGGCGACCGCCTATCTCGGCGGCGCGGCGATCGCGCGCTTCGGCGAGCTGGCGCGGACGGAGCGGGAGCGTCGCAAGCTACGCCAGCCGGTGTATCTGGCGGAGATCGATCTGGCACATCTGTACACGCTGCCGCTCAAGAAGGTGACCGCGCGCGAGCTCTCGCGCTTTCAGGCGGTCGAACGAGACTTCTCCTTCACCTTCCCGGACACCATGCCGTGGGCGAGGATTGCAGCGGCAATTCGCACGTTGGCCATCCCGGAGCTGGAGCGGCTGACGCCGGAGGAGATCTTCCGCGACGCCAAGGGCAAGTCGGTTCCTCCGGGCCATTACGCTCTGCTGCTGCGCTGCGTCTTCCAGTCGCATGAGCGCACGCTGCGCGAGGAGGAGCTTACGGCATGGTGGGCGGCGATCATTGAGACGCTGACCGGGCTGGGAGGCGTGATCCGGGCCTGATGCCCGCTGCGTGACGTGCAGCATTGGCGAACGCCGGTGCAGGGGTGACCCAAGGCGTATACCCCCTGGCAAAATCCCGGTGTTTCTGCCGCGATATCCACCTGACCGCCCTCTATACTTCAGGGATGAGTGAGCCAGGTCTTAGCTTCGATGAGTTTCAGGCGCTGGAACAGAAGGTGCTTCGCGCCGTCGAGGTAGTGAAGCGCGAGCGCGCCGCCCGCGCCGAGGCGGAGGCGGAGGTGGCCAGTCTGCGTACCCAGCTGGAGGCGCAGACGGCTCTGAACGAGGCCCATCTGAGCGCTGTGAACAAGGAGCGCGAGACCGTGCGTCAGCGGGTCGAGGGCATGCTCAAGCAGATGGACGATCTTCTCTAAACCGAGACTGGACGAAACGATGGACCAGACCGCCACAAACCGAACTGCGCTACCGGCGACGTCCCCGATGGACGAGGCCTCGGTGGCGGCTGGGCGGGTGCCGCAGCCGGTCAATTCGGCCGTCAACTCGGTCAATGTCGACATCTACGACCAGATCTATCACCTGCGCGGCGTCGATCCGGTGTACATCGAGCAGCTTGCGGCTATGGTGGATGGGAAGATGCGGGCGGTGTCGGCGCACGGCGGCACGGTGGACTCGTTGCGGGTGGCGGTGCTGGCGGCGCTGAATATCGCCGATGAGCTGAGCACGCTGCGCGCGCGCTACGAGGCGCTGGCGGGGCGGAGCGAGCGCTCGCAGACCTCGATGCGCAGCCGGGCGGGATCGCTGGCGGGCATGTTGGACGAGGTTCTGGACGAACGCCTGGCCGGATAAGGTCTTCTACTAGCGGAACGTTCAGGCGGAGTTGGAGAAGCAGATCCCTCCCCTGCACTGCGGAATGACCAACCGGTCCCAAGAACAATCCACTTGCGCCGCGGATGACGATCTCAAGAGCGCTCCTGCATGGACAACCCGAAAAGGGGCCGTGACGGTGTCTTTGGGCGCGGCGTAGTGTGGTGGCTTGACTTGCCAAGGTCAGGCGGCGCGTTTAGCATCCAGATTAGAAGCCGGCCTGCAAAGCAGGTGCAACGATCCACGCTGGTTGAACCAACATTCATTGAACAGGGATCTAGCTCGTATATATGGCTCGGTGTGCTGTCCGCCAGTCCGGAATGCCTAAAGAGCCACGGCAGGATCCCGCCGTCTTAGGACGGGTTCACCAGCGCATCGACGCACGGCCCCGCGGGTCGGTTTTCGCTCTCCTCACTCATGCCCTCCGGGCGGCTTGAGCCGCACTCTCTCCTGACTGCACCAACAACGACTTGCATCACTCCTTCCTTCAACTCGGCGCGCTGCACATTCCCCTGTTTGGAGTGGTGGCAGCGGTGGGTCTGCTGGCGGCTCTGGGGCTGAGCCAGCGCACGGCGCGCTACGCGGGCATCGACGGCGAGGCGCTGTGGGACGCGGGGATGACGGCGATGATCGCCGCCTTCGTGATCTCGCGCGTTCTACTGGTGGCATTCAATCTGCACAGCTTTCTGCTGTATCCGACGCTGTTGCTGGCGGTGCCCTCGCTGACCTCGACCGGCGTCCTGCTGACGGCCGCCTTTCTGCTCGTGTATTTGCGCCGTCGCCGGCTGCCGCTGCTGACGGTGCTGGACGCCTCGGCTCCGTGCGCCGCGCTGATCTGGGGATTTGTGAACCTCGGCCGCATCGTCGAGGGGACGAAGGACGGCATGCCGACCACACTGCCCTGGGGCGTGGGCGACCGCATGCTGGGCGCGGTGCACCCGGTGGAGGTCTACACGCTGCTGGCGGCAGTAGGGCTGTGCCTGGCGCTGTTGGGACTGCTGCGGCAGAGAGGCTACACTGGAGAGACCACAGCCATCGGGCTTTTGATCGCAGGAGTGGCGGTGTTCTTCCTGGACTTCTTCCGGCTGCCGTCGAACTTGACCGCAGATCTGCACAATGCCTGGCTCGATCCGGCGCAGGGGTTGGGATTGGCGATGACCGCCGCCGGCTGTGCGCTTGTGCTGGTGGCGCCGTCGAAGGTACAGGAAGTGGATCGGATCGGAGCAGGGAATGCCATCTAAGAATATGCTCCCGAAGGGCCAGCGGCATCGCTCGGTTCGCGCGGAGTACCGTGCCACGCGGGGCGTGGAGCCGCCGCCAGAGGTGGTCATCCCGGTGCTCGATCTCGAGGACGACGGGGACACACAGTTCGACGAGGCCGCCGGAGTGCGGTCGTTTACCGCCGATCCCGCCGCCGCGGGTCTGCGGCTGGACCAGTATCTGGCGCAGTGCCTGCCGGACATCTCGCGGGCGCGCGTGCAGCTGCTGATCGAGTCCGGACAGGTGCAGGTGGAGGGCAGGCCGGCCAAGGCCAAGCAGAAGTTAAGCGGCGGCGAGGCCGTTGCCATCGAGGGCGAGCCGCAGCCGGCGCCGCTGCACGCCGTTCCCGAGGACATACCGCTCGAGATTCTGTTCGAGGACCAGTACCTGGCCGTGGTGAACAAGCCGGCCGGGATGATGGTTCACGCCGGGGCGGGCAGCACCGACGACGAACGCAATCGCGGCACGCTGGTCAACGCCGTGCTCTTCCACTTCGGCAAGCTGTCGGAGGTGGGCGGCGATCTGCGCCCGGGCATCGTGCACCGGCTGGACAAGCAGACCAGTGGCATCATCGTGGTCGCAAAGGACGACGTGACCCACCGGAAGCTCGGCGAGATGTTCTCCGAGCGCCGAGTGGAGAAGACCTATCTGGCGCTGCTGCACGGCCATATGGCCAAGGACAAGGTGACGGTGAATCTGCCCATCGCACGCGACCTGATCCGCCGGACCAGAATGACGACGCGCCGGTCGGCCTCGGATGCGGGAGCGCGCTCGGCGGTCTCGCACCTGACCGTGCTCGAACGGCTGACCACGCCCTATGGTCCGTTCACGCTGGTCGAGGTGCGGATCGAGACCGGACGCACCCACCAGATTCGCGTGCATTCGCAGTCGCTGGGACATCCAGTGGTGGGAGACTTTCTCTACGGAGCGCCGCACCGGATCCACCGTATTTCGAAGTATGCGGGCAGGGATCCCGGACGGGACGCCGTTCGGGATGACGCGGGGCTGGAGCTGGAGCGCAACTTCCTGCACGCCGCGCACCTCCTGTTTGTGCATCCAAGGACTAGTGAATCCATGGATTTGCAGTCTCCTCTGCCGGCCGATCTGGTGGACTTTCTGGCCCAGCTGCGGGGAGATATCGAGCCGAAGAAAGCGGGAAATTGATACACTCATGCGCGTGACCTCTAAGAACAAGCCCCAGCGGATGGCCAACCTTCTGGCCTCCATGTTCCTCCTCGGTAGCGTCTTGCCCGTGGCTGCCGCCGCCGGGCAACAAAACGCACCAACGCCCGTCCAAAGCGCGCCTGCCGCGCCTGCTCCCGCCCAGCCTCCCGTCGTGTCCGCACCGGCCGCGCCGGCTCCCGGGCAGGCTGCGGCTACCGGATCGCAGCAGCTGGGCACGCAGCAGCCGGGTGCAGATCAGCCGGGTGCAGATCAGCCGGGTACGAACCAAAACAAGGGCCAGGTCTACTCCCTGCCCGCGGTGCAGACCAACGAGGTCAACCTGATCTTCACCGTGACCGACAAGCGCGGACACTTCATCACCGGCCTGCAGCAGCAGAACTTCGGTCTGCTTGACGATGGCCGGCCGCCGCTGTCGGTGCTGCAGTTCACCCAGCAGACCAACCTGCCGCTGCGCGTGGGCGTTCTGCTCGACACCAGCAGCTCGATCCGGCAGCGCTTCCAGTTCGAGCAGGACTCGGCGATCGAGTTCTTCCTGCAGGTGCTGCATCTGAACGATCGCGCCTTCATCGAGGGCTTCGACGTGCAGACCGATCTGGCTCAGGGCTTTACCAACAACATCGACCTGCTGAACCAGGGGATCCGCAAGCTGCGGCCGGGCGGGGGCACGGCGCTGTTCGATGCGGTCTATAAGACCTGCCGCGATCAGATGCTGACCCTGCGCGACCAGGGCAACCTGCGCCGGGCGCTGATCCTGGTCTCGGACGGCGACGACAACTACAGCCGCGCACAGGAGAGCGACGCCATCAAGATGTGCCAGCGCGCGCAGACCATCGTGTACTCGATCAGCACCAACGTCAGCCCCAGCAAGGACAAGGGCGACGAGGTGTTGAAGGAGATCTCGAAGGCGACCGGCGGGCAGGCCTTCTATCCCATCCGCATTGAGGACGTGGCCAGCGGGTTCCGCAGCATCGAAGAGGAGCTGCGCAGCCAGTACTCGTTGGTCTATCGTCCGGCGAACTTTAAGAATGACGGCTCCTTCCGCACCATCTACCTGCATGCGCTCGATCCGCGCTTCCAGGTGCGCGCCGAAGAGGGCTACTTCGCTCCGCGGACCGCGCAGTAGGCGGCGGGGGCCCTCCTCTCGTTGGCTGAGTCTTTAGCCCGCAT
>Ga0210403_10002769_pt1 | contig 15628 bp, 12 predicted proteins | sample IncBWC19MmetaG_FD_150863 | JGI IMG/M metagenome (GOLD analysis project Ga0210403, IMG submission 150863) | Forest soil microbial communities from Barre Woods Harvard Forest LTER site, Petersham, Massachusetts, United States - Inc-BW-C-19-M | ecosystem: Environmental > Terrestrial > Soil >... | reverse complement strand
GGCTTCTTCGTCGGCTGTGTCGTAGCCGCAGCGGCTGTTATGTATCTAGGCGACTGGGCTTGGTCACTACCGGCTGCGCTTTCTGCAGCAGCCGTCGCGTTGCGCTAAAGGCCAAATGCAAACGAGTCGCCAATCACTCGAAGATTTCACATTCAGCGGGAAGACAATGAAGACTATGTGCTGATTGGCAACTCTTTCACTTGTGAACTGATCCTCTCCTGTAACGGTGATTCTACAAACACATCTTCCAGCTGCGTATTCCATGATCCCTGAACAGATTTGCGAGCCGTCGGCGAGACTTACCTGTATTTACCGACATTAACTGGTCAACGAAACGCATTCTACTTATGCTCCTTCCAGGTCGATTGATCTACAGGAGAGAAATCATGGCGAATAAACTTCCGCGTAAGGCCCTTATCGCAGTTTCCAGCTTCAATGGTGCGATCTATCCCGAAGGTCACAAGACAGGTGTGTTCTTCGTAGAGGCCTTGCATCCGTACGAAGTGCTGACAGCCGCAGGATTCGAGGTGGACCTGGCATCCGAAACCGGCACGTTTGGATTCGACGATATTTCACTCACTCCTCCATTCTTGTCCGGAAGTGAGCACGCGATCTTGAACAATCCCAAGCATCCGTTCATGGTCAAGATCAAGTCGCAGCTGAAAAAGGCTTCCGATTTGAAAAGAGAAGACTATGGATTCTTCTTCGCTTCCGCCGGTCATGCTGCTCTGTATGACTACCCGAAAGCGAAGGGCTTACAGACGGTTGCTGCCGACGTCTGGGAACGCGGCGGTGTCGTGGGTACCGTTTGCCACGGCCCCGCGATATTGCCGGGCATCATCGATTCCAAGACAGGCAAATCAATCATCCACGGCAAAACCGTAACGGGATTCACGATTGAAGGCGAACTCATCTTCCGAATCCTGGACAAGTTGAGAGCGGACGGAGTCGTCACCGTCATTGACGCCGTCACCGCGGCTGGAGCGTTCTACAGCGGACCGATGGGCGCCTTCGATGATTACTCGATCACTTCAGGCCGCGTGGTGACGGGCACCAACCCTGCGAGCGGTCGTAGCGCTGCCGAGCGGGGCGTGAAGATGTTCGACAAATTAGAACTGTACGGAGCGCTACCAAAGGCGGCGTGAAGCGTTCGACAACTTTGTAACTTCCATGGGAAGAAATAATCATGAGCAAGAAGTACACCGGTCACTGTGCCTGTGGTCAGGTGACGTACGGGTTCGATACAGCCCCGACCTTCATCGCCAACTGTCACTGCACGGATTGCAAGCGGGCGTCCGGCGGAGAGATAGCGACGTTCGCGGCGGTGCCTGACACGGATTTCACAGTGCTCAGCGGAAAGACAAAGAGCTTCTCCTACGCTCCGAATACCGAGACGTGTGCGGGTAAAGGGCTCGATCGCGTTTTCTGTGCCAACTGCGGTTCCAGGGTGTTCACCAACAGGCTGAAGGATTTCCCTGGCACCGTTTTCGTGCAGGAAGGCACTCTCGACCGCCTCGACGAGTGGTACGCGCCCAAAGTCGAGATTTTCACCTGGAGCCGCCAGAAGTGGGCACGGCCGCTCGACCTTCCACAATTCGACCACGGGCCCCGTTGAAGGAGAGCCACGGACGGCGTGAGGCTTTTGGACGATCAGGCAGCATACACCGAATACTTCGACCGACCGATCAGCGCGTCCATATCAAGAACTTTCACTGGTTCCACAAAACGGTATCCACGGCCGATCACCGTGACAATGCAGCTTAGTTCCGAGTCACTGGGGTCAATCGCCTTTCGAATGGCCGCAATGTTAACTTTGAGATTGCTCTCATCGACAAAGGTGTCGGGCCACACCAAAGCGATGATCTTCTGTTTGTCAAGCAATTCACCGGAACGCTCGACGAGTACGCGCAGGATCTCCAGGGCTCGGGTCCCGACGCGAACTGGCGAACCCTCCCTCAGCAGCAGTTGCCGTTCAGGAATGAGTACAAACGGTCCAAAGGAAAAACAGCGTGGTTCCATAGGTCATATCTCCCTACAAAATCTCTTCCCCATTCGCGTGATCCGAAGACCAAGCGCTCGCTGAATTGAGAAATTCAGCCCCTGCATGTCTCGTAGAGGAACCAGGCTCGCCTTTGGGCTTCGTCGATCCAATTCTCGAGAAGGCTGGTAGAGGCTACGTCGCCAGCATCATCGCAAAGGACATGCAGGCTCTTCATGAAGCGCACCAAAGCCTTATTGTCTTCCCAGAGCTCACTGAGCATGTCCTTTGGCGTGACATAATCCGCATCATTGTCGGCAACGCGGGTAGTTCGCGCGATCTGACCGATAGAACGCAACGTTGTACCGCCGATCTTCCTAACTCGTTCTGCAATATCGTCGGTCATCGCAAAGAGTTGGTCGCCATGCTCATCGAGCAGGAGATGGTAATCACGGAAGTGTGGACCGCTCATGTGCCAGTGGAAGTTCTTTGTCTTAATGTACAACGCAAAAATGTCAGCCAATAAAATGCTTAGCGCAATGGAGATCTCGAACACAGACTCCGGCGCAATGTCGGTACGTTGTGCATGTGCCAGCAAGCTGCGCGCCACTAGTTCATGCTTCGTTTCGGCCATTCTTTCCCTCCGTGATTATGGTTACTGACGAAAATTGTGCGAATGCTTTCTTACACGCTTCTGGTTGGCCCACTCGAGCGTTGACGGTTCGCCGAAGGGTTCTATCACTCCGCTAAGCGTATACAAGTGCTTAAACAGGACGTTCCTGCGGTTGGCACTGCCTGGTCATATGCAACTCCATTCCCGGTCGACGGCGACGCGAAGCCAATAAAGAACGTAATCTCAGTCGGGCGCGGAGGGAGCGGGACTTTCCTGCTGCCAAAGATATGCCCAATGACGATGCCGCTTCTCTGTGCGGCAGCTCTTCCAGATAACGTTGTTCCACATACTCGCGCAGGGAGGAAGGCAGTGAGTGCACCGCGTTCCTGACGATTCCGATGGATTGTTTGCGAACCAGGGCTTGCTCCGGACCAATCCTATTGTCCGCCAGCTGAAAGTGTTTGCAATCACTCTCATCGCCATCTGAGTCGAGACTAATTTCTATTTTGTTTCTTCGCCGACGGAGTAAAAGCAATGCATTATTCCGATCTATACGTGTGAGCCAGGTTGAGAATTTGGATCTCTGATCAAAAGAACTCAATTTGTTGAACGCGTTCACAACCGTGTCCTGCATTACATCCTCAATATCCGCGGCATTGTGTGCGATGGTGCGGATGGCACGCAATGCAATTGGAGAACTCCGTCGAATCAGTTCCGTGAACGCAGCTTCATCCCCGGCTTTGCATCTCGCGACTAACATTCGCTCGGGAGTTGCAGTGCTCATAGGCGGAGCCTGGAAGCCAGTCATTGCGGTTCGAAGTTGTTGCATGGAACCTCCTAAATCCAATTGCTGCCCCTAAATCACTTTCAGCCGCCGATTTCATTAAGTTGCAGAGTCGCCCGTTTGATCTGCAGGGTGGTCTTGGAAATCAACGAGGATCTTTTTCTTTCGCTGCAACCTCAGCCGGAAGAGCCGCTGAAAGTATTTGTATTGCCTTATCTGATCCGTCAGCCCGGACAATTGACGGCCTTGACCGTGATTGTCGGCTGACTACGGAGTTCCGGAAAACGGCAAATGGGAGGGTTTTGAAATAACTACATCCGGGGTGCCAGAAAACGGTAAATCGGAGGATTCTGAGATCATCAGATTGGTGGCTCGTTACTCGGTTGTTTTCTCAGGAGTCCTAACGTGAGGGAGGGCCGATCTGTTTTCTTCCGAAAAGTAGCGCATCGATAGACCACGCACCGGGCCCGATCATTGCGAGAGTAGCGCCGAGGGTCGCTAAGACAAGGGGCAGCCAGAACTCTCCGCGTTCGGAGGCAATGGTCCACAACTCACAGCCCGCTATCACCAGGCCCGCAACTGGGGTCCACAAGCCTAGTAGAAGGAGCAGCGCGGCACCACCGTCGATCAGTAGCAGCGCGCCTGAGACACTCTGAAAGCGCGCAAACACACAGTAACCTAAAGCTGCTGCGGTGACCAGGCGCTGGAGCAACAATCCGACACCCGGAACTCCATGAGCGAACGTTGAGAATAGGCGTTGCAGAGATACTCCACGGCGTTCCGTATCAGAGTACCGTCCTGCAACAAATGTGGGAAACGGCCAAAAGGATGAGTTAGAAATCATCATTACGGAGAATTCACAGCTCGATAATTCCCCGCTTCAAAGCGATTGCCACCGCATGAGCTCGATCATTGGCGCCCAGCTTGGACAATATGCTTGCTACATGAGTCTTGGCAGTTGCTTCGCTGATTGAGAGTTGGTCTGCAATCAGTTTGTTGGAGCTTCCGGTAGCGATCAGGCGCACTACTTCGATCTCGCGCGAACTCAAAGGATCATCCGCGGCATGTTCAGCCAGTTCGGCCGCAATCTGGGGAGGTATTCTCTTTTGCCCTGCGTGGACGGCGCGGATCACATCCAGGAGTTCTAGGTGTACATCCGCTTTCAATAAGTAAGCCCGCGCCCCGGCTTTGAGTGCCCCCAATACCTGCGTGTCGCCGGTGTAAGTTGTTAACACGATGATGCGGGCATCGGGAAATTCGCTTCGAATCTCGGTGATTGCCTCCGTACCGTTCATCTCTGGCATCTGGAGATCCATGAGGGTCACATCCGGATTGTGCAACCGAAACTTTTGGACAGCTTCTTGCCCGTTAGATGCCTCCGCGACCAACTTCATGTCAACTTCGCCATTCACTAGCGTTGCGATCCCTTCGCGCAGAAGAGGGTGGTCATCCACGGTGAGGATTCGGATAAGATCGGGACGATTGCTCACGATGCGCCGTCCTTGCGGGATGGCGTGGATCGGGAGTTATTACGAACATCTTTGTATGCGAGATCAGGCACCGTTAGTTCGATTTCCGTTCCGGCCTTGTCTTCGCTCCAGATCCTTAATTCCGCCCCAATTTGCTGCGCGCGCTCGCGGATTCCTGCCAAACCCCAGTGTCCAGGACGTCGTTTCGCCTCGAGGACCTTGGGATCTAGGCCCCTTCCATTATCCCGCACTCGCAACCGGAGCTGATTCTTGTCGTAGCGGATCTCGACTTCCACTTTATTGGCACCTGCGTGCCGGAAGGCATTTCGCATTACTTCGCGAGCAATTCTGTACAGTTCGTCATGGAGCGCAGGCGATATCCTTTGCCGTTCGCCTTCCACGATAACGCGGAAAGTTGGCGAATTCTGATCTGGCCCGAAAACGGCCGCTAGTTCTTCAGCCTCTGCCTCTAACAATTGAGCCAAATCTCCATCTGTAGCCGACTTCGAACGCAAATCGTGAATTGCATCGCGGCTCTCGGTGATTGCAGCTCGCGTGCGCGAAATCGCTTCGTCAAGAGTTCGCATCGCATTTTCCGGATTGCGAGGCAGCATGTTGCGAGCTGCTTGAAACCGAAACATAAGGCCATGAAAAGACTGCAGCAGTGTATCGTGCAAATCACGCGCAATGCGTGTCCGCTCCGCGACACGCGCTTCCACCTGTGCACTAAATTGCTGGTCTAACTGTTGCAACCGCAGTTTGTAGATCGTACCCACTATCCCCAGAACGAACACGCCCGCAAGTAGCCTAAACCACGTCGTGGCCCACCACGGTGGCAAGATGTTGATGGTTAATGCTAAGCCAGGCTCGCCCCAATCTCCTTGCCTGGTCGCGCTCTGCACATGAAATGTGTACTTGCCGGCTGGCAACGTTGTGTACGTCGCGACCCTCCGATCGCTGCCCACTTCAGTCCAATCGTGTTCGAGGTCTTCTAATTTGTATCGATAACGGTTCGCGTCTGGATTCAAGAAAGTCAGTGCCGCGAAACTTACTGAAAAAATATTCTGGTCGTGGCTGAGTGACACATCGTTAGCGTAATTAATCGACTTCTGGAGAGGCGAATTTCGCCCAACCTCTACTGAACGCCCACCCAGCCGAAAATCGGTCAGAACCAGAGGTAGTGGATCACGTCTGTCCACAACCTTATCGGGAAAGAATGCCACGCCACCGTTAAACCCGCCAAAAAACATCTCACCGCTTGGACTCTTGAAGCAAGCGTCCCAACCGGTAAGATCATTTCCGGGCAGTCCATCGGCTGTGGAGTAATTCGTGAACTTGTTCGCGACGGGATCGAACCTGGATAATCCCCGGCTTGTGCTCATCCATAGCATCCCAGATCGGTCTTCGAGCATACAGCTCAAATTGTCGGTGGGTAGACCATCCTTCACGAAGTAGCGCGTAAACGTCCCGGTTTCGCGGTTGAACTTGTTCAATCCGTTGTAAGTGGCGGCCCAAATGGTCCCGGAGTGATCTACGAAGACCGAGTTAACGGATTCGTCGCTACTCAAAGATTTGGGATCACCGGCCTTGTATGGATATCTGGTAAATTGACCAGTTTTCGGGTCGAAGCGGTTAACGGCCCCCCAGCTGCCCATCCAGAGGGAACCGGTTTGGTCCTCAGTAATGTTGAAGTACGCTTCCTCATCACTATTTTTGTCCTGCTTGTAGGTGGTGAAACGACCAGTCTTAGGGTCAAATCGATCAAGGCCGTTCCATGTTGTAATCCACATCGTACCGTCATGATTGAGGAGAAGCCGGCTCACCCTGTTGTCACTCAAACTCGATGGGCTGCTTGGCTCATGCAGATAGGTCTTGAATCGCCCGGTCTCACGGTCGAACCGGCTTAGCCCACCGCCGAACTGACCGACCCAGAGAATCCCTGTAGCGTCTTCGTTGATCGCGATTATGTCGTTGGACTCTCCATGACCCGGAATTGGATACGAGACAGATTCACCGGATCTTTGATCAATACGATTTAAACCTCCCGTCGTCGCCGTCCACAAGACCCCCTCGCGATCTTCGTAGATAGCGTTCACGAACGTCTCACCTAGACTATTGGGATTGTTTTGGTTACGGGACAGGGACGTGAACGGTGAGGGCTCACTACGGAAAAAGTCTGGTTCCCTCGCATGCAGACCCACCCAAATATCGCCCTCGTGGTCCTCGCACAGAGAAATCACACGGTCCTCGCCGATGCTCTCGATATCGTTCGGATGATTCCGATAGCGAATAAAAACTTTGTGTTCGCGGTCAAACTTCAGCAACCCGCCACCGAAGTTAGCGAACCAGAGTGTCTTGTTCTTGTCTTCGAGCACTGCAAAGAACCCACCGTAGATTCCTTTACCAGATCGCTTGTCATAAAGCGAATAGGGGATCAGGCGATTTGTAGATCGGTCGACGGCGGCTAGCCCGCTTTCATTTCCACGTGTATCGTAGGTGACCCAAAGGATACCGAAGCGATCCTCATAGAGCGAAGTATCCCTGATAACATCAGCCAGCCGGAACCGCAAGAGGACCCTGCCGCTATTACGATCAAACTCTTCGAGGTCATTGCCGGCAATTACCCAGAATCGCCCACTGCTGTCTTCTAGAGTAGATTTGATTTCGTTGCTGCCCAGGCTGGATGAGTTTGACGAGTCGTGTATGTAATGAATGATCTCTCCTGTATCCGGATTTAGCCTGAACAGACCCTGCCCTGTCGACAACCACAGCAGGCCGGCTCGATCCTGACTGATTTTCTCGACAGCGTTCACAACTTCGCCCGGAACCGCGGGCAAGATCTGATGGTGAGTAAATGTTTCTGTAATGCTGTCGAACCTGTCCAGGGAACTATCGCACCCGACCCAGAGTGTGCCAGAACGATCCTTGAATAACGAATGGATATAAACGCAATTTAAGCTGTTCTCACGTGCAGGATCATGCACGAATACCTTGTATTCGTATCCGTCAAAACGGTCCAGACCGTATTGCGTTCCGAACCAAATGAATCCCTGATTGTCCTCTACGATTTGGAGAACTCTGGTTTGGGATAGGCCTCGCGCCGTAGAAAGCCGCGAGAAACGGATATCGTTGCCATCGACTACCGGCACTCGGACGAGAGCCGAAGCGCCATGAGATTGTCGCGGCAAATTTGCAGAAGCGGTTCGACCGTCTGCCTGTGCCGCCGACAATAGGGTAGACAGTGCGGTCAGTGCCGATACGAATGCAAGAATGCCCCAACTTCGAAGCGCCGACCGGCGACCCAGTTGTTGGCGAAAGCGCATCAGCAAACCCCGGAGTGGCGGTGACAGATGAATTCTTCCGGTCTCCACACTGGTGAGACGTGGGAGGAACCCAGGCCGGAACGTCAGACCCCATCGAGCTGAAATGTTATCGGAATTAGAGATCATCGTTCCAGCTTTTCCTTAACGCATTTTTCGGCTGAAAAAATCATTATTTTGGCCGATCAAATCATCATCCTCTTTGCGGTTGACGCGAACCGTTGATCGGAGCTAACCTCCGCGGATTGCGGGGGTTGTGGGGAAGGCTGACATATGATTTCACTCCTTACGGTTGATGGAGTACTTCTCAGGCGGCAATGGGGATCGAGCGATCGGACGCACAGGATCAGCGTATCCGCGGCGATGCTCGTCGTTGTTCTTGGTCTAGTGATTTCGGCATTTTCACAAACCACAGTTTCGACTGGAGGTATTCAGGGGACGGTTACCGATCCGAGCGGAGCTTTAATCAGCGGCGCCAAGGTGTCCCTCTCAAATGTCACGACTGGAGAAATTGCTTCGGTCAATACCAATTCATCAGGAGCCTACACGTTTGCTTTTCTGAAGCCAGGCGATTTCGTAGTGACCGTCGAAGCCAAGGGCTTCAAAACCACGCGGATGTCGCTCGTGGTGAAGGTGGACACGACGGCAAATGGGGGTGCGAAGCTCGTAATAGGCAATGCTTCAGAGTCAGTCGACGTTCTGGCATCTGACCTTCAGGTCAACACCACCCAAGCCATTGTGCAGGGTGTGCTGACTTCTGGTCAGATCGCGGATCTGCCCATAAACGGGCGGAACTTCCTTGACCTCGCGCAGCTTGAGCCCGGGATTCAGATGCAGGACGGCACGAATGTCGATCCTACAAAAGGGGGCTACTCTTCTATTTCTTTCGGTGGCCGCTGGGGCAGGACTGCACGTATCGAAGTGGATGGCGCCGACGTGTCTGACGAAACCGTAGGCACAACAACGGCCGACATTCCCTCCAGCGCCATACAAGAGTTCCAGATCAGCCAGTCAAGCCTAGATATGTCCACGGAGTTGACATCCTCCGGTTCGGTGAATGTAACGACCAAATCAGGAACGAACAACTATCACGGCGAGGCCTTCGGTCAGTTGCGCGATAGTTCGCTGGGAGCTGTCCTGCCAACGCCCCCGGGAATCGAAGCGCCTTATCAGAGGAGCCAATACGGCGGTGCGTTGGGCGGACCAGTCATTCAGCGCAAGCTATTTTTCTTCGTGGACGGCGAGCGAAACATTCAACATACCGCGGCACCCGTGCCCGTCTCTGCTCCTTTCGCTCAATATTCAGGCGCTTTCTCCGATCCATTTCACGAAGCCAACCTGTTGGGAAGAGCAGACTCCCAGTGGCGCGGCGTTCATTCCTTCTATCGCTTTTCTTACTTCAACAACTCGCTGTTCGCGACTTCGGGCTTTGGCTACTCGGTCTATGACAATAAAGACATCACCCGCAATCACGTAGTGGGTGTCGACTTCAAGACCGGCAACTTCATCCACACGATCCGTTTCTCGTATCTCAAATTTCAAAACCAGATCGCAGACGCGACAATTGGCAACAATGCCTTGCCCTTGAGCAACTTGGGCGCGCAGATCGTGATGGGCAGTACTGGCCTCGGTGCTGGCCCAAATTTCCTTGCCCCCCAATCCACCGCGCAGAGCGATCACGAACTCAAGTACGATGGCACCAGGATCATCGGATCCCACGTGATTCGATATGGAGTCGCATACAACCACATTCAAGGCTTCGCTTACGGCGCGTTCCTGAAATTCGGGCCGCAGATTGTGTCGACGGTCTCCGCGGCCGAAGTCGCGGCGGCCGGAACCGGCCCGTTTCCGGGTGGAGCATCTAATCCACTCAACTATCCGGCCGATTCCATCACCATTGCCAACGGCCTCGGCTATTTCACGAGCCAGCCAGCCTTGGGATTTCCGGCGAGTGGCCTGGGACCGGACAACCGCATACTCCTTTATCTGGGCGACAGTTGGAAAATCGCTTCGAATTTCAACCTAAACTATGGTTTGCGCTGGGTGCGCGACACCGGTCGCACCGACAGTCAATATCCTGAATTCCCTGAGCTCAATGCTCTCCTTCCGGGACAGGGCCTCGGAAATCGTGTTTCACAGCCCAATCTCAATTTTGCGCCCCAAATTGGATTTGCGTGGGATCCGTGGAAAAACGGCAAGACCTCCGTTCGTGGCGGAGTCGGGTTGTTCTACGAGAATGCGATCTGGAATAACGTCCTGCTTGATGCTCCGAACCGAGAGCCAACCGGTGCGTTTGAACAATTCCCAAGCGCCTGCGCCGCACCGGGTACACCAGCGCAGATACCGATTCCGGGTGGGTTTCTTACACCCAGCTCCGGCACTCCTACGTCCGTGTGTGGGACTTCAAGCAGCCCTTCTCTGATTGGCAACGCCCTGCCGGCAATCGTCGCATTGCAGCAGACGTATCAGGCTGATTCGCCATTCAACCTGCAGGCACCGAATCCTTCCTACATCGGGCAACACCTTACCGATTGCGGCACTGGAGGGCCGAATTGCTTCTACCCTTCGGCAACCCAGGGGGTTCCGGCGCCGCTGTTTAATCCCGACTACAAATCGCCGCGCTCGGTGCAGATGAACATTGGCGTTCAGAGGGAGCTCAAGCATGGGGTTGTGTTAAGTGTCGATTACATTCGCAACGTTGGGACGCATTATTTGTTGGGCGTCGATGAAAATCACGCGGGAGATCTTCGCTACTTCAACAAGACCGGGGCTCTGGATGCCATTGCCGCGACGAACACAAAATTTGGCTGCGCTCCGACTCCCGGGGCGGGTGTTGACTGTGCGATCTCGGGCGCAAGCCACGGCGGTGTCGGCGCGACGATATCCGACTATGCCGGTGCCGGCTTGGGTTCATCCGCCGATATGGGTGGCAAGAGTTGCTTCGCTGCGCTCGGTTATCCCTGCGCTTTTGCAGGCATAAACCCGCAGGCGCCACCGCTCGGTTTTCTGTCGCCGATTGGCCGTTCGGTATACAACGGCCTGCAAACCAAATTGGCTGCCAACCTTAGCCAGCCCTTCCGGGGCGCGAAATCTCTCAACTTGCAGATCTCCTACGCTCTGTCGCGCTTCGAAAACACAGGTGGTGGGACAACTCCGGACGGTGCAGTCGTTCCGGCTAAAGGTGACCAGGATTTCATTATTGCCGCGTTGGATAACAGAGACCCAAACCGATACTTCGGACCCTCCACTTTGGATCGCAGACATCAACTATCGTTCGGAGGTTATTTGGATTTGCCCGTCGGATTCCAAATTGCTTTGATGTCGCACTTTTACAGCCCGCTTTCAACCACTCTCACCGTGCCCAACACTGCGAAGGGCGCGGGAGAAATATTCCGAACCGATTTCACCGGCGATGGTACGACACAAGACCCTGTTCCCCGAACGCACGTCGGGAATTTTGACCGCGGCATCAACGCAGGCAATATCAACCGCGTCATCAACAATTACAACTCCACCGTTGCAGGCAGCCCGACTCCGGCAGGCCAGGCCCTGATCCAGAATGGCTTGATGACTTCTGCTCAGCTCACAAGTTTGGGCGGCGTTGCCCCTGCATTGCCCGATGCACCTGCCAACCAAGTGAATTTGGGTTGGCTGCACGTTTTTGATTTGACAATGTCGTGGACCCATTCCTTTGCAGAACGGGTCACTGTGAAGCCATCGGTGGGCTTCTACAACATTTTCAACTTTGCCAACTTTGATCTCCCAACGAACCCAATGTCCGGCCTGCTTGCGGGCACGGCGGGAACGATCAACGGCACCGATCCCGCGGCGCACAACACCAATCGCGTCGGCGTGGGTACCGGCGTCTACTCGCTTGGATCGCCACGTGAAATCGAGTTTAGCCTCAAGATCATCTTTTAGCACGGCACTGCGGGCGTGATAACGAATCTCACTAAGAGCTATCAGGCAATGCGACTCTCACAGTTTCGGCTCCCGGCGCAGTAGCAACATGCGTCCATGTTGCCCTACTTGCTTTGCTTCTGTTCCCCGTAACAGCATGGGCAAGAATTCCTTGGAACTTGAGGCCACCGTAGCGGAGGCCACGGGGAAATTCTTTCGTGTACAGCTCGTATGGAAAGCCCAGGTCAATGCGGCTCGCGTCATCCAAAACCTTGATCTGCGCGGGCGCAAGGGCCAAGTCGAAGCTTGCGAGATTATCCTGCAATTAACGCGCTCCAGGGCTATTTTCTTTACTACCCAAGCCGTCGAAATTAGCCTGCCGCTCTGTTGGTAAGAGTTCCTGTTAGCTCGTATCAAGGATGATCAGAATCTGGGTCCGATTTGGGTCCGGTACGCCGGGTCAAAGAATTCCTTAGAGGATCAAGAACGGGCTGTCAGTACCGTTGAAATCCAATAAGTTGCATGTCGTTGTTGCCCTGTCGCGGCAGAGGTCATCTTTCGAAGCAATTGGCGACTGATTGCAGCCCACCGTTCCCGCCTGTCCTTTAGCTGTCCAATAACGGTTCTCTACGGTTCCTTACAAGGCTTTTCGAGGGCCACCCGCGTCTTGTAAGTTGTTGAAATTCCTAATCATTTTGGGCTCATAACCTGTCGCTCCTTAGAATTCCCAAGAATTCCATGGGATTCCTGATCGAGCGTTGCAAACTGGGCGTCCGGTGCAGCAATGTGCCGGAAGATTACTCGTCAAAGTCGGTGGAACCTACGTCGCGCGAGCGATAAGGCAATACCGAACCAAGCCCCCGGAATGGTGGGGGAAGGCGTAGAGACTGGATGGCGAGCATCCCTTGTGGATGAAGGTACAGTCCGACTCTCATCGAAAGGTGAGTCAGATCGCATAACCCAAAGGTCGGCGGTTCAAATCCGCCCCCCGCAACCAAACTTAACCTGCCGAAATGCGGTGGCGTTCGCCTGTTTAGAGAAGCGTTAATTCTTTAGAAACCGTCCTCGAACGTAAGTGTCAGAGCAAACACACGGTTGACAGGTTGACGCATTGAATCCGCAGCCGTAACTTCGCCACTTGATCAGCAAATTCTCAGGCGGCAGGTCTTCGTTCCCTGTCCAGAGCGGACTACCATGACAATCCCCGTCGCACAACTGAGCGTCCACGGCGACTCATAATTCCTGGGTGTTTCAAATTCCCGATCACTACCATTCCGGGATCGCAGGCCTCAAAAGCGGGCTTGCCGTAGCACCACCTGCGACGAATCCTTTAGATCTGTAACGATCAGGAACCTCTGAGAAGGCACTCTCGCCGCGGCTCCAGCAGCACCAGCGAGAGTCTTTAGGGGACCGATCGCTTGAACGATTCCCGCTCCGTCAGGATTTGTCTTCAAGATCGCGAGGGGTTCGAGTTGTTTGAAAGGCGGATGGTCGGATTCTGTTAGGTACACTTGGTATTGCGACTTCGGTGTCAGACCTTCCGCCGCAATCTGGACAAGATCCAAAAGACCGAGCGAGTTCACAGCCACCCATCCTTGCGCGCCTGGCGTATTAGCTGCTCCGGCCTCGAGACGCAGACGCGCCGTATTCCCTGCCTCGCCAAGCGGCACGAGATTGTCCATGCCGTCTCCGGCGGTAACCGCGTTCGGCACGTACACCAGAGCTTGGCTCGTCTGTCCAATCGGCACATTGGCGATCACTCGATTCGTGAGCGTGTCTATGACAGCGGCCTCCACATCGTTCTCTAACGCCACGTAGACACGAGAGCCATCACCGGACGGCCAAATCCCGTGCGGAAGATCTCCCACGGGAATAGTGGCGATTAACTCCGGTGTCGGGCCCCTGCGAAACACTTTGACCGCACCCAATCCCCCGACTGTGACGTAGGCAAATCCGCCATTGCGATTATTCACGAAGTTCACATGATTCGTGATCGGTCCCGTTTCCATTAGTGCCTTTTGTTCAAACGGCGGTTTCGCGCTGTATATCTGCACTTTGCCCGCATCCTTCAGAGTGATCCAGACTTCATCATTTTCTGGACTCACGGCTATGTTCGGGCAAAAGGGACTCGCCTGCGGCAATCGCTTCGCAATCTCATGCGAGACCGCGTCAATCACGGCGAGTTCCGGGGTAAAGCTGGAGCAGACAAAAGCGTAGCGACCGTCCGTCCCAAAGATGGTCATGCCCGGACCGTTGGCTACCTGAATGCGGCGGATTTCCGTCATCCGCAGCGGGTCTATGACCGAGATGTAGTCTTCGCCGCGCACCGAGACCCACAATTCCCGGCCGTCCGGCGTATAAAATGCCTCATGGGGCGACCTGCCCACATAAATGATCTTTCTAACCTTATTCGTCGCCGTCTCGATGAGGGCGACCGAATTCGAAGCGATCGAAACCACGGCCAGCGTCTTTCCGTCAGGCGAATAGCCGAGGCCATGCACCAGGAGTTGCCCGCGATAGAGCGGGCTGAGTGCGCCAGGCACCGGATCGCCGAGACGGATCACGCCCAGCAGTTTGTTGTTCGACGGATTAATCACCGAAACCGTGTTGGAGGTCTGGTTTGCCGCGTAAATGCGATCGTGGCTGGACACGGGAATGTCCGTTCGACCCCACGGCGCCTGCTGGGCAAACGAGACGGAGAGAAGGCAAAATGTCTGAAACCAACGGATGATCGTCATACTAGTTCTCCTTGTCCCCTGGAAAGCTGGGCGTTTACTCACTTTTGCGGATCGTGCTGTCTTAGCCACAGCTGCATCAACTGAATCTCCGATTGTTGTTCGGTGATGATCTCTTGCGCCAACCTGCGCATCTGCGGATCTTTGCCATAGAGCAACTGAGTCTTCGCCATATCAATAGCCGCCTGATGATGCGGCAGCATCAACCTGACAAAGTCAACATCTGTCGCGCCGGATGGCCCTATCGATGCCAGGGCGCCGTGCATCTTCTCCATGCTTGAAGTCAGGCCGGTCCAGCCAGGATCACCAGCTGACGCATTCCCCATGTGCGGGTGAGAATCATGCTGCAGGGCTTTTATTGTTAGCGCACAGAAAAAGACTGAGGGTATTACCAATTGCCACCTAATTCTCATCTTCTCTCCTCGCCCCCACGCTCGGGTTACAGTTCTGCCGCATACAACCACGGCAAACTTCTTACCTAGGTGGAGAAATCTGAACATGCTAACCGTGCCAGTTACAGCCCGGGCTTTGGCGCCCACGCAATCTCTGAAGTCCCTTCAAGCAGAACCAGGCCCGCCTTCGACAGCTGACATTGGTCTTGCTCCTCATTTCTTGTTGGGATGTTGAAAACGATCAACGTCGATGATGGCTCGGGCAAAGGCCTCCGGGGCTTCTTGCGGCAGATTGTGCCCGATGCCGCCCTCAATGGTCCGGTGCGAATATTTGCCTGAGAATTTCTTGGCATAGGCACTGGGGTCTGGATGTGGTGCCCCATTCGCATCACCCTCGAGAGTGATGGTCGGCACGGCGATAACCGGGCCTTCGGCAA
>Ga0210403_10002766_pt1 | contig 15638 bp, 15 predicted proteins | sample IncBWC19MmetaG_FD_150863 | JGI IMG/M metagenome (GOLD analysis project Ga0210403, IMG submission 150863) | Forest soil microbial communities from Barre Woods Harvard Forest LTER site, Petersham, Massachusetts, United States - Inc-BW-C-19-M | ecosystem: Environmental > Terrestrial > Soil >... | reverse complement strand
CGCTTCGCTACGAAGAGGATTGCGGGCGGGAATCTGCGGCTTTCTGTCGCCAATTCCACAGATTGCTTGCATAGAGTCCGATGCAGAAAAGATTGCCAGGAACGAATCCGAATTCCGCAGTTCGCATTCCGATTAAACAGATGATGATACTGTTCGCTCCAGCGACAACCCAGCCCTGCCATAGCTTCTTCCCGACTAGAACCGTCGAGAGGATGGTCAAAAAGCAGGACACATAATCAAGCCTCAGCATTTTCCACTCCGGTACCAAACACTAGTCCGTTCAAAGTCACTTCATTTGCAGTATAGGGGGCCATGTGATGACGCGACACTTGCTCGCAGGAACAGGTGCGGCGAATGTTGAATTGAGTCTTGCGACACAGGGACACGAATAACAGCTCAAGTGACGGGGGCAGGAAGTATGGAGGGAAGGCTATCAGAGCTTCGACAGCCCAACGTCAGCGCCGCGTCGGTTTCGGCTCTCCGACTAGCCGACGCGGCACATCAACGCAGCTCATGCGATGGCTACGCTGACGTGGACATCATCGCATACCGCGACCCCGAAGCGTGTGATCTAAGGCTGAGGCAACAGGTCCGTTTCCGGGTGTTCCGGCAGAATCAGCGGCTGGCGCGGATTCTGGTCGAAATCGAAGCCCCTGCGCAGGTCGCCGAGCTGAGAGGCATCCTCGCGCACGGTCGGCCGCGGGTCGGGTCTACCGTCCGTCTTGGGATCGAGACGCTGCCCATCTAGAAAATCGTCCTCGATGAACTTCGCGAACGCGTCGAAACTGAGGGTTTGATGATCGATAAACCCACGCCTGGCGTAGGGCGAGATGACGAGACTCGGCACGCGCAAGCCGTAGCCGTTCTGGTCCACTTTGACGGGAACCACGTGATCGTAAAACCCACCCCAGTCATCCCAAGCCAGGAAGATCGCGCAATCTTTCCAATTCGGCCCGTTCATGACGGTGTTAATCAGCTGCGTGACGTAGGTTTGTCCCGCGCTGACCTTGGCCGGAGGATGCTCGCTGACGTCGGCTGAGGGCGCCAGCCAGGAGACGGCGGGCAGGGTGCCGCGCTGCGCCTGGAGCAGAAAATTCTCGGTGCTCTGAACGGGTAGATCCGCACTGAGCGCTATTCCGTTTTTCGGGGCTGCTAGCGTCGCCTGGCGCTGTTTGCCTCGGCCCGCCAAAAATTTGTTTGCGAAGATTTTGGACGAGGTTCGTGAATCGCGAACCTCGATTTAGTTTTACTTGCGTATACATTACGCCTCAGATAGATTCGCCCTATTGTGGTGCGACTTGATCTATCAAAAGCGCTTCCTCCTCGACTGTACTTGTACTCTTCGGCGTTCATGCCGGGTCTCTTTTTTGAGTTCTCCATCCTACTCGCTAGCCCGGAGCTAGCACGTCGATTCGTCCTTGGCACACAAGGAGACTTTGTCCTCGGTCGCTACCTGAGCTTGTTCATGGGGGTGTTCCTCGCATTTGTAGTCGGCAACAGTCTCATGCTACTCGCCTCTCTGCTCCAATCCGTGGTCGGTTTGATCTACAGGATGTGCCTGTTCCTGTCGATGCAATTTCAGAAGTACGTTCTTCTTCCAGTTCTTACGCGCTTAACCCACACCCGCACTTCGTCCTCGGCGTCAGCGGCGAAACCAGTCAGTACCCCGCCACGTTGGCTCACGATGCTCTACGTCCGAATATGTACCAATGTCGAGTCTTTGCCCGAACAAGACGAAAAAGACGCATACCAATGGTGGGTGACGATTGCCAAGCAGCTCCTCCTGAAGAGATACGATCTCACCGAAGACAAATTACCTGTGGTACCCTTCGCCCCGCTCCAGAACGTTCTGACAATTCCAACGCCCGAGGAAATTCGCGGAAGCATCCTGGTAAATGCGTCACATGCGACAGGATGGGCGGCCCTCTTTGCGTCTTGGGTTGCCCCGGCGCTCTGCAACAAATGGTACATAATCCTAGCTTTCTTCCTCATCGGCTGCGGCTTGCTTCACGACTGGGGTGTCGCAAGGCGTCTCCACGACCCTGCCCTAGGAAACATGCTACGGCTGCGGGCTGTCCTTCGTGAATTCCCAACGATTAAACAATCTTCGCCGGGTCAGACGGACTCGATCGCCAGCCAGATCAATGAGGAGGAGCAGTGACGGCCTCCTTCAGGCCAGCTGTATAGAGTCCGCCGACGGCGGAAACGGAAGGTTGGCGTCCGAATCACCCCGGTCCCCATTTCCCGCGGTTGTACGTCCTGAAATACCGAACATCCCCACCTATCGCTTCGCGATGAATGGGGCACCCGCGCTATAGCACGCGAACCACGATGTCCGTACAATGCAGGAATCAGGAGGCCCTTGGTGTACGGTGATCTACACACAAAGGTTGTGCTCAAGCAGACGATCCTACGCGGATCAAATGAGCCGGGGGTTATCCAACGCGTGGCCACGGTTTACATTGACGGTAGGGAGTACCGAGTTTCGGCTCCGCCCGAAGCAACGGGAGACGCTCTCGAATGGGTGCCACATTTTACTGTGAGACGCGACGATGACTCTGGCTTTGGCGGAGAAATTGACGCTACCGATGTCGATCCACTGGGGATTCTTGCTCTGAAGTACGTCGAAGATGAACTCAAGAGCCAGAAGCGTGAGGCAAATAAGGTGCCCGGCAGGCACCCGGGCGGATTCCACTGTGACGCCCAAATATGTGTGAATGGGCACGTTCAGCAGTGCGACGGCTCTCCGTTCGAACCAAAAGCTCATTGCGCCACATGCGGTGCGTCTTGCATTGACAAGTGCCCACATTGCAATGAGCCAATTCGCGGGGTTCAGTTGTACAGGCCAGCCGAAGAATATTCCCGGCCACAGTACTGTCGTGGGTGCGGACAACCGTACCCTTGGATGGCGGAGCGCCTGAGGACCGCTCACGAATTGCTCAGACATGACGATAAGCTTACTCTTGAGGAGCGAAACGACCTTTGGGATTTGCTGCAATACGTAATGTCAGACCCGAAAGCTGACCTGGTCCCAGCAAAAAGGAAACTCATTGAAATCAAACTCGGGAAGGCAACAGGACCTGTGAGGGAATTCTTCTTGGATTTGCTGGCAAAAATCGTTGTGGAGTCTGCGAAGGGTTAGTGGCGGTGGGCAGTTTCGTGGGAGTCGCCTATCAGTGGCGACCCGGCACAGGCTATTATTCTGAAATGTGACTGCGATGCCGGACACGGACACCCAGACCCCGGATACCCAGACTGCGGACGCCCAGGCCCCGCTTGGGACGGGCTTCCTCCGATCTTTTGTCCGATGGCTTCTTATTGGCGTGGTGCTTCTTTGGTCGCTTGCCGCACTGATGCTTGTGGCTGCGCGGTGGATCGACCCGCCGACGACTGCGGTGCACGTCGAGCGCCGCTTGCAGGCGTGGATTCACCACGCGGCGTATCGCGAACGCTACAAATTCATTCCGCTCGGCCAAATCTCGCCCGATCTTCAGCATGCCGTGATCGCCGCGGAGGACACGCGCTTCTACCAGCACCATGGATTTGACTGGCAGCAGATCCAAATCGCCGCCGAAGACGATTTGGAAGGCGATCGCACTCGCGGGGCTTCCACCATTACGCAGCAACTCGTAAAAAATCTGTTCTTCGGAACGGGCCGCTCCTTCCTGCGCAAGGGCGCGGAGGCCACACTGGTTCCGGTAGCCGAATTCGTCCTCGGAAAGCGGCGCATTCTGGAGATCTACCTGAACGTGATCGAATGGGGCCCCGGCATTTATGGCGCGGAGCCGGCGTGCCGCTACTACGACGAAACCGCGGCCCGGAATATCGGCCGGCAACAGGCGGCGCGGCTCGCCGCAATTCTGCCCGCTCCCCTGAGGCGACGACCCGAGCGCATGAATAAGTACAGCGCGATTATCCTTAGCCGGATGAGCCAAATGGGTTGGTAATCGTGGCGAAGTTGAGTTTCGGGTGTGTCAGTCTTCGGTTTTTTGAAGCCTGGGCGCGCCACTTTCCCCGCCGTCGCGCGTCTCGAGATACCGGAAATCCCCACCCATCCCTCCGCGATGAATGAGTCACCCTTGCGGCCGGTCTTCCGCGTCAGGTTGTTGCCGGGGTCATAACCCTAGAATTGCGTTAGTCCGGCGTGCAAACGATAAAAGATGCTCCGCTGTTCAAAAGTGAACAGTCTTGCTTCGGATGACTTCGGTAACGTAGTCAACCCTAGCGAAGCGCCGGCATGTGGGAGGGCCTAAATGACGCTATCCGGACGGAATGTGCTCCTGGTCGGACAGCATTTTCATAGGGCGCGGTCCTTGACGGATAAGCTGCAAAGCTGGAAATTCAAAAATCATTTTGCCGGCAATATACGAGCGGCCTGCGACCTGTTGAGTTTGCACCGAATTGATCTGGTGCTCAGCCATACATATCTGCCCGATGGAACCGGCTCCCGGCTGCTGACGGCTCTGGCTCACCTTCCGGTTACCGCGTTCCTTTGCTTGCCGGTGGAAAATAGCTGTTTCTGGCTGCCGGCCATCGATGGCGGAACAAAATGCCTGGGATTGCCGGCACTTCGCCCGTTGGAGTTTGCCAGAACGCTCGAAGAAATGGCCCGGGGCTTCTCCACCGAAACCCAAGAATCTTGCTCAGGACTCGGTTCTCCGATCGCCCTCGCTCGGGGCTGCGACTGAGAAGGCCAGCCATGGACGGCGAACAAATCGACTCGTGCGCGAATTGGGGGAAATGCCTTGCTCGAGGTCCGGAGCGCTATCTTAATCCTTGTCATTCTCCCCACTCCTGCGATTGGCGGGTCGCAGACACAACCGTCTGAGAACTCTACTTCCATTGAGTATGTGCAGCAATCGTCCCCGCCTCCCAGCGCCTCCGCCACTGCAACGCTTCCTGACAAGCCCACGACTGCGGCGCCAGACCAGGCCACGGACGCCCAGAATCAAGGAGACGATTCCCACCTTCAGCAGACCAAGCGCATGCTCTGGGTCATTCCCAATTTTGGCGCTGTGAACGCCGATACGCAGCTTCCGCCGCTGTCCACCCGCGAGAAATTCGTACTCGCCGCGCAGGATAGCGTCGTGGACTATTCCTCCTACACGTGGGCCGGAATTCTTGCCGGGCAAGCCATGCTCTTGAATTCCGACCCGGAGCTGGGCCGCGGAGTGAAGGGTTATGGACGCTACTATTGGCGCACCTTCACCGACGGAGTGTCGGGGACTTTTTTCACCGAGGCCATTGTCCCGGCGATTACGCACGAGGATCCACGCTATTACACGATGGGAAAAGGAGGGTTTTTCCGGCGCACGGCCTACGCGATATCTCGCGCCTTCGTCACCAAGACCGATTCTGGAGGCACGACCTTCAACTGGTCCGAGGTAGCAGGAAATGGACTGGAAGCAGGTTTGTCCAACGCCTATTATCCGCCTCAGGAGAGCGGCCCAAGTCAAACGGCCTTGAACTGGGGAACGCAGATGGAATCCGCAGTTCTGAATCACATCTTCCAGGAATTCTGGCCCGATATCCGAAAGAATGTATTTCGCCAGAAATAGATCAGGTCGGGGGGGATGGTTCCGTACAGAAAGGAACATGCCGCCTTTTCTGCGCGCCTACTCGCAGGACCCGCTGTTCAATATTGAACAGTTTATCCACTGGGATAGTTTTACGCTTCAGCAGCTAGCTCAAGCCAAATGATTGGATATTAGACAGCGAGTTTGCGAGAGGTGTGTGCATGTTGGCAGCCCGTCGGCTTGAGACCGTGGAGAATTCCCACGAACCGTTCGATCGACCAATCGGGAAGAGCCGCGATACTCGCTCCGATGTCGTTGGCAGGCTCGCAGCATTTGCGACTCCTTTTTGGCACCCAAAGGGTGCGGCCTTATTCGCCGAGGGGCAATCTCCCCGGGGGGTATTTATTCTCTACGCAGGCCGCGTAAAGCTGTTCACCTCATCGGCGGATGGCAGAGCCCGCATCCTGAAGTTTGCCGATCCCGGGGAGATACTTGGCTTGGCTGCGGCGCTCTCGGGCCAGCCCTATGAGGCGTGGGCGGAAGCGATTCAACCGACACAGACGGGCTTCGTCGAGCGCGCGTATCTGGTTCAACTCATCCGGCGCCACGGCGATCTTGCAATGCGCGTCGCCCTGCAGTTGGGTGAATCCTATTATTCCGCGATCGCCGGCGTGCGTGCGATGGGGCGTTTGCGGTCCGCGCGCCAAAAACTTGCGACGTTTCTTCTCAATTGGTGCGAGAACGATCGCCCGGCCTGTGATGAGACCAGCGCGCGACTTACCTTAACTCATGAGGAAATCTCCCAAGTCATTGGGACCTCGCGAGAAACGGTGACACGACTTCTATCGGGATTTAAGGCGAAAGGGCTGATTCAATGGAAGGGCTGCAATTTAATTCTTACGGACAGGCTCGCTCTGGAGAGTTCGGCGGCGACCTGACGTGCGGATGTCGGGAAGACCGCACATCCGTGCACGCAATGACTAGGAACGGAGTGACTCATGAAACGCACGAAAAATACGACAAGCCAACTTAGCGATTTCTCATCAGGAGCCGGCCTGGGCGGCAAGGTCTCGCACTATCGTGACAAACAGAACATCTATAAACAGGGCGCGCCTGCTCCAACGCTCTTTTACATTCAAGAAGGAGGGGTGCGGCTCAGCACCCAAACGAAACAGCAACCATCGGCAGTTACCGCGATCCTCGGGGCGGGTGATTTCTTTGGCGAGCTGTGCCTTGCAGGCTATCCACTCCGCATGTCCACCGCAGTTACGTTAACCGCCAGCTCCATACGTACCATCCAGAAACAGAAGATGCTCCAAATGCTTCGCAAAAAGAATAAGGCGTCCAATTCCCTGGTGGCCTATTTGCTGTCCAGCCTCCAGAAGTACAAGGACCACGTTTCGGAGTTACTGACTTCTTCTGCCAAGCAACGATTGGCGCGCGTGCTTTTACGGCTGGCGCACCTGCATAAGAATGGCCCACCGGTCGTCGAGATTCCCGTCCTAAGTCATCAAGTTCTGGCGGAAATGGTCGGCACCACGCGCCCGCGAGTGAATCTCTTCATGAACCAATTCCGGAAGCAGGGATTCATAAGCTACGACGGGGGATTAGAAGTACATCAGTCGTTGCGGAAAGCTCTACGGCCCCGCTAGGAGTTAATAGTCACCAATCATCGCAGGGATTCCGCCGGGCCATATGTGCTGCCTTGAATCGTTGCTTTGGCGTCTCCTGGGAGCCGCATCATACTGTTCAATATTGAACAGTTCCGGGGGAGGCGTGTGGTATCATTTATCATGCCGGGTTCTTCTCATCGGCGTGCATTTGCAGACCCTCCTCGCGCTATAAAGGAAAGTCACCTAAGTCCCTCTTTCGATGTGGAATTATTTCTCAATTCGGCTGTTTTGCGGAGAAGGGTAGCTGTGTTTCGGAAAAAAGAGACCCTGTATTCGCAGGGCGATCCGGCGAAGAACGTCCTCTACATTCGAGACGGCGGTGTGAAGCTATCTGTGGTCAATACGGCTGGCAAAGAAGGCGTCGTGGCGATTCTTGGACCAGGCGATTTTTGCGGCGAATCGGGCTTGGCAGGGCAGCCCAGGCGAACGGCAACGGCTACCGCCTTGGCGCCCGTCAGCGTGCTGGTGATCGATAATAAGGAAATGCTCCGAGTACTCCATTCGGAAAGCGCCTTTTCCACTCGCTTCATCACCTATATGCTTCAACGCAAACTGCGGATCGAGGAGGAGCTGATCGATCAGCTTTTCAATTCCAGCGAAAAGCGGTTGGCGCACGCCCTACTCTTGCTTGCCAATCATGGCAAGCCGGACCAGCCCCAAAGGGCGCTTCCCGATATTTCCCAGGAAACCCTGGCGGAAATGGTGGGCACCACGCGCTCCCGCGTAAACTTTTTCATGAACAAGTTCAAGAAATTGGGTTTCATCGGATCCGACGGCGGCCTGCACATCAACGCTTCCCTCCTGAAGGTTGTCCTTGACGATTAGGGAGATTCCACGCCTCGGAAGAGGCGCTCCAAACCAGGATGATTACTCTTGGGCTGTCCATGCGAACTATGGGCGGGTGGCGCGGGCCTTTCGAAGTTGAATCTCGGGCGCCCAGTCTTCGTTTTTTTGAAGGCTGGGGTCTTGAGTTGGATGCGTTTATTGCGCGCTGACGTCAACAGCGACAAAATACTCCGCGTGTCGGGCTTCGAAGCGTCAGTCCTTGCCGGAATGTGGAACCTGTCGCAGAGAAATCGGCATGGTACCATTCAGCTTGATTTCATAGAGGAGTGACCCATGCGCAACCGCGGCAACCGAGGCGATCACAGCAGGCTAGGCCGAAGCGACTGGCACCAAAGAGCCGCCGAGTTCCACGATCTTGCCGCGCACGCCCACCGCGTCGCCGCCATGCGTCACGGCCAAGAGGATCACCAAACCGCACGCGAGATTTCGAGACAGGCAATGGAATATTCAGCAAAGGCCCACCAGTACTCCCTGGAAGCCCATGAGAATTCAGAAAGCTCCTTGAGCAAAGCAGAAAAGAAACGGTAAGCACCGAACCGGTCAAGCGGGCAAACGGCGCCAGCAGACTGAGTAAAAAGAGAGCATAGTTGTGGCTGTAGCGGTGGGTTTTCAGGCTTGAGTTACCTTACCGCTGACACGCGTTTCTCTTCGAGCTAACCCCGAAGTTGGCCTTCCCGTGCGAACACTCAGAGTGACGGGCGGCGGAACGTTTCCACTACGACCACCGCAGACTCTGTCGCTATTCCTGCTTGTTTGGCCGGCGCGAACTGCCAGCGGCGCACGGCTGTGGCGGTTGGGGCCGTCAGCGAGCCCACGTCGAGCAAGGTGGACGTGGAGGTGATGTGACCTTCCGAGTCCACCAAGCTGTACAGCCCGACACTGCCCTGCGCAACGCTGTTGGGCGGGTAGTCGGGCTCGACGGTAAGGACAGGCAGGGCGCTTCGATCGTCCGACTCGGCCAAGACCTCGTCGTGCTTGCGTTCCGGCCGGGTCAGCCTGGGCAGGAACGATTGGGGAAACTGAAAGACGATTCCGATTCTGGCTTCCACGGCCTGCCCGTCCAGAGTGGCCGGCTTGAAGCTCCAGGTACGCACGGCGCTGAGCGCTGGTTCGAGAAACGGGCCGTCGCCGGCGAGTACTTTGATGTCCGCGGGCTTTCCTTCCGCATCTATCAGGACATCCAGCAAAACATCGCCGCCGAAGAGCGCCTGGGGCGGGTAATTGACGCCGACCACGGAAACCGGGGCCGGAGGCACGAATCCGAGGTCTTGCGCGGGAGGCTCCGCTGGCCGCGCGGGTTCCTCCACCGCGTGCCACGCGATGTGATTTTTTTCCAGCAGGCTGACGGCGTAGTGAATGCGGAGGGCCGCGCCGGGCGCGAGCGCTACGCGATTTCGGTTCGCGGCCAGCGGCATCACGACGGGAAGCAGCCATCGCCCGACAATGATGCCGACCACTCCCTGCGAATCCGCCGAGACGAGCGGTGAACCGCTTTGGCCTGCGAGCACCTGCTGGCTGAAGAGTAGGACTTCGCTGTCCGGAGAGCCCTCTTCGCGATGAAATTGGTAGTCGAGCACCTGGCCCTGCGAGAGATCTTCCTGTGGCGCATCGAGGCTCGATGCATTCTCGACGTCGGAGGAAAGCAGCGAGTCCGTAAGGACCGAATTTCCTCGGGGAGGCGTCCCGAGCGACAACGGCAGATAGACAATTTTGCTATCGCTGCGAAAGGGATTGGGCGTCGCCCGCAAGATCGCTACGTCATGTTCCCAATCCGCGTCGACGATGGTCGCTTCCAGCAATTGGCGAGGCTCGTTGCGTGGGCCAACGATGATATGAGGGCGGCCTCCCTCGCGAAACGCCGATACGACGTGAGCGGCGGTGATGAGATCGCCGCTCTCATTCACGAAAAATCCATTCCCAAAGAAAGTGTAGTGAAAATCCTTGGCCGCAGGAAACTGATCCAGCGGATACACGACTTGACACAGGGCCGCGGAGATCGAGTCGCTGGCTGAGACTGCGCGCGACGCGGCTTGGAATGCAAGCAGGAACAGACCATACGCAACTGCGGCGAGGATGGCGGCAGAGAGCTTTCTCTTGATTTGTACGCGCACTTTGTGGGCCCGGCCACAACTCTAGGGAGGGAACGCCCGTCAGCAAATAGTCCGGAAGGTCTGTTTGACCACGTACCCGCGTGCTGTGAGTACTGTGACCGGGCCTGGGGGTTGAGCGTTCATGCTGGTCAGCTTGAAAATGCCTCGCAGTGAACTTTGCGAGGGGCAAGATTCATATCGACGAATCATCTTTGATTCTGTGTGGGATAAGGACTACCATCCACAGCAGGAAGATTATCCGCCGTCGGACCGCGAGTCCCTTTTTTGGATGAAATCATGCGCAAGCGGAACTGCCACACGACGAAACCAGATCGCCGGGCACTTGCCCTAATTCCGATCTGGAAACAGGCGGCTCTTTGGGCTTTGGCGCTGGCCTTCTTGGCCCTACCGCTCTATGCGCAAGTGAAAACCAGAGCGGAGGTTGGTCCGAGCGGTGGCCCCGTCTGCGCCAGCCCGGGGGCTTGTGCTACCCCGATGGTTGGAGACTTACCACCGCTTGCGAAGCCCGAAGTTGTGAACGACGAGAAATGCCTTCCGTGGAATCTCGCAGCAATGCAAGCTACCGGCTCGACGGTCAAGGCACTGAAAGTTCCGTCGAAGGCAAGGGGCGAGTATGAAAAGGCGTGTATTGCGTCTCAAAAGCAGAAGCTTGACGAAGCCGAGCAGCATTTGCGCCGCGCAATTGGCGCGTTTAAAGACTATTCAGCGGCGTGGGTACTGTTAGGAGTGGTTCTCGATCAGCAACACAAGGCGCAAGAAGGCCGCGATGCTTGTTCCCAGGTGACAACCATCGATGCAAAATACTTCCCGGCATATCTTTGCCTGGCGGAGTTTTCAGCGCGAAATCAAGAATGGCAGCGGCTCTTGGAACTGTCGAATGTCGCCCTCGGCCTCAATCCGGAGAATGATGGATACGCACATTACTACCGAGCGATGGCGTACTTCTATTTGGACAATCTTGTTGACGCGCAGAAGAATGCCTTGCAGGCCGCGGAGATCGACCTAAATCACAACTACTTGCCTCTTTACTTCCTGCTGGCTCAAATCTACGCCGCCCAGGGTGACAAGGTCGCGGCGGCGGCCCAGCTGCGGGAAGCCCTGAAAAACCACAACGATCCGGCACAAGAAGATGTAGTGAAGCGGTATCTGGCCAAGCTTGAGGCGGCAGGAACCACCGTGATCGCTCAGAAATCAGAGACGTCAAGCGAGAGCGCGGCCACCGAAGCAGACACCGACAGTGCCGATGACCAGACCATTGCCTCGATGGCTGAACTCCGAACGCCGAATAACAGCTGGATTCCGGAAGACATCGATCATGCCATTCCGCCCGTCGCCTCCGGACCGGCCTGCTCGCTTCCGGCCGTGCTCGACGGAGCGGGTCAAAGAATCGTGGAACTCGTTCACAACGTGGATCGATTCACCGCGACGGAAAACCTGATGCATCAGGCGGTCGATCGCTCCGGCCACATGGGGCCTCCCATCACGGCCAAATTCAATTACTTGGTATCCTACACTGAGGAGCCTACGGGCTATCTGCATGTGGATGAGTTCCGCGATGGGAGCCTTTCCCTTGATCCATTCCCGAACCACATCGCAACGATTGGGACGCCGAGCCTCATTTTGATTTTTCACCCGCGATACGTCGGGAATTTCAAGATGGAGTGCGAAGGCCTGGGGCAATGGCATGGAGAGCCGGCGTGGCAGGTTCGGTTTGAGCAACGGACGGATCGCCCCAATCTTACGTACTCGTTCACCATAAATCGAACGACGTACGATGTGAACTTGCGGGGCAGGGCCTGGATTCTTGCAGGTTCGTATCAGGTGGCGCGGCTGGAGATGGACCTGGAGAAAGCCATCCCCGAAATTCGCCTTCGTTTGGACCATCAAAGTGTCGAGTATCGTCCCGTCAAATCGTCCACGAAGAATCTAGAGCTCTGGCTCCCATCGAGTACCGAGCTCTATATGGATTTTCAAGGCCGCCGTTTCCACAGAAAGCACTCCTTTACCGACTTCAAGATATTTTCCGTGGACACGCGATATCAGACTACCCGCCCAAAGGAACGCGCTACAGGGGAGTAGGTTCGCGGCAAGCTTTTCCTATTGTGGAAGAGAGGCTTGATTCCGAGGATGCCGGTTCTCACCGGCGCAGCGGTCCGTCAGGTCCAGGTTCTCCACCCGGGATGGAAGAACCCGTCGTCACTTTGAGGCTTACCTCGTTAGGATTCCGTATGCCGTTCCGGACAGATTCCCTCCGATTCCTACGGCCTGCGGCACCCACCAGATTCTCCGAAAAAAATGGTTTCGGCTTCGCTTCATTTCGGTGCCGAGCCAGATTCCGACAACCTCTTGAACCGCTCCGAGCGGCACCATCCGGCCCCAAGTCGGATAGCGCCCTGTAAGAAAGCTGACGGCCGGGTTGCCTTCGTAGCTGTCGCCGTTGCGCACGCGGGAGCGAGTGACGATCCCGTCGGAAATAAGGAAGAGCCCTTGTGCTACCGCAAGAATCGATTCGGTTTTGTCCTTGAAGAGAAATGCATCTCGCGTGCCCAGGAACGGCCGCACGAAAACATTTCGAGAAGGCTGGATGTGATCGGGCAGCAATTCCGTTCGCGCCAGAGCCGGCGACGTCTGCGCCCTCAAGGAAACGGCAGACAACAACACCAGCAGGGATAGTTTTGCCGCTCGATTCATGGTCGGGCCAAATCGCCGGAAGGGTCGACGAGTGGTGGTGGGGATACTCTGACTAGTTCATATATCCGTCAAGTAACAATCCCAAGGCAGCACTCACAGTACGCACAGAACTTGTTGATTCCAGGGGAATCTCAAGATTCTGAGTGGTTGCGACCGGAAACAACGCTAGAGGCGGTAGAGCAAATTTTACTTGACAGTATTCAAGAGAATATATAGCCTCCCGCTGTTTTTGATTCCAGCGCCTGCCGGATCTTCCAAGAGATTCGGCCGCTGTTAATCATCGACCCACATAGGACCAGGACTCGTCCCCCGGGAACATTCAACCTGATTTTTGTTAGAACCGTCTGGCCGTCTGGGCCTTCGGCGAAGAGTTGAAAGGCAACGACACAACGGTGTGACTCGCCGGGCAGAACCCGATGCTTGTGTCGACTGTCACGCTTCATTCCGCCGGGATGGTGGAGCAAAATGGACGAAATTCGCTCCGATCGTGAAGACGAGACACATCGGTTTGGAAACCGCGGAGCGTGGCAGAGTGCGTGCGCCGCTTCTGCTCCGGCTGGCGATACAACCCTGCGTTCACATAATTCATCGGGCTTCAAACTTTCCGCGAGAAACCTAAGGAGAAAATCCATGACCCTGCGTTCACATAATTCATCGGGCTTCAAACTTTCCGCGAGAAACCTAAGGAGAAAATCCATGACCCTGCGTTCAATGCTCGTTCTTTTCGTTCTCGTATTCACGATCGCGGTTTGCAATCCAGATCGAGCGGCGGCCCAGTCCGGAACAGTAAGCGACGACGCCTTTGTTTCCAGTAATCCGAGGACGCAGATCCTCGATTTGAACGGCCAGGGAATTTCTCTGATCGTGGCGGGATCGAGCGCGACGGTCGGCGGACAGCACGTGGGCGCGACCACTTCTTACATTAAGTTTCAGCTTCAGTCATCGCTCCCGCCGGGGACAGCAGCAGCGAACGTGAGCAAGGCAACGCTCAAATTGTACCTGAGCCCTGGAACCAGCCCGACGGGGTCAATTGAAATCTACGCCGTCACGAGTCCGTGGACGGAATCTTCTTTGAATGTGGGCGACCAGCCGACGCTCGCCGCCGCTCCGTTTGCGACGGGCATTCCGGTGACCGAGGGGAACTCCTTTGTAGTCGTCGACCTCACCCAGCTAGTTCAGGAGTGGCTCAACGGGACGGCGAACGGGGGTATCGATAATGACGGGCTCGCTCTGGTGGCGAACACGAGCAGCTCCTTCGCAGTGTTTGACAGCAAGGAGAGCATTGTGACCAGCCACGAGCCACGCCTCGAAATGGTGGTGACGGACCAAGGGTCGCAAGGGCCCGCTGGGGCGGCAGGGCCACAAGGACCCACAGGTTCGACCGGAGCAACCGGGGCCGCCGGCACACCTGGAACTGCCGCAACAGTCCAAGTCGGGATGACGCTAACCGGCTTGCCCGGAACTCCCGCCTCGGTGCTGAATGGAGGAACAGCGAACGCAGCTGTCCTTAATTTTGTAATTCCCCAGGGGCCTCAGGGCCTACCGGGACCAATTCTGCCCGATTTGGCCTACGTGGACCGAACCAATAGCTTTGAGAACCCGCAGACGATCAGCGTCCCGACCGGCAGCGCCCTCAACGGGACAACCGCGGATGCCACACAAAGTGGAGTCGTCGGCAACAATACTTCGACGTCAGGAAATGCAAATGGAATGTATGGCAGCACGGCCAGCTCGAACGGCTCGGGAGTCGTGGGGGTGAATTTTTCACCGGCGGGGAATTCCTACGGAATTTTTGGCCAGAGCAGCAGCTCGACGGGCACCGCGATCGTCGGTTATAACAGCGCAGGCGGCGCGGCGGGACTGTTCACGGGCGCCGTGGAGGTGAACGGCCCTGGAACGGCCGCTTCAACGCCGATCTCGATTCTAGACGTGCGCGCGCCAAATCCCGCCAAACTCGGTCCCAGCCTGACTCTTTCCAACGCGAGTACGGGAGGCGCGGGTAGCGCGAGTTCCCTGGATTTCAACACCACCACTCCAAGCACAGCCGGAACGTACAACCCGACTGCACGAATTGTCGTGACAGACGATGGAAACTACAGCGGCACCCTTCAGGTTCAAACGAACAAGCAAGGCGGGTTCAACAATGGTTTGATGACGGGCCTTAGTCTGGATGCGCTCGGCAATTTGAGCGTGACCAACAGCATCTCCACTCCCCAGATTACTTCGCCGCTAAATCTTAAGGTCACTTCAGCGCTGGATACGACGATTACAAGCAGCGCTTCATCGTTGGATATAGGTCCGGCGGGGGTGTCTCTCCAAGGTACGATCATTCAAGTGAACGGGCCGACGATCGTGAATGGCCTAACCACGATTACGGGACTCACGACAATTGCAGGAAGTGCGATAGTCGCAGGCGATTTGCTGGTCTCGGGAGGCGTCTCCAAGGGGGGAGGATCCTTCAAGATCGACGACCCACTCGACCCGGCCAACAAGTACCTTTCGCACTCGTTCGTCGAATCCCCGGACATGATGAACGTCTACAACGGGAATGTGACGACCGATAAGCACGGTTACGCGGCAATCGTTTTGCCGAGCTATTTCGAAGCGCTCAATCGCGATTTCCGGTATCAGCTGACGGCCATCGGCCAGTTTGCGCAAGCAATTGTCGCCGAGAAGATCGCCAACAACCGGTTCATCATCCGCACGAACAAGCCGCGGGTGGAGGTCTCCTGGCAAGTAACGGGAATCCGCCATGACGCCTACGCCGACGCGCACCGCATCCCCACGGAAGAATCAAAGCC
>Ga0210403_10002765_pt1 | contig 15650 bp, 20 predicted proteins | sample IncBWC19MmetaG_FD_150863 | JGI IMG/M metagenome (GOLD analysis project Ga0210403, IMG submission 150863) | Forest soil microbial communities from Barre Woods Harvard Forest LTER site, Petersham, Massachusetts, United States - Inc-BW-C-19-M | ecosystem: Environmental > Terrestrial > Soil >... | reverse complement strand
AAGACGGGGGAAGCAAGATCCGCGTGCTTTCGATTCCTGCCATTCGTGACCGTGTGGTCCAGGGTGCGCTCAAGCTCATCCTGGAGCCGATCTTCGAAGCTGACTTCCAATCGGGGTCGTACGGATATCTGCACTATGTGCTCGATTTGTGGTTCGAGCGCGTGGTCAAGCCTCGGTTACGGGGCGAAGCCTATATGGTGCGGTACCTGGACGACTTTGTGTTGTGTTTCCAATATCGCGCGGATGCTCTACGTGTCCAGAAAGCACTGTGCCAAAGACTGGGGAAGTTTGGTTTGACTCTGGAATCGTCAAAGACCAAGCTCGTCGAATTTGGTCGCTTTGCGCAGCGACACGCGAGCAAGCGTGGCCGTAAACGCCCGGAGACGATTTACTTCTTGGGGTTCACGCTGTACTGCACGCGCAATCGGAAAGGCAAGTTTCGGGTTGGGCTGCGTACGGAAAAGTCACGCCTGCGGCGTGCGTTGATGCGCTTGCAAGATCAGATGCGGCGGATGCGGCACTTGTCGATCCGGGAGCAAACCGAATGCCTCAATCAAATGCTCCGCGGTCACTATGCGTACTACGGCATCGCCGGGAACATACGAGCGTTGCAACGGGTCCATCGGGCTGTGGAGCGTTACTGGCGCAAGATGCTGAGCAGCCGGAGTTGGCAAGGGGAGGTCTGGTGGAAGCAATTCCAACAGATCAAGGAGCGGTTTCCGTTGTTGCGACTCAAGCTGTATCTCCCTTACTCGGAGCTGCAAGCTATCGCCGCGTTGTGAACCAACTTCTGACGAGCGTAGTGCGGGAAATCCGCACGCTACGTTCTGTGGGAGCCGGGGAGCGGGCGACCGCCCCCGGCCACCCGGTGGCAGCCAGCAAACGCTGTCCCTACCGCGATCGCCAATCGACTCCGGGGCAACGCAGGGTGCGTGCAATTGAGGCGATTTTGCGGGAGCTACGTTCTCAAGAACATGGATTTCACGATGGCTTCGAGCCCGTTCAACGTAATCTGTACGCCGATGCAGAGCAACACGAACGCGATAAGACGAAGGACGCCGTGAACGGTCTGTGGAGAGATACGTGCCGTAATTGTAGGCGCGTGTCCATAGCAGAAGTAAACAGCTATGCTCAAGAGCACAACCGCGATCGCAATTCCCGCGTGGGCCATAACGCCTGACAGAAATGCCTTCCCCGATGCGTGGGCACTCAACGTCACCATGACGACAATACAGCCCGGACCGGCTGTGATCGGAAACGTGAATGGGTAAAAAACCTTTTGTTCGAGTGATCGCATGTCCGGGCCATCCATGTCAGGCAGCTTCTCTTTCTCGTCGGGTTCTTCCTGATTCAGGAGCTTCCAGCCCATGGCGGCCAGTGCGAGGCCACCGGAGACCTGCACCACAGGCAGAGAAATACCAAAGAACTTCAGCAATAGGGTCCCACCCGCTTCGATAGTGATCAGAAAAATTGTTGTACTGATTGCAATCCTTCGTGCCAACGCACGATAGACCGCAGGGGGGGCACTGCCGACAAGGCTCAAGAACACCAGCGCATCGCCCAAAGGATTCACCAGCGGCAGCAGCGCACTAAACGCGAGCCCGAAAAACTTGCTCAATTCGCCCACGGCGCAGCAGCTTAGCATTTGGCGGGACTATGTGGAACTGTATCATTTTCCGGTTCCAAGGTCAGTTGACGCTATCAGGCTGTTAACGACAGGTACGACCCGACTCAAGCAATTCTCCGGGAGTTCATCTCGATTTTGAGCCGAGCAGAATAGGCTCGGTTTCGAGTAGGGTATACAACTCAATGCATAGCGGTATCCTCAGCTTCTCCTCTTACTGACGTTCGTGTTGGGGTGGGAAATGTCTTCTTGCGATGGCTATTGATCTTGCTCAATTCCCAGAAGACAGCAACCAGAAGAACTGCAATTACGAACAGCAAGAATTGAACGCTCATCTGCTCTTCCTTGTCGGATCTTCGGTTTCTTGGAGGGGGAGATCATTTTGCCAAGAACATAATCGAAGTGCAACGAGGACGGTCACATCGACCTACACTTATTGCCCACGGTCAACGACTCTTCAACGGTCCGTCCTTTAGGCTTGACGCAGGCTCGGTCGTGGGCTGCTCCCCGCGGAGGATCCGCGCCTTGGGCGCACGGAATCACTCCGGTTCAGTCGCCTGTCAACCGAGTCAGCCTGACCCAATCCACTAAGCATTGACTCGCGGTGATCCCATGCCATGCAACAACGCGCCGACTACCGAACACTTGATTCGCGAAATACGGGAACTAGCAAGACTTTTCGAGGAACTAACCGATAGCGTCCATGAGATCCATGCGGAACTGACTCAATTGCAGGAGCAGCTTGGGATCAAAGAGATTAGGATCAAGGAACGGCTAGTTGCGCGAGCCTTCCTCGCACGTACCAACAAGCCGAACTGAGGCCCAAGCAGAGTTTTGAAGCCCCCTTCAGCGGTGAAGTAAGAAAGATGACACGCTTGACTCCTCAGTGGCGACGACTCACTTACCACACAAAGAACCCGCCGAGAAAGCGTTCTGCGGCGGGTTTACACTTAATCAGATTGTGAGCGGCTTAAGCGGCAATTTTATGCCCCAGAAATTCCTTAGCCTTTGCCACTTCCGTATCCCACTTGGCGAGTTGCTCCGGTGTCAGGAAATTCACGAGACGCTGACGAAGGGCGGCGCGATTGTCTAAGACTTTCTTAGCAATCTCTTCTCGCGTCGCACTGGGATTCTGTTGTTTATATTCTTGCACTTTTTCTGAAGCTTCTGTCATGAACGCCTGGAGCTTTTGTTTCTGTTCATCTGTGAGATTCAGATCAGCTCCGATTTGTTTCAGTTCGCCTACAACTGCATCGAGTTGCTCTCTTGTAAGAGGCATAACGTTCTCCTTTTGTGACGACCACTGGAGTTGGTTGAAATTGAGTTGTCGAAGTGACCGAGCAGTGTAGGAGTGGCAAGAGGCGATTGTCACCTCCCGGTTGTACTAGCTCCAGTCATAAATTCCTTTGTTGAATGGGAGGCGGAGCGAAAACGCATTGGTTTCCAATTGCGCACAGCCCGTTCAATCGTCCCTTGGAGTTTGTATCTGGCTAGCCATTCTTGGGGCGAAACAAATCGACCATGAGAACAATCACGACAACAACCACAAACGCGATCACTAATCACTTTAGCAACCCATACGAAGCACACTGAAAAGCCCGCAGCCCAACACTTCCCAGCCTGGGATCAACATGTGAGCTGCGGGCGGTCCGCTTCGTCTTGGAAATCTTATTCGACTGGTCGAGCCAATCAACACTAGCAGAAGTGACAGCCAGTGCTCCGTGGGCTTCCCTGTTTCCGCATGACGTCCTCAATAGAGTCATCGCACTGGATGCACATGCGCGGGCCGGGCTGGCAAACTGATCAGCTGCTAACAAGTCGATACGGAATGGATCGAAACTGTGAGAATATGATGAGAATTATCGCGTGGGAGGGGCTGATGGTTTTCGATCCCAGCATCGGCAAAGCAACGCAGTGGCCAGAGTGAGCGAATTCGCAAGCTGCTGTGATGTAAATCACAGCCCAACGTTGCCGGGGATGAGATGCTGGAGCAACCTTGCACGTAATGGGGTGGTGGGTTACGGAGAATCCTTCGTTGGTTCTAGCGATTTCAAAGCTAGCAGCGGCTGGCGAGCAGGCCGGATTCACGCTGGAGCAGATGATCGATCTGCTGGATCACGGGCTTGAGGTTGAAACTCTTCTGGACTTGATCTGCTTGCGTCTTCACCCGGCTGCAACGACAGCCGGACCCGTAGTGTTTCGATATCGCTGGGTGGTGTAGCGACTGCAATGTTCTGGCCATGGGATTCCTTCGCGTTTCTGTGGTCATCGTCATCGCGTGGCTTGCAATTGAACTGCTCTTCTACTACTCAAAGAAAAAGTGACCCTGAGTTGTCGTGAAGAAGAGAGCCTGTCACGTCTGCGGATCGCTGGAACTGATTCCGCTCCATTCACCGATAGGTCGGCAGGTCATGGCATCTCGTGGCGCAACTGCAACAACGCCGAAATAGTTGGGGAAACGACGGCTTCGCGACCAACGGAAGGCCCAACGCCTCCCCCAAACCGTTGGGCCTCGTACCCCCTCAATTTCATTCGAAGTGTACGCCTGAATCGCAGAGATGCAATGGCACCAGGTCTCACCAGGATCTCCGCTGGCCCACCTTCGGTCAGAGCGTTACTCGAGTAACTAGAACATCGCAGTGGGCGAAAAGATTATGGGAAAGATCGATCAGTCAGTCGAATGATCCATTGTTCGCCGTGGCGATCACTGTGCTACCGTCCCGATCATGGCAGACTTTCGCAAGGAATTTGAAAGAGTCCGATCTCAGGTCGTCATGGGTCATGCTCATCTCGAACTGGCGGAGTCTATCCAAACGGCTCTTCGCAGACCCGAAGCGGCTGGTTGCGAACGTCGCGCCCGCGTTCTTCGGTATGACGCTCGAAGCGCATCTGAACACGGCTATCCTTCATGCTGCAAGGATCTTCGACACGCACAAAGGCATGCTCAATCTTGAGAAGATCCTGAGGCGTGCCAATGCCAACAAAGGAACGCTGTCTCCTGAGTCCGCGAATGATCTACGGGACAACCTTCGCGAAGCGCGAGCGAAACTGCCCAAACTAAAATCCACTCTCGAAGCGGTAAGCATCAGGCGGAACAAAACGCTTGCTCACCTTGATCCGAAGGTTGTTTCCAAGCCAGAAGAGATCGAAAAGAAGAGTGAGATCACCGTCGACCAATTAGAGAAACTCTTCACCACTGCATGGGAGATTCTGAACCGTGTCTCGGTTCCGTACTGGGATCTTTCGGCATCCCTCAAGCTCATCGATGTTGACGATTACGAGTTAGCTCTGGATTACATCGTGAAGGGAAAGAAGCGCCTGCTCGAAGAGTACGAGGCCGAGTTCGGCCCCTTCCCGCATTCGACGGCGGGATGAATCCTAACAAACGAGATCGCACAATCGACCCCGGGGTCGATTTCCTGAAGATGGAAGAGGGAGCGCACAGCGGATTCGTGGTGCAGCCCTCTCTAAAAGTTGGCGCACACGGTCATGCGGGGGTGACGGTGGGGCCTTTCTATACTTGAACTCGAACAAGCCCTTGACACCTTCCCAAACATGGCTGACAGATCCTGTGTTTGTCCACGCGAAAATCTGTAAGTGCGGGTCATGCGGTTATGAATGGGATGACGAGGACAACGGATGGTCGCAGAAAAAAGCGTTAGCTCACCAGGTGATTTCTTTCGCCGTGATTTTGACCCGGATTACTAGCGGTCACGGCAAGTCTTTTCTTCTGGTTTCGCAGATCATTCGTTGCCTACCGGCCCACTGGAGGACTAAGGCCCGAGAGGAATCAAGCTTCGCGGATTTTGCCTGCTCATTGTTAGGGTTAACGTGTAGTCACCCGCTGTAAGTTCAGTCAGTTCTCCTCTATTCGCATTTGTGATAATTCTGTTTCTATTGAGAGCCCACTCGCCACGACGAAGGCGACACGAACTAGCGTCGTAGCATCGAGCTACCGTCGCGCTTCAGTCTGAAATCAATCGGATTTCGAGCAAACATCATGTTCAAGGCGTTGCTACATGGCTGGTTTGATTCCCCGCATACTCGCATCAGCTTCCTAATCATATTGCGTAACGAACCGCAGCGCGACGCCGGATCGAAGATCTACTCGCACCTCTTTTGTATGTCTCGGCGGGAAGGAGTTTTCGTATGTCTGAGGCGGGATGAAGCGTCTGAAACGTTTTCCTAAGCGGCACCATTAGGCAAGGGAAGTCGGAACAAAGCGTTCGGCTTGATCTCAATAGGTGTGCATGGCCCGCGTTTCAACCTTGGGAGATGATCCAATGCTGTGGGGAAAGTCGATAGTCGTAATGGCTTTGCTGAGTATCAGCGCGTTCATCCAGCAGTGGGAACCGGTGTCCTCGCTTCCACCCTCAGTTGTGAGTCAAGAGTGGCGAGTCCTGCGACTGGCTCGGAAGAAAGCAGATGGATTTCACTTCGTGGGTACGGGATTCGTGATGACGCGCGGGAACGGAAACTACATCGTAACTTGTGCGCATGTGGTCGATGGTTCGGCTGATGCGGCGCCGCTCTATGTAGATTTGCCATACCCGTTGAACGCTCACCCAACCGTTGAAGTGGCAAGGAACTCTGAGGCAGACCTGGCCCTGCTTGCAATGGATGTGTCCATCGCCGGGAATGCTGAACAGGCGACGATCGAAGTCAAAGAAGGAATGCAGGCCTACATTGTCGGTTTTGACGATCAACACATGGAGAAGGATAGTCCAGAAGTCCAGAGTGGAGTCATCACGACAGTCGGGTGGTGGGAGGACAGAGGATATCGTTTGTTTACCTCGCAAAAGGCGACACTCTCGTCCACCCCCGCGGTGTTGATCTCCGGCTCAAATTGTCAGCCTGGAAAAAGTGGGAGCCCGGTTTTTGGAGCAGACGGTCAGATCTTAGCCGTAACCACATCATTCACCCACAACCATAGCTGTCTGGCAACCGCTATGCCCGCCCTCGTCGATTTGCTCGAACATGAAGAGCGGTTCGAGTGATGTAGAGCCTTTGCGATACATGAGTGGCTTTGGCCAGCCACGGCGAGAGAGGGTATGAGCGAACAACCAATCGCATTCGACATGCTAACCGCGCGGCGACTCGTCCGCACCGTAAAAGAATTCTTCACATCCGAAGTGCGATGGGTAGCTCGGGGCCTGTTTGCGCTGCTCATTGCCTTCGCACTGGCTGTGAATGGCTTGAACGTCGTCAACAGTTATGTGGGCCGCGACTTCATGACCGCGATTGAACACCGCGATCAGGCTGGATTCTTTCGAGAGGCTTTACTCTTCGTAGGAGTACTCGCGGCATCCACGGTAGTGGCTGTCCTTTACCGGTTCACCGAGGAGCGGCTGGGGCTGTTCTGGCGAGTGTGGTTGACGCGACGGGTGACTCGACGATACCTGGCTGACCGGACTTATCTTCACCTTAAAGAGTCGGCCACGATTTTGAATCCCGACCAGCGGATCGCCGACGACGTCCGCGCGTTCACAACGACGGCGCTCTCTTTTTCCCTTATGTTCATGAACGGAACACTTGCCGTCATATCGTTCTCGGGAGTGCTGTGGACGATCAGTCCTCTACTATTTGGTGTCGCGATCGGATATGCGCTCCTCGGGACGGTTGCGGCAATCTATCTGGGCCGGCCGCTGATCGGGCTGAATTACAAGCAATCAGACCAGGAGGCCACGTTTCGTTCGGATCTGATCCATGTGCGCGAGAATGGGGATTCGATCGCCCTCTCGCACCACGAAGGCGTGTTGGCGAATCGACTTCTGCGGCGGATCGACGGCTTGGCCGATAACTTTCGACGGCTCATTTCGGTGAACCGTAATCTGGGCTTTTTCACGACGGGGTACAACTTTCTGATACAGATCATTCCGGCCCTGCTCGTGGCGCCGCTGTTTATTCGCGGCAAGGCGGAGTTCGGCGTCATCACGCAATCAGCAGTAGCGTTTGCGCAGCTACTCGGGGCGTTCTCGCTCATTGTCAATCAATTCCAGGCCATCTCATCGTTCGCCGCCGTCATCGCGAGATTGAGCTCGATGGCCAGGGCGGTCGAGAAACCGTTTCCATCCTGCGAAATGGCGTTGGTTGGCGCCGACGGGCACATCGGGTATGAGGGGCTGACACTGTTGTCCCACGAAGGAGATCGAGAGCTGTTGAAGAACCTGAATGTGGAGATACCACACGGGACAAGGTTGCTCGTCGTCGGTCCGAATGAGGACGCCAGGATCGCTTTGTTTCGAGCCACTGCCGGGATCTGGCCCACAGGTGTCGGGAGAGTGGTTCGCCCACCGCTCGACGATATTGTTTTCTTGCCGCAACGGCCTTACCTGCCACTTGGGACGCTCCGGGACTTGCTGGTTGGTAACGGTGATGGGCGCGTCATCAGCGATGATCAGATCGCGACGACTCTCCGCGATGTAGGGTTGGGCTCCGTTCAGATGCGGGCTGGGGGGCTGGATACTGAACAGGATTGGCCGGATATCCTCTCGCTTGGAGAGCAGCAACTGCTTGCACTGACCCGACTGATGATCGCACGGCCAGCGTTTGTCTTTCTTGATCGAGTCACTACGTCCCTGAAACCGGTGCAGGTTCGTGAAGTGCTGCGGCGTCTCAACGAGAAGGCCGTCAGCTATGTAACTTTCGCCGAGGATGTCGAATCGGTCGAGCTCTACGACGCGGTGCTCGAAATCAATAGCGATGGCGCCTGGACGTGGAACCGGATCAACCGTGCCGCTTAGCACCTGCACCTTTGCGCAGGCCACGGCAGCTCGAATTGCAGGAGGCTGACTGTACCTATCGGGTTAGAAGAAGATGCCAAATCCAAAGATCGGTCCATGCAGTGTTGGACTGATCTTAAGAGTCCTGCCGGCTTTGGTGTCGCTGGCGCTTAAATGTAAACCACCGTATCCCATTGTGAGCCCAAAATGGCGGGCAAACTGCCATTCGGCGCGTCCCGTTGTGGCCACATCCACATCTGACCCGGCCCGAATCCTCCCCCATCGCCGTGGATCAAGATCCGCCACTTTCTGCCAAATTGGCGACGATAGGTGAGGCCAACCAGTGGGTCCCAGAATCCGGGCGAACGGCTCGCGCTCGATGATTCGACGGCGGCGTGAATGTCCAGCGACAACCTCCGGACGCCGCCCTCCGCGTAGAGCCCGGGAAGGATCTCGCGTCCTGCCATGATGTCACCAAAAACAAAATCGAGGTTGACCTTTGCGAATGGGGTCTCACGATGGGCGGAAAGCGCTGCCCACATGAACAGAAAATCGGCAGACCACTTATTCCTTTCGAAACGCGCACCACCGAAGTAGGCAGCGTTAAACGAACTATTTGTGCTTCCTGATGGACCGGGTGTCGTTATCGGTTGGCTCGGCGAAGGAGGAAGCGTGACGCTCGTACCAAATACGGGAGCCCACGCTATTACCGGATAGATGGCGACGTCCCACCCATACGGTGGCTTTGTATGCTTTGGCTCGGTTTGCTCCGCCGCAGAGGAGGCGTGAGAATCCGTTTTGAGTTGGAAGCGACTCTGCTCAGTGGAGTTGGAAAGGGTCTGCGGAAATAACTCCGCCTGGGCGATAAAGAGGAGAAACAGTGGCCAGAGGTATCTTTGCGCAGCCTTCACGAATCTTCTCGTCGGCTTCCGCCATGGGGCAAGCAAGTTGAGCAAAGACTCCTCACCTGCCCCAGAGCAGGATTATTTGACTGAATAACCGCGTGCATCCAAACAGGCAGAAAATGGCCGTTTGAACTCTCCAATCTGCTGATCGTAAGCGGCCTTTTCCTGGTTGTATTGTTGTTGAACTTGCGCTGCAGCCTGGTTGCCGGCTTGCTCCTTTGCAGCGGCATTGGCCTGCCGTTGCTGCCTGCCGCCGCGTACGGTACCCACAGTGGCGCCAATTGCGGCGCCCTTGCGGCTGAACCATCCAGCACACATAAAATGTCTCCACGGCCCAGGGCCGATGTGAAACGGACTGTAGCTCGTTTCTTGAATGAAGCAACTGGCAAAACAATCAATGTTTTGACTGTCTGGCGAATGGTTAATCTTGGGTACGAGAAGCAAGTTCGATGGGCACACGAATTTATCGCTGACTGACGAACACTGTTTGTGCCCGGGTCGAATTCAGCCACTACGACTTCTTGTTGAGGTCGTCGTCCTTGTAATACTTCGTACCCTGCAGGGTTAACTGTAGCGCCAGACCATTCTTCGTGATCTGGTAGACCAACACTCCTGGAGCAACCTCGACCGCTCCGGAATGAGCTCCGCCCTTTTCGCCAGCCTTCGCGGCAGCATCGGCTTGACCCGATCCCGACCATCCAGAGTCGAGAAACTGGGCTAACGCCTTTTCGGTCATGAAGACGAAGATGACTCGATAGTCTTTCACTCCGATGCCCAGGCCCGCACCCGCCGAAATCATCTTCATGAAAGTTTCCTGCTTGTTCTGCGAGTTGAACGCGATTCCCGCTCCGCGCGCCGTGCTCAGCAGCAGGATGTTCGTTCCCATGTTGTTGAAGACTGCGTACCCAGCCGATTTTTCAATTTCAGCCTTAGCTGAAGGCTCCATCTTGTACAGGTCTTGAAGGGTTTGGGATGCCATCTTGCGAGCCTTGTCCCGCTTTTTGTCAGGCGAGTCACCGGCAGTAGCCACAGTGGCTGCCAGCAGAATCACAGCGACGATTGAAGTTAACATTCTGAATTTCATCAGATCCTCCTCTTCTGCGTTGAATGCCCAGTAAAGGGTTTTCGACAGCGTTCGCGAACGAGTTGTGTACCGTTGTTTAGCGCGGCACGGTGATAAGCGGTGGAATCCCCGGTTTGTTGCCAGAGTTCTTCAGCGCGATCGTGATCCGGAATAGGACCGCACATGTGAGCAACTCATCAGCTGATTGGTTAATTTACAATGCCTCCGACTCTGCTTAAGCTGTCCGTCCGAAGGTTGACCGCTGAGGTCAAGAACTCTCTAACTCCGGGCCCTAATTACGAAATTGCGTGCCGGTGGCGACCCTTAAAATACTGCAAGCGTGAAACTGTTCCGCGGAACAGCTCTCTATTTGCTGCCAATCTTTGTTCCGATCACTTCCCCAGAGACGACTATTTCTATTCGGCGATTCTTCTGGCGACCCTCGGCTGTGCTATTGTCGGCGAGCGGATGGTTCTCACCAAGGCCCTCGGCAGTAAACGCACTGCCATTGAGCCCTTGTTTGACAAGGTAATCGCGAACGGCATTCGCACGCTAAAAAGCCTTCTAAAACATAGGCCGATCGAAGACATCCCACAACTGTAGGAACTAGCAGCTTGTATTTGCGATTCCTTTAGAAGGTTTCCTGTACGTGACTACTACCCGGCAAGGAACCAAACGTGACACTTGTTGACGCTTGGATGGGATTTCAGTCTGAAGGCGGCGCGATAGCTGGATGCTATGTGTTAGCTCATATGTCGGCTTTCACCATGACGGAGTGACTTCAATGGATAGATTTAGTACCGACACAAAGCAAGAAAACTATTGGACTCACACCGGGTGCATAGAGAATTTCGGGCGCAACGAGAGATTGCCCGCCCGAACCGACCAATACAAAAATGCCCTCCAGTGGAGGGCTGGAGGGCAGAGAGGCATATGCTTTGTTCGTCTGGCTGTTAAGCGGCCAGTATGAATGCGCAGATTGAAAATCACAACTAGCAAAACTTACGACGCAATAACGAAAAAAGGCCCATGCCGCACAGCAATTTCAAAGCTCGTAGGTGCGATTCACCTCAAGGGAGGTGAATCGAGGTAAGTTATGCTTCCCTCACCGCTTCGGGCGGGCAAATTCGCGAACTAAGTCGCGCAACAAGAAGAACCCTACTAGGAGAGGGACGGCGAGCACGAAAACCCGAAGTGTAGTCATCGGTACGATCGTCAGGAACGAATAACAAAACTCTCGGGACGCGAGCCTCAAAGGAAATCCGGCCCACCACGAGGGGGTAACGAACCGGCGAGCCGGACGTGTCTGCGCGTTTGTTCGTTTGTTGGTCCAGAGCCAGTTTGAATGCTCACACGAAAACTCGCTACTGGCAAAACGTGGGAGGCCGCAACGAAAAAGTGCTGATGGCAACTAGGTGGATTACCGTCGCGGCGGGCAAAATCACTAAGTAAGAAGAACACCACCACGATGACGAGTGCGCAACCCCAAACTATCGTCATTGCGTGATTGCAGACCAGCCTACCTCAAGAGTTGTCGAGTCCAAGCACCAAGAAAACGCCCTCCAGCCTGATAGTGAACCGGAGGGCAAGCGATGAAGTTAGGTAGGTTTAGAGTCAACGCCCACTATCAAAGCGCGGATCGGAAATTGATACTGTCAAAACTTGCGGACAATTACTGAAAAGCCCTATGTGATAAGCACGGGGCGAGGGTGATTGCGATGTTGCGAAATACTAATTGAACTCAAAATTGCTGGATGGGCCTGCATGGATCGTGTAACGACTATAATGTCTGTCGCTATGGGGCCGTTTAAGATTTCAGTGCTTATTGTCGTGGCATGGTTGGCAACCACTCTGATCCTGTACTATTCCAAGAGGAATTGACCATCGTTTATCCTGACAACGCTATTCAGGAGTCTTGAGCTTGGCGAACTGGTTGACGAGATTGTGATTTGCTTGCGGCGGGCTTCGAGCTCCTTTCCCTCATCCGGCGTCAAATCCGACGTAGATCGCTCTTTCAAGATCCCTATGGTTACAGCAACCGTCAACACACTCTCTGGTTCATCGCTACACGGTGCCGAGAAGCCGTCCTATTTCGAGGCCAATCGCGAAAGACGCCAACTGCAGAATGAGTGTTGCAACTATCGTCCATACTGCGCCGAATTCGGAACCTCGCCGCACGGAACCCGTCCGAACTTGAGGCTCTGTTGCCGTAACTCCGATTCAGCTTGTAGCCAGTCCTCTAGGTCGCCCCCATTCTCCTTGCCGCGTAATTCATAAAGTTTGTGGGCGCGACGACGGACTAGCTCTTGAAAGTCTTCGTATGTGGGTAGTTTCATGTTCAGCGATGTCGAGAGGGTTCCGGATGTGTTTGCCATGGCAATACTCCTGCTGCTTGCTCGTTTTCCGAATGCGGTATGGGCTGGACTAGGCGGCGCTACTCTCGATCGGAGTGGTTGAAGCACTTCTCCGCAACTGCTCTACCTGACGCTCAATCAGCCTAAACTGCACAAGTCCGCAATTTAGGCACACGGACAAATGAGGGAAAGCAAACATGTGACGCTTTTGGTATCCCTCTGGATAGTGAAGATGAACAGCGACTTCAGAGGAGAATCTGGTCAGGGCGTGCCCGCAATCCTTACAGCGCATATCCGACTCCAAGCTGCATAATCCGAGCCTTTCTGATTCTGGAGGCAGAACGGACCGCAACCGTAAAAATAGGGACGAGAGTGACGGATGAGGCTGGATGCATTCTGTGGCAGTCAGTTTGTGGGCGCAACTGGCAAAGATAGTCAACTGGTCCAGAAAAAGCATTAGCTCTCGAAGTGATTTCTTTCGCCCGTGATTGTGATCCGGATTATCGCTGGTCGCGACAACTCTTTCTTCAGGTTCCCGTGGACCATTCGTTGCCGATGCAGGCAGAATCCGCGAAGCTAGATGCTTCTCGGGCCTTAGTCCACCACAGGGCTGGAGCTGAATCAGACGTCGGCAAAGGGTCAATGAGCGACGCCGGAGTTTTAACAGCTACTTGGATTCAACGTCACCGTTAATGGCTACAATCATCGCCGGAACAGGTCCGAACCTGTACGTCATGACCGGCGGCAGTTCCAGGTATTCGGCCAATGTGGTCGTCGTAGAGACGTTCAGATCACGCACGACGTTCTTCACCCAGTGTCGCCAGTCACGAGCGTATTTCTTTGCGAACTGAGCCAGCGTCATGTCTGGAGTGTAATGCTTGGACTCGCCCACTGCGACTTTATCAAGCTGATGATACAGCGCTATCCATCCAGCGCGATCGCTGCAGAAGCGGACGTGGCTCCCTTTTCCGATCCCGCATTGGCCCGGGTACCTCTGACCGGCTACTTCAACCTTCAGGTCGCCAGGGTTGTGGTATCGCGTAGGTAGTGCGCCACGAACGCCGAATCCTTCCGCCTTTGCAATTGCTTGCGCCAGCGACGCGACCTTGGCATCTTGTGCAAGGGCGTGGACGCAGAAGGCCAGAAGAAAAGTTACAACAAGTCGGCCTGGCCCAATGACAAACATAAGAGCTGCCACGATAAACGGCTGTTGCCCTATGAGGCGTCAGCGGACTAGCCTGTCGCGGTACACGAATCCTGTAATGCTTACCGCGCTGGGCCATGAGCCGAAGGCTTAGCGCAACAGTTGCATGGAAGGAAGGCGCCGAAAAGCGAAACTTGGCAAACAAGAACTCCCAGCATGAAGTTGGCAAGGCCGCAATCGTTGACAAAGAAGGCGCTGGATCAGAGAGTGGGTAGTACTCGAAATACTCTCATCAATTCTTTCGCGAAAAGCTAGCACATTGCTCGTACCGGCGGAACTGGCAAAAGCAGTAGTGACCAGGTTATTGCACTCCATTTGCGTTTACGACATGCTCTACGACTTTTGCAAGCCTTTCGCAAGGTTCAAGCGAGGTAGCTCGCTTCATGACTCGGGTGCCGGAGTTTTGCAGGTCAGCTAGGAGAAGAACTAGACCGATTACTGGTTTCTAAGCGGCGTTCCGATGAATATGATCGCCAGTTTCATCGTGATGTGGGCGCTCGCGCACCTTAGTGACGATTAATCGGTAGTCTCGCCGGAAACACTCATTACAGCGAACTGCTTGCGTAAGGAACAGCGGAAGGACGTAGCGCTCTATCAAGCTGTGAGGCCGCGAGCGGAAACCTACTTTTCCTCCGCAGTCCCGGCAGCGATACTCCTTGGCAGAGTCGAACTTCCTTCTTATTACTGTACAACCAGCAGGCAGTCGCCCCACGAGCATGCGGAACCTCTGAGCCGCATGTTTCAGATGCTGCAGATGTTGCGAGCGTGAAAGAGTCTTCCCACTCGCTGGGATTCGGTCTGTCAGCAACCGGAATGTTGTTATCCTCCGCCTACCGCAGTGCCCGATCAAAAATGCGAGACGCCGCCCGACATGATCAGTGTATTGGGCCGCAAGTCTGAGGTGGCTAAGAATACCTGTTCGCGAAATTGAGAACCCGTGATCCTTCTGTACTGATTTCCAGCACCTGCGCAGACTTCCAATAGCAGCGGAGCCACTCCAATGTTCGGCCATCTCTCGTATCGCTACCGTCGCCCACGAACACGGAACTGCGAAGTATGGGCTTTTCCATTCGCGAGGTGCCCCATACGCTGCCTGCGGATTCAAGTTTGCGGTGCCACTAACAGCCGCCTTCCCTGCCACCTCTCCCGCGATTCCGGAGTTTCTGACGGGTGGCCCTGCAGGGTTCGGAGCGTCGCTGGAAGTCCCAAGGAATGGCCATGAGCCTGGAGTTACCTTATTTGGAGCTACGTCGTGCAGAGTCAGATCACGTTGAGCTTGTTCGAGCGAGAGTTCGACCATTCTTGTAGAGAGTCTCGAAAAGTCAGGGAATCGTCCTGTCCCGGTTTTGGATCGAGGAAGGTCTTTACCCTGACCCTGCGAACTCCAAGTGCCGAGACCGCTTTCATCACGAGGCTTCTGATTAAGCCGCAGCAACATATAACATCACTCGCGAGCAAAGATGTAGCAGAAAAGCTACCTGCCCTCAAACCTTTCCAGAAATCTCAGTCTTTTTCTCCACACCAGCTGATGCCATTGTAGACGCCGTCCCTCGCCCGCTGTGACCAATAGCACAACATAGTTCTATCGAGTATTGGGTTGCACATGCTGCCATTGAGCCTCTCTCGGAACAACTAGTAAAAGTGCCAGAGTGATTTTCACCGGCAAAGCAGGATCGACGCAGTATCACGAAAGTCTCGAGCAAACGGGGCTAGTGGTTGCCCATCGAGGGGGTTTGAGCATTTCACTCAAACCCGCCGCGACTGAACGGGCCAAATTC
>Ga0210403_10002764_pt1 | contig 15657 bp, 29 predicted proteins | sample IncBWC19MmetaG_FD_150863 | JGI IMG/M metagenome (GOLD analysis project Ga0210403, IMG submission 150863) | Forest soil microbial communities from Barre Woods Harvard Forest LTER site, Petersham, Massachusetts, United States - Inc-BW-C-19-M | ecosystem: Environmental > Terrestrial > Soil >... | reverse complement strand
CATCCTAAATTCCATACTTTGATAGAATCAGCAGTATAATTAAAACTATTAAAAAAACAAAACTCCCCATGGCGACGCCTAGGCACATATAATCTGCCGGTCCGTATTGATCTCTATCCTTCATTTTTAATCTCCTCAAGCAAGACTGATTCCGGTATTCCACTTAGCTGGCTGAGCGCATAAGTAGCTCGCTTAAAGAATCGCTCAAAAGTATCTTGCGGCATAGACGCAAAGCTTATGCTCTTGGGTATCCTATATATCTGTCCATCCATACCCTTAACTGCAGTAGTCAGTCCAGTAGCTATCTTAACTATTGTTAACAATTCCTCGACATCTCTATAGGTCTCGCTGTTCTCCACCACGCAATTTAGTATTGCAAATAGCTTCCTATGGTGCTCGACATTGCGTGGCTTAAAAACCCTTAGTAAAACGTCCTTTCCATCTTTTATAGTAGCAAACATCTCCTCAGCATGAATATCTGCCGGTATAAGAGCGTTACCTTTGCGCCGGAAGACTCTGCTCTCCAGGTCTGGCTTCATCTATTCCCACCATTCGTTTTGTTCTTTAAGCCACTCCTGTATCCTTTCAGTCGGATTCGATCTTGGGTTTATATTTACATTAATCCAAGGTACAACGATTTTTTCTGACAGCCCACCTTCCATACCGTCTTCATCAATTACGATACCATCCTTAGATATTGTAACTACATGCACCCACTGGGCGTTAAAAAATGCCTCAATTGATTCCTTGCATATGTCTCTAGCGGCGTTTTCTAGCTCATCGTAATTAATGTCCACATCAAAGCTAATTGATGTAGCAGAGCTTCTATTAATATTTACGGTAATAGCCTTCCTAATCCTATCCGGCCAATCACCAAAATCCCAAGTGTTTTTATCCAAGTTGATCTTTATTTTTCTCCTCATTTGAGCTTCTCCTGCTATGACCTAGTTTCATTGATAATGCCAGTACCCAATAATGCAATGCAAAATTTCATGGGTCAGGACCTCGCCTCCCCATTCTTTTTCACTATATTTATCTTCAAACCTAGGTGAGTGTCCCTTGCTTGGATTAAACAATATGTTACCCATACTTACTGGTACAGTTATCTCGCATTTTCTATGCTTGTCTCCAACAACAGTAAATGCGCCTGTCCATTTCTCAGCTTTTACCCTATCAAACTCATCATCAGATAATATTTTTAGGTTAATATTCATAGGAATTAGAGGCTGAACCATGGGAATATCCGCTGAAATACTCTCGTGCAATATATGTATTGGAGACACACCATGCTCCTTGTCTCTAATAAATAAGGTAAATATAATTCCAAGACACGCTCCAGAAACCAGCGCGATAAAAATTCTCATCATTGGAGCGCCTCCTGCTCTAGCCTGCTAAGCAATAGCTGAAAGTCCATCTTACTCAAGAAGTCGTATAGAAGCCCCGGCTTAGGCGCTCTAACTGCCAATGATTCTATAGTATTTTCCAGTAGCGGCACGCTTTTATCTAGTGTAACAAGCTTCTTGGATAGCTCAGCTAGGTGCTTATTTTCCAGCAGCATCTTGCGTGTCTTTGCTTTCTCTACAGATTCAGCATTGGCTAGCAGATTTTCCAAGTTTCCATATCTTTGTATTAGAGCTGCTGCGCCTTTGACACCTATCGACGGAACCCCAGGTACGTTATCAGTAGAATCCCCCATAAGCGCCTGCACGTCAGTAACTTGCCCAGGAGCCACCCCAAACTTCTCAAACACAGCGTGAACACCCATACTCTTGTTCTGCATAGGGCAATACATCTCTATGTGGCCATCAATTATAAGCTGCATCAAGTCCTTATCACTCGAAATAATAACAGTCTTAATCTTTTCTGCAAAAGCCTGAGCTGCCAGCGTTGCCAAGACATCATCAGCCTCATATCCAGCCCGCTCGATGCACGGCAAATTAAACGCTTGCACTGCGTCCCTAACACCTTGAAACTGAGACACGAGGTCTGCATCTTTGGCTTTTCTATTAGCCTTGTATTCAGGGTAAAGCTTGTGCCTGAAATTGGGCCCAGGGGCGTCAAAAACCATCCCCAGGTGGGTGGCATCTACCCTGAATTTGTCTAGCATGGCCCATAAGATATCGGTCATCCCATAGATAGCGTTTACTGGCTTGCCCTCCGCTGACAGCATAGGGGGGTACGAGTGGTAAGCACGGTGGAATATTGCTGAGGCGTCAATAAGATACAGTGTCATCTCTTTGTACCTGGGAGTCTTTCGTGTTCAGTTCTGTGGCACTGATTATGTCCACATACACTGCAAACTTCAGCTTTATCGAGAATGTCAATATGATCACCTTCAATATATGTACCTCTACACCGCGAGGCCCTAACTTCATACCAAGCAAGAGCCTGCCTCATAGCAGACAGAGCCATCTCTGTCTCCATGCAACTTCCCTGATTATTCAAATACTTAGTTCTGTCAATGCAGACTCTCAGCAACTCTTGAGTTATAACTCCACCATGCCAACCTACGTTACCAGGATATTTATCTCCTTCGTTTTTCACAAAGATTATCCTTTGTGAGTTGTTGTCTACTCCGACACCATCTAACAGATATTCGTGTCCTGGATCGACTACTTTCATTTTGTCACCCTCTTCTGATGCTTCTCGTATATTTCCTGAGCAGTTGCCTGATCGCTCGGAAAGTTCAGCGTAAGAGTTCTTTCTACGCATACCTGTTCCCATATTGTATCTAGCGATCCCAAATCCATGGCTGCGCCCAGGTCGCCATCTATGGCGCGCAGGACATCTTCTGGGTCGACAATTTCTCTTATATCACTGGCAGGTTCATCAGGCTCTGGAGGAGGAGGTTTTTTTGCTTTGGTACTAGCGACCACCACTGCCGCGCTGTTTCTTGCCACAGCAGGCTGCTGATACTGCCCATCGGTGTTGTATTGCTGCTGCTGCATCTCTTCCTCAGCATAAAGCCCGCTCAATTCCTGAGGGAATGCCTTGCGCAACCCCATGCTCTCCGAGCACTTTGCGATCATCGTATCTCCGAGCTTACCCCAGATAGGAGTAGGACACACATATGCAAGATAGCGCGCTACACCCCAACACGGCTCCTTGAAGTCGGACCGCAAAATACCCACTTTAGATGCTGCTGGGGGCTCCTTAGTTAGCCACGCATCCTGCCAAACACCATCTCCGCCGCACCAGTATGGACCTACTTGCCCAGCATACTTTCCTGTGCGCTCGGCAATAAGCCGAAAGCCATCAATCGATGTCTGGACAGACATAACCTTGTTGCCTTCCTTATCTTTGCGCATTACAGCATAAATCTGCCTAGTAAGCGGGTCTAGTCCTGTTCTTTCGCAATAATACATAAAGAGCTTAAATTCATCTGGACTTGCCCCCTTGCATACCATTCTCTGAATCAGGCCAATTTGCTCAGCCGTGAAACGCGATTGATTTCCATTGATTTTTGCTTGTGCGTTCATCTGACGCTCCAATTTTATCAGCTCGCCTGCTTTGCGCTCTAGCTTCTCAAAATCCTGGTTCATCGAACCTCTGCAACCGTGTTAATGCTCACGCCCAAAACGTCGCCATTTTCGTCGAGAATTTTCTGCGCCAGCGTAAGCAACAGCGGCTCAAATTCTGGCCTGCTCTTAATAGAGTACAGCAGAGCTTCCAGGTTAGTGATAGCCGTTGCTACTCTTCTCGTCCTTACAATTGCAGCTCTACCGATTGCCCCTTTGATAGCCGGAATCGGCGCAGGTTTTTCTCTTGCATCGTCAGGAGCAGGAGGCTTATCTGCCGCCGCTGCTTTTGCCTGAAGCTTTTTGGTTTCGAAATCCGCAATAGCTGCCCTGATCTTATCGGCAACAGTCTTAGCCTTCTTTACCAGCGGTTGCCACTTGGAATCGACTGCTTTCGCCTGCTCGAAGAATGGCTTCTTTTCTGCCTCGCGCAGCTTGTCAGCGTCACCATGCAGCTTGAGCAAGTGAGCCCGCAAAGTTTGGGCCTGCGCCGCCTGCTCGTCAGAGACTATCTCGGAATATTTGTCTGCGCCAGCCTCCGCAATATCAATCTTCTGAGCGTAATCAGCAACAGGATCGCTAGGTGGGTTGTTGTGTCCCATCATGGTGTTGCTTGCGGCAGCCACAGTAGGGTCTATATCCGGCCAAGGAGCGCCCCCTGTGACGGCCTCATAAGTCTCGTATGAGATAGGATGCTTATGAATAAACAACCATAAGTCGCGCGCCTTTTCCTCGGTTATGTCCAGCTCATTAGTTTCTGGATCAGTCTCAGTCCAATATTGCTTGTCCACAAGCTCTCTTAGACCAGACCACTTTAATTTGCCGGACTTGTCGTCATACCAGTAAGCACATGGACGATATTGCTCGCCCTTGCGCCTCTGGCGATACCACCCCCTAGCTGGTGGCATACTAGAGTTGATCGCAGGTGCGCCATTAGCCAGCGCATTCTTCCACCACGCCAAGGAATTAAGCTTATTTTGTTGTTTCTGTGCCATGATGTTTATTCACCCTTGTTAGTGCTTCAACCTATCACTGCGGTTAAGCTGAGGTAACTCTAGCTCTTTGCGCCTGAGCATTTCTACTAGCGCCGGGAAACTTTCGGCAGCGGCCTTTGCCATTGCTATGCGCTCCACATCATCAGATATCTCAGATACCATCTTTGCTGCTAGCGCTAGCAGAACTACAAGTGGCTCATCACCAGCTATCTGGCTGGTTTGAGCGGCTAACTTGATGGCCCTGCAGATTTCAAGCTTCAGGGCCTGTGCACCTTTTGCGCTCATTTTATTAGCTCATGGCTTTTTTGGCTATACCAGCCAAATCAATTTCGTAGGCAGAAGCAGCAACAGAAACAGCATCTGCCACGCAAATAGCAGCTGCATCAACGGCATAAGCATAATCATAGACATCAGCATCATAAGCATCAACAGCATGAGCAATACTAGCAGCTGCATCAGCAGTACGAGCGGCAGCATAAGCGGCAGCCTCTGCAGCATAAGGGCTAGCAGAACGAGCAGACCTAGCATCCAGAGCAGCCCGATCAGCGGCAACCTCAGAGCGATCTTTTCCGCTCATCCAATCAGCTGCCCACGCTGAAAAACTAGCGTATTTATACACCCCTAGCACACACAATATCGCCCACGTAACACGTTGCTCGCAGGTAATCACCGGCAACTCAATCTGTCTAATTGTAGTCAGCCGCGCGCAACCAACCTTTAACCCGTGGTCGGATTTACCAACCTCTCCCTCACACTCCCACAGCACTGGATGTTTTATGGCGGCGTGTATTGGATTTAACAAAACAGCCAGCAGCGGATCAGTATAAGCATGTAACCAGCCACCTGAGCAAAGTTCACCGCTGCCGCTTGCGGTGTGGGTGATTCCCTCTCCCCACTGTGTGTTGTTTCGTGTCTGGTGCTTTTTGTTCGTCAGCTTATAAAGCTTGGTCATTTCTGCTTTACCTCAGTTCATTGATGTGCAACACCGATAAATGCCCCAAAAGCCTCGGCGTCCTTCTCAAGCTGCCTCTCGCCAGCAGCCAGCTTACCCTCAACCACCTGCAAGCTGATGGCTAGTGCAAACTCGCGCTTCTCATGCGGGACATCACTAAGTGATTTAATAGTCTCGAAAATAATAGAGTCGCGATATAGCTGCAGCGCAGCGTTGACACTTGCAGCAGCTTTATCAAGAAAATCGTTATCTTTCCTACCTTGCTTCATAGCCAGACTGAGAATGGCACATAGCTTGATGTTGGCGAGTTCTTCGCTATCGCCATCTGCGACAGCCTTCAGCGTTGCTTTTTTTAGGGCGCTGGTGGCTTCATTATCATCTTGATTTGGCTTCAAAAAATCTAGGTTATCACTCACTGTATATCTCCCATTTGCCAGCAACATTTGAGGCACCATACACGATTTGCGCTGCCTGTAAAGACGAATTTTGTGCTTGACTGCAGAAAAAAAATCTGTAGGGTGCTGAACCTATGATGCAGTCGTTTTCGATTTCACAAGCAATGCTGTGCATAGGTTTTTTGCGCCTCGTCGACGCCATCGAAGGCCCGCACGGGTTTCTTCCGTGGTACATCTATGCGATTTTAATAGGTGTTGGCACCGTAGGATGTTTCAGGCTCTATCCACCATATCAGAGGTTGCAATGAACGTCCAAGGCTCGTTTTGGGATACTGCTGGAGGCGCTGTAATATGAGAGCAGCAGGCCTCGATCAACTTGGACCAGTCCATGCCGTGTTAATACCTTCTTTCCCCCAGCAGTGGAGGAGGATACAACACAACAAGCGCATGACTTCAGAAGACATAGCAAAAGCCAATGCTTTCAATGCCAAGCATGGCATAGCTCACCTTCCACATGAAGTGAATAGCGCAAAAAGCAGACTCAGAAGCCGAGTGGCAGCAAGTGCTCACCAGCGCAGCAAGGTAAAAATAACTTTGCCGCATCTTAAGATATTATCCAGTCCGACTACACATGATAGGTAAAAACCATGGCAAGAGTTGTTAGACGATATGGCTTCAAGGGTAAAACACAACTTCCACTTTTCATGATTTGGGAAGAAGAGCTGGATGATGATGGAGAGATTATATATGCTAGGGTCATCTTTGATAGTATGAACTGGATCGGGATATGATCAGGCTGCCTGGGAGACAAACTAGAACCTCCAAGGCAGGTAAAAGAGAAGGGCTCGGAGACCACTACTTTCGATCGGCGTGGGAGGCTAACTACGCACGCTACCTTAACCTTTTAATAAAGATGAAGGTGGTAGACAGGTGGGAATTCGAGTCGGAGACTTTTTGGTTTGAAAATATCAAACGCGGAGTAAGAAGCTACAAGCCAGATTTCAAGGTTTGGTACAAACCAAAATATCAAACAGACCCAGTATATCCAAAATATCAAATACATCCAGTGTATGTAGAAGTAAAGGGGTGGATGGATGCCAAGTCTAAGACAAAGATTAAGCGATTTGCTAAGTATTATCCACAACACAGGCTTGAGGTGGTTGACGAGAAAGCTTACAAGCACATCAAGTCACAGTGGTCCGGCGCTATTAAGGACTGGGAGTGACATATACAAGGCGCAGCTGCAAAGCATGCAGATGCTGGGCAATACGTACAGACATATCGTAACTCCAAAAAGGGACTTATCCAACCAATGAAGCAGACGATCAAGAAGGATTACAGAGTAGGGCGCATAGCTGAACTCTCTGCCCAAGGTAAATCGCGCAAGGAGATTGCTGAGGATTTGGGCATAAAACTCAGGAGTTTGCACGACTACTGCTATGTTTATGGGATTAAAATCCCAACAATAGCTAGCCAGAGGATCGAGGCTCGCAAGAATCTTGTAGCAAGGTACGCTGGTGAAGGATTCTCTAGAGAAGAGATAGCGCAGGCTCTGGGCATCAGGTTAAAGCAGCTCATTGATTGGGCTAGCGACCACAAGGTTGACTTGCCGTACAGCTCAATCCGGCGCTCGCGGATGACGCCAAATCTAGTTACAATTCAAATGCATGTACCAACCAGTCTTGCCGATGAATTCCAGAAGGAGGCCAACTCAAGAAATGTTGGCTGCGGACTGTTCGCTGCGTCCCTGCTCTCTTCGGTGATCAAGGACAAGCTATATAATGCGGTGTTGGATCAAATTTAGTTTTAGGCGCTGCATCGCAAGATTTTTGTTGTCAAAGCGTCTAAAATATGGAACCATATAGTAACCAATGAATCAACCTCTATACGCAATGTTTTTCCGTGGTCAAGGCGGCTCGCTCACATCTCCGGGGATGGATCAGATGGCTGAGCAAGCAAAAGCTGCTGGAATTAACTCAGATGTCTTTGACTACGATGATTTAAAGGCAATTGAGGCAGCATATGCCAAGCATTCCGCTGCTGCTGGAAGCAAGGTAGCAGCGGTTGGATATTCACTCGGTGTATCTACAGCCACGTATCTACAGACCAAACATAAGTTTGAGCTAGTGCTTTGCATAGCGGCATCTGAGTTTGCACAGAATTACCATATCAGTAAGCACAACACCAAGAGATCGGTGCTGTGGCGCTCGTTCCTGGACCCACTATCTAGCGCCGGTGGCAACCTGGGATTTGATACCATACATGATGTGCTTAACACGCACCTGCTTATGGACGTGGCACCTGATATTCAAGCTGGCGTATTGGAGGAGCTTAAGAGCACAGCCTCAGCAGCGGCGCAAGCACATGAGTAATGCTAACCCACTATCACATAAGGCTGCTCTGAAGGCTTTGGGTAAGACCGGCGCTAGGTTGATGCTGATGCACGATAACTCTAAGCCAGGTGGCGGCGGCATGTCATATTTTATCGTACCTGGTGGCCGTGTTGACGAAATCGTCGCAAAGAGTCTCATTGCAAGACCAGATGTATCTGAACAGAACGATGGGTTATTTGTGGGTCATCCTCAAACATGGCAGTTCGTAAGATGATTGCATCATCAGCAGCAGAATTCATATATGCCAAGCATGAGCGCAGAGGTCATGCATTCGCAAACCAAATTTTGAGTGTGTTGTATGACTTTATACCAGCGTGTGGTAAAAGAGGCGCCTGGAACGCACTTGAGAAGTGGGCTGAGCAACACAATCTAGAGATAGTACCAATACCAGATGATCTAGATGCCCAGCAGTGGCTAGATATTGAAACATCTAAATACGCGCCACTACCACCGTTATTTCTGGTCCATCCAACACCTTTAGAAACTAAAGAAACTAAAAAGGAGGAGACCACTTAAGGTCACGTCTTTCACGAGTGTGCGTGTGCGCAGGTGTCACCGCGCATGCGGATGCGTACAGTGGCACGATTACCTTTTCAGAATTTAATCTACACATAGGCCGCCCTCCTACTTGGCTCGGGACGATTGATACCGGGACTTAGACCGGCATGGGCGAAGGCATGGGACCGCTAGAGAATTCCCATTCCGTAAGGATAAAGGAAGACCGCGCTTGATGCATCTGCGCATCTCGTAGCCCTTGGCAGATTGCGGAATTAAACGACTGTTGCTGACAGCAGATGAGTGTCAGCACCTCAGACCAGACCAGACTCTGGAACTCCTTATTGTAGACCTTACTAGCTTTAAGGAGCCCCGCCGCTTAGAGGACGGCAGTTTATGCCCTAGGACCGAGTCGACCACTAGGGCGCCACCGCGAGGTGGCTACGCTGCTAATGTAAGGGCAACCATCTCCGAATCAGGTGACGGTTCATGCCTCTTCCATATCAGGGAGAGGTCTGCCTCCCCACAACCGATCAGGATCAAGTTCATGTACAGAGGAGAACTCACATGGGCAGAAGAAGAAATAAAGTTAAGAGGCTCGGCAAAGGTCGAGAGTATTACGATTACATCCAATCCGACTCCTGGAAATCAGTAAAGCTAAGGTATATTGAAAGCAGGTATCCAAAAAACTGTTATTTCTGTGATGATGCTTGGAATAAGAGCTTCCATTTTCACCACAGGACCTACAAGAGACTTGGCAGAGAACTCCTGAGCGGTATTGTTCCAATATGCAGAAGGTGTCACGAAGCAGTTCATGAAATGAACAAGAAGAAGCTTTGCAGCTTATGGCCGAAGCGCAACATTGTAAGAAGGTATATAGGATTAGAAGAAGTTAAAAGAAACAGGCGTGGAGTTGCAATTGGAGCCAAAATAATATTGGATGTGCCGCTGTGCGATCTGCCAAAAAGTCTCATTGAAATGAAAGAAAAACTTGGGTTGCCTATTGCCCAGCATACTGTTTTGTGGGACAAAGACAGTTGGGATGAGTTGGAGATGAAGTGATGGACTTGCAGAAAATAAAACTTACGCTAGAGATGATGATGTCTAGCGCTGAGAACCCGCTTTACAACCCCCTTGAGACAGGGTTCCGCCACAGACCTCTATCATATCCAGAGCAGGTCAGGCGCTACAAGATGTTCAGCGAAGAAGTTTACGCAGACTGTCAAGCTATACTAAAGGAGCTTGAAAAACCTGTTGCATCTGCCGCGAAAAATGATGTATGCATGGGACCAGCATGAACCAAGGCGAGATAGATAAGGCAGAGTTCATTAAGTCTATCACAGAAGTCATCCAAAAATATTTGGATATGCAATATTCCAGGAATGAGATGGCTGACATATTAATTATGATTATCAGCAGATTAGGTAGTGACTAAACAATGGAGCAGAGGCATGGGAATAAGTCACATCAGGCTAGCTGCAGAGGAGCACTGCATAGAGCGTGCCTGGGAACGCTATCGGTTAAACCTGACGCATGCAGACGTGTCTAAGATGAGCGACCTGATCGCTTGCGGCGGCGGTGTCAAGTTTAGCATCGTTAGTAGAGACAAGGGGCGTGATAGCGAAGGATACCTAATCGAGTTTGCTGGCAAGGTTCTGCCAGTGATATACAGCCCCAAGGTAGGCACGTGCCTTACGGTGTTGCCACCAAATAACCGCAATTTGCAGCGTGCATATGTAGCATCGATGATGCTTAACAAAAGAGAAGGGAAATCAAAATGTCGTTCAGCGTAAATCGAGTTACTTTGCTTGGAACTCTTGGGCGTGATCCAGAGGTTAGGCGCACCGGTTCTGGAACGGCGGTGTCAAATCTTAGTTTGGCTACTACTGAGGATTGGAAAGACAAGACCAGCGGCGAATGGAAGTCAAAGACGGAGTGGCACAAGGTCACCGTGTGGGGCATGGAGAAGCTTGTAGAGAAGCTTGCCAAGGGCTCCAAGGTGTTTGTCGAGGGCAAGCTTGCCACGCGCAAGTGGCAGGATAACGCTGGTCAGGACAAGTACGCCACCGAGGTTGTTGTGCAGGCGGGTGGCGGCTGCACGTTGGTCCTGTGTGATGGGAAGCATGGGAATGGCAATGGGAGTGATAGGTCTTCACAGACCGCCGCAGGTCCAGTTGCTGGTCACGCTGCTTCTGAGGATGACTCAGATTTTGTTCCATTCTGAGAATAAATTCCTATGAGAATGGAAAAGCCTTGTATTGAGTGTAAGGTTGTCAAGCCGCTGTCTGAGTATTATAAACATCCTCAGATGGCGGACGGCACTGTTGGTGTCTGCAAAGAATGTCATAAGGCTCGCATGATCAAGCGAAGTCGTAATAATCCGGCGGTGCAGGCTTATGAAAGGGAGCGCGCCAAAACTCCAAAGCGTAGAGAGTTAAATAAGCGCATACAAAAACAATGGTTAATAGATAATCCTGAAAAAGTAAACATAGATAGGGTTAGGAACCCACACAAATATAGAGCTAGAATGGCAGTTGGAAACGCATTGCGAAGTGGACTTTTAGTAAAGGGCGAGTGCGAAGTTTGCGGAAGTTCTAAGGTTACTGCTCATCATGCTGATTATGATAAGCCGTTGGAGGTGGTGTGGTTATGCCATCAACACCACTCTGATTTGCATCCAAAGTGGCATAGGCCTTACATCGAGGGCATAACGATATCTTAAGACTTACAGCGGCAGCCTGCTCCCGCTAGCACCAGCGCTATAAGATGTGCGTGATGTCCGCGAGCGCGTCCCGGCGAGAAACAATCTGATATATGCCATTATGTTGGATTGTTGTTCTGGTGTGATCGAGACCATGAGCGTGAGCTGCCGCTGTTCTAAATATGGTAGGCATGGTAAATGAGAGAACTTAGGCCATATCAATTAGAGCTAATACAATCTATCAAGGATACCATACGCAATGGGGTTAGGCGCATGGTAGTTGCGCTTCCGGTAGGCGCTGGAAAAACCTTATGTGCCGCCACCATAGCATCTGGAGCTCTTGCCAAAGGAAATGGCGTAGCATTTACTTGTCCGCGAATTGATTTGATTGATCAGACTGTGGAGGAATTTAGTAAGGAAGGAATTACTGATATAGGCGTCATTCAAGCAGACCACATCATGACCGATTATAGTCGCATGTTGCAGGTGTGCTCACTTCAGACTATGGAGCGCAGGGGGTATTTTCCTAAGTCGAAGATAGTTATATTCGATGAGGTGCATTTGCTTAGGGGTGGAATGATCAAGTTTATGGCTGAGCATCCAGATGCTATTTTTATCGGCCTATCTGCCACACCGTGGACCAAGGGACTTGGAGATCACTTCGAGACGCTAATCATTGGTTCCACAATGAAGGACCTGATGACTCAAGGGTATTTGAGCCAGTATCGAGCGTTTGCTCCGAATGTTCCTGATCTTAAGGGAATAACCATTGATCCGCTGACAGGAGATTACCGCACTGGAAAATTATCTGAGCGTATGAGAGGTAGGCAGCTTGTTGCTGATATAGTAAAAACATGGCAGTCTCATCCTGTAAGAGACAGAACCCTGGTGTTCGCCGTGGATCGGGCTCATGCAAAGCTTTTGCAGGCCAGATTTCAAGATACTGGTATAAAGGTTGGATACCAAGATGCATTTACGCCTCCAATGGAGCGCCGCGAACTAAAGCGATCATTTCAAAATAGAGAGTTACCTATAATTGTCTCGGTCGAAACCATGATTGTCGGCAATGACTTGGACGTTAGGTGCATATCGTTTTGCAGGCCAACGAAGTCAGAAATGCTTTGGGTCCAAGCCTTGGGTCGTGGTATGCGCCCGGCGGCTCCAGGTTCCGACCCAAAAGAGAACTTGCTATTGCTCGACCACAGTGGAAATATTTTGGATCAAAACCTTGGTCGGCCTGAGGATATTGAATATGATCGACTGCTAAAAAGCACAGATGATAACGCTAAGCGCATAGTAAAGGAAAAGGAAGAATTCGCTAAGCAGTGTCCAAAGTGCTCGTTTATGAAGCCACCGAGGGCTAAGATATGCCCAGCCTGCGGCTTCGAGTCGACGCTAGTAAGCGACATAATAGAGAAGGATGGAGTCCTAGAGGAAATAACAAAGGATGGGATGCTTCTGGCTCCAAATAAGAAATCAAAGCAGGAGCTGTGGACGCTGGAGCAGAAAAAGATATTCATGTCGGAAGTCAAGGCTCTAGGAATAGAGAAGGGGCGCAAACCTGGATGGTGCGCAGTAGTCTACAAGAAAAAGTTTGGTTACTGGCCAGAGGGAATAATTCCAGGGGTAGCCCCAGCTAAAGAAGCCGGGCCATATGTAAGGTCGTACTGCAAGAGCCTAGATATCGCATATTTCAAATCTAAAGCCTACAAAGATCGTAAAAATGATGGTGATGTGGAGAAAATAACATGACAGAAATAGAATTTCAGTCGTTCCAGAAGATAGCAAGGCTTTCCAGAGAAATTATAGTTAGCGAGAAAATAAATGGAACTAATGCTCAGGTGATGATTACTGAAGATGGTAGAATTCTTGCTGGTAGCAGGACACGATGGATTAGCGCCTCCAGCGACAACCATGGCTTTGCTGCGTGGGTGGATCATAATAAAGATGAATTGATTAAGCTCGGTCCTGGTAGGCATTATGGAGAGTGGTGGGGGAGTGGAATAGGACTAGGATATGGCTTAAAGAGTGGAGAAAATAGGTTTTCGCTCTTTAATAGTTCTAGGTGGGAAGATGATTCAATCAGGCCTAAGTGCTGTGAAGTAGTTCCGGTGTTGTATGTTGGCCCATTTAGTACAAGTGCTATTGATGGCGTGATAGACAATCTGCGGGCGCACGGGTCGGTAGCTGCTCCCGGTTATATGAAGCCAGAGGGCGTTGTTATCTATCATCCACAAGGTAACGTGTTATTCAAGAAGACTTTGGATGATGACTCAACGGGTAAAACACATGGGCACGACGATAGCAGAGTCCTGCAGTGGTCGCTGGCAGGAGATACTGCTAGCTCTGGGTGTTAACCAAAGCTTTCTTAGCGGTAAGCACGGCCCATGTCCTCTGTGCGTCGCTGGACATGACTGCTGGCGATTCACCAACAAGCATGATAAGGGGTACTTTATATGCAGCAGATGCACGCCAGATGGTGCTGATGGCGTTAATTTTGTTATGAAGTATAAGGGGGTTGACTTTAGAGGTGCTGTAGAACTAATCAAGCCAATAGTTGGGTTTGACAGCAGAGCAATAAGTCAAGAGGGTCTCGACAAGATTGCAGAGAAAAAGCGCCGCCTAGCTGATGCGAGGGAGCTATGGAACAGGTCAACAGAGATAACCCAAGATTGTCCTGCTGGTATTTACCTTACCGCTCGAACGGGAATTACGAGATACCCATGCTCACTACGTTCCACGATATTGCCGTATTACGAAGACGGAATGGAGGTTGGATTATATCCGGCACTGGTAGCGTTTGTTTCTGGTCCTCAGGGACAAATGGTGAACGTCCACAGAACTTTCTTGACTAGCGCTGGCAAGAAAGCACCAGTAGAGGCAGCAAGGCGCACGATGCCTGGGGTTATTCCGGCAGGGAGCGCTGTGAGACTAGGTAGTCCTAGCGATGGGAGACTTTTAGTTGCAGAGGGCCTAGAAACTTCGATCAGCGCAGGGCAGATGCTTGGCGCTGGCGCAGCGTGGGCACTGATCAACGCAGACCGCATGCGCGCTTGGGTGCCTCCTCAAGGCATTAATCATGTAATAATCGCCGGGGATAATGACAGATCGTTCACTGGGCAATATTCAGCTTACTGTCTTGCCCAGCGCCTAATGTGCCAGTACAAGATACCAAAGGTTGAAGTCAGTATACCAATGCAACCAGGGAAGGATTGGAACGATGTATGGGCCGGTAATTGAGTTTTTTCCTGTGACTTCGGGCTGGTTCTTTTTCTGGCTTTTGCTAGCTTTTGTGGTTGGGTTGTCTGTTGGCAGGAGCACTTGAAACAATTCGTGATGGAACTTTTATACATCAAAATGATATGGATTGATTTGTAAGCGCGCGCGCGCACGCGAGTTTCATGGCTGGAGGGACTGGTGATGAACATATATAGAGACGCAGACCCTAGAGAAGATCGTCTGCCCAAGTGGGCCTCTGAAAATTTGAAGTTTCTTAGGGCAAGAGTTGAAGTTCTGGAAAGAAGACTGACGGAAATTTCTTCTGGAACAGTCCAGAGCAATTTCTGGTATGAAGACGCAGACGGAAGAAAGTATTACATTCCCAGGCATAGCAGGCTGATGTTCTCAGACGGAACGCCGCATGGCGTCCTGGATATCGGATACCGAGACGGGTGGCCAGGAGTTTATCTGAATGGCAGTGGCGCCCTGGTTGTGAAGCCGTGTGCCGCAAATGCTTGCTACGTCAAGAGCGAACGCTAAGGAGCGGTGTGCTGTAACAATTCGTGATAGAGCTAGCCCTTGCTTTTTCTGCAAATCGCTGGCATATGTAATCTTGTCAAAGCGCAAGCCCGCACAGGAGGTTTATATGGACTACGAAACAAAGCACAGCATGGTCTCCACTCACGCTTGGGAAACCTGGACAAAGAATGGTCTAGGTCTCGATGATGACGCCCGCATAGAGACCGCAAAGACGGTACAAGATGCTGTCACCAATGTATACGTGGAAGGACTTAACGTAGTTTCGTGGCTTTCTCGCACTCTTGAGCGCTTGGGAGGATGAGATGGGTAGCAAGCACGTTACCGCCGCGACTGACTTAGCTTTTTACGGCTTCATGTACATGGTAATACTCGCTATGTTCTTCGTCTTACTGCCGTTTAGGCGGCACTGGAAGAAGTCGACGCAATTCGGCATCGAGCTATAAGTAATG
>Ga0210403_10002761_pt1 | contig 15668 bp, 10 predicted proteins | sample IncBWC19MmetaG_FD_150863 | JGI IMG/M metagenome (GOLD analysis project Ga0210403, IMG submission 150863) | Forest soil microbial communities from Barre Woods Harvard Forest LTER site, Petersham, Massachusetts, United States - Inc-BW-C-19-M | ecosystem: Environmental > Terrestrial > Soil >... | reverse complement strand
GAAGCGTTCACGGGAGTGTTCTGGGGAATCGCGACAATCGCGAAAACCAGCGACCCCGCCAGCCAAACGGCCAGGCCTGCGCCCCGGGAAAATGGAATTCTCATCGCTCCTCCACAAGTCACAGTGGTTTCGACAATTCTATAACACGTGCCTATAGCACGTGTGGTCCGGTTACCGTATATCGCCGGTTAGAGCCTTCATTGGCCACACGGTCCGTTAGCCTATTTCGGGGGGGCGAGGCGGTCTATACGGCACTCAGCGGTTTGCAACTTCCCGGTGGTCAGTTACCGTCAACTATTTGCCCCTGCAATCTCTTTCGACTTGATCTCGTACTCGAAGCCGTCCGGGTCAAGGCAGTCGAGTCGGCCGTCGGCCGTTTCCGCCTGTGGGTACATCAGGAATCCAATGGGCGCGCCGTGCGATCCGGGTAGCGCCACATCGTGTGCGAAATTGTATGCTATCCAGTTCATCTCCCATGACCCAAATAGTCGCACACGCGCTTTTTTCACCATGTCGTCGTCCAAGGGACGATTTCCCGGCGGTTCTTCCAACACTACCTTCCGCACATCCGCAGGATCAGCGGGCACCCAGCCGAAGTCGCCGAGGTATACCTCCGCACGGCAATGCTGCGCCTTTGTCACGAACTCCGTCGAAGGCCCTAGGCTCTTATATCCCAGTTCTGATTTGGCAACGCGGATACCGTACACGTCGCGTGCCGGAAGGCCCGCCGCCCTGGCAAGCCCGACAAACAGCGCATTCAGGTCGGCGCACTTGCCGCCCAAATCTTTAGTTTCCAGCATGAAGCGAATGTCGCCCAGGCCGCAGCCCCGCGTTTTCGGATCCCGGAATGTGTTCTCCACGATCCACTCATAGATCGCACGCGCCTTATCCACATCCGTCTTCGCGCCTTTTGTAATTTCGGTCGCCGTTGTTTTCACGATGCCGTCGGTCGGCAGCAGCCTAGTCGGCCGCAGAAAATGTTGCAAATCTGCTTGATCTCCTTTCGGCGTATTGCCGACGGCGGAGAGGTCCACCGCATAGTTCTTGGTGGCTATCCGGCTCGTGACTGTAAGGACCGGCTTCACGCCGACAGGAAATTCCGCCGCGATCATTCCGAGCGTGTCGGTCCTGCTCTCGACCATCTTCGCGGTGCCACCCTCGGCCTTGAACTCATTCGCGAGCGTCTTCTGGTAGGGCGTTGGATTCACGAGTGCCGCCGGTAGCCATATCCGTGTCATCCCGGAAGTCTTCAGAACCTGCACGCTTGTCGTCACTTCAAACGTGCGCCACACGTCAGCCGCTGCACCCTGTGACAACAGGCGTCCCCCCTTGGGAAAGGCCAGAGATGCTGACACCACACCTGCGGAACGCAGGAAATCGCGACGTTTCATAACCCCGCCTAGTCCGACACAATTTCACTTATTTGGCTTTCTGGCCAATCACAAAATACACTTGATTCCCCACCCAAGCAACGGGCATGGCATGGCATGGCCCCTGTCAACCTGACCGCTTCCAAGTGCTGGGTAAGGTCGGGTTACCGCACATCATGTGAAATCGCCGCATGGCGAGGTCGGCTTCAGACAATGCTATGGGCGGCCTTTTGGCTTTCCCGCGAAGCTTGAGAAATTCCGGCTTAATCCAAACCGTGTTCATTCGCTTCGGCTCAAGTTCCATGTTTCCGTATTTGTTGAAACCTCTAAATGGTATAAACCCTTCCGAGGATATTCTAGCAAGAGTTTCTAGGTTCCCAACTCGTCCTTGACACACGGGAAAGGTCGTTTTCGGAATCCCCATGATTCTGACCTTAGCACCCGAGCTGAAATCTTCGTTTGACCATATTCCCCATTGTCCGAGCGAAGTTTAATCACAAGTGTGAGCTAACTCCTCGTATATCTTGCTCCTTAGTACCTGGTCTAAAACTGGAACACAGTCTAAACGTGCCCATCTAAACGTGCCCCTTGTTGAAGCGAGAGCTTTCGGGAGATTATCATCTCGATTGTCTGCCGACATACGCGGCGGGGACGGCTGGGGGATGGCATGAAGAATTCAGCAAGGACCAGGCAAGCGGAAACAAGCCGGATGGCAGCTGAATCCGTGCTACAAGCCAAGAACCCTGAGCAGCAGGGCGGGCAGATCGCCGTCAACGCAGAGTATCTCCAACGCATTAAAGTTCTCAGCGAAGAGCGCGAAATGGAGAACCATGACTTCCGCGCGTGGCTCAAGAATTACGCTCCAGACGACGTCGATGATGTTGTGAAAGCCCTCAGCCAGAAGTACTTCGCGCTTATCGACTGCAAGGAATGTGCGAATTGTTGTCGCGTCTTGGAACTGGAATTCACAGCGCCCGAACTTCACACCATAGCGAACTCAATGGAGCAATCGATAGACGAGTTCAAGAAACGCTTTGTGGTAGAAGGTATAGTGAAACCTTGCCCCGCGCTCAAGGGAAATCTGTGTGCGATTTATGAAGGTCGGCCAGATGTTTGCAGGTCATATCCTCACTTTGAAAAACCGGACTTTGTCTTCAGACTCTACGGGGTCCTTGACAGCATTGGCCTCTGCCCCATTGCCTTCAACGCTTTTGAAGAACTTAAAGCGAAGGTTGAATGGTCGAAGTACCGGGCGAGACGGTCGAAACGAATGTGGGAGCTTGAAACGGAAGGTCACGTAGCGTGAAGTCTATCGAGGTGTGCCAAAACATCGCCATGCGACGCATCCCGAGGCGTTTAGATAGTACCGCTGGTGAGAGCACGTCCAGAGCAATTAGAAGCGCATGCTCGGAGGACGACCCAGAGACCGAAATCGGAATTCCGGTCACTAACGCGAAGGTAGGGCTCAACTCGCGTGTGCTGCCATCCATAGGAGTTCCAGAAGTCAAACGGGAGTAAGAGAGATGAAGAAAACACGACACCTGCTTTACGCCCGATGGCTGTTCGCGGGACTGCTCTTCGTCGCCGGCACGCATCAGACCAAGGCTCAGCAAGCCAAGAAGAAGGTGCCCGAACTTCCGGAGAGTAAGCCGGAAGAGGTCGGCTTCTCGACCGAGCGACTCGAGCGGCTGCATGCGGCGATGCAGCGGGAAGTGGACGCGAAGGAGCTTGCCGGCATTGTGACGATCCTGGCGCGGCACGGCAAAGTGTTCGAGGAGAGGAGCTACGGCCAGAAAGACATTGCGAGCGGCTCTCCGATGACGAAGGATACGATATTTCGCATCTTCTCGATGACCAAGCCGGTCACCGGCGTGGCCATGATGATCTTGTACGAAGAGGGCAAATGGTACCCTTCGGATCCGATCTCGAAGTACATCCCTGAGTTCGCGCATCTGAAAGTTTTCAAGGGCGTGGATCAGAGCGGTGCGATGATTCTGGAAGACGCTGTTCGTGCGCCGACCATGAGCGAGCTGATGACCCACACGGCGGGGTTCACCTATGGATTTTTCGGCAATACGCCAGTGGACAAGATGTACAACGAGCAGAAGGTGCTGCAATCGCAATCCCTGCAGGAGATGATCGACAAACTGGCAAAGATCCCGCTGCTCTACCAGCCGGGCACTCGCTGGGAATATAGCGTGTCGATGGATATCCAAGGCTATATCGTTGAAAAATTGTCGGGCCAGTCGATGCCCGATTTCATGCAGCGGAACATTTTCGGGCCGCTCGGCATGAAGGACTCGGGCTTCTTCGTCCCGAAAGAAAAGCGGAACCGGTTTGCCACGCTCTACCGGGAGGACCAAAACGGCCAACTTGCCGCGGATGCGACGGTCGGGGGCATGCCCACCGACTATGCGGCGCAACCATCGATGGCCTCGGGTGGCGGCGGGATGGTCTCTACGGCAGAGGACTACCTGCGTTTCGCACAGATGCTCTTAAATGAAGGCGAGCTGGACGGCGTTCGCATCCTGGCGCCAGCCACGGTACAACTCATGACCTCGAACCACATAGCGCCCGGTCTCATGAAGGGCGAGAATCCAATCGGTCCACGGCCTGGCCTGGGGTGGGGCTACGACTGCGCGGTCTTCACGGATCCGCCGCAAGCGGACGCAGTAGTTGGAAAAGGCACCTTCTGGTGGCAGGGAGCGGCGGATACGTGGTTCTGGGTGGATCCGAGTGAGGATGTGATTTTTGTTGGCATGACACAGCGAATGCTTGGCGCCAAGTGGCCTGCGGTGGCGGCTTTGAGCCAGCCTACTGTTTATCAGGCACTACTGAAGCCGCGGATGTAAGGTCTGTGGCCGTGGCGTCCCTCGTTAGTGGACGACTCAGGCCCAGGGTGTCAGGTAAGCGGAGATCCGGCCTACTAGTGGCCACTTCCATCGCGAGGCGTCGCCCGAAGCGTAGACAGGGAATCGGCGGGCCGGGCTATCAGCTTGCGAGCGGGTCTGCGACGCCGGATGTAGCGAACCAGTATCCACACGACGGCAACTACGACCAAGAGTACGAGACCGGCGAGGGCAATGAGTATACGTATCGAATTTTCCATCGTAAATTTGCCGCGCACGGTGTAGAAGCCATTAAAACTACGGATGGCCGCGGGCATCGCGAGCACATCATCTTTCGTCATTTGGAGGGCGTGTTCGTGCGGATGATATTGAGATTCCCAGGGAAATAAGTCCCCGGCAGAGTTCATTTCGATATGGCCGCCCAGGAGGAAACTGATCGGGCGATCCTTGACGAAAGTCACGACCCGCTCCGCGCTAGCAACATCCGCGCTGGCGTCGTCGATAAGAAGCCGGGCGGGCATCAGAAAGTCACCAGTAAACAACAATCCCATACTACGGTCGTAAAACGAAACCTCAGTCTCGTTGTGCCCTGGCGTGGGAATCACATCGACCGTTCGATCACCGAGATCGACTTGAGCGAGACCGTTGGGCCAATCGGTGAATTTGTAGTAGCGCCGAACACTGTCGATATCAAATCCAACCACTTGAGCATTGGAAAAATGCGCAAACTGTGCATCACCGGCGCGGTGATCAAGGTGCCGATGGGTATGAACGACAAGCAAAGGAAGTTTTGCAGGTCCCTCTCCGGGAAGCAGGCGCATCACCGTGTCCGCTAGTGGAATCACGTTTGGATCTGCAATATCGCCGGTGTCAATTAAAAGCGCCTTCGTTGATCCAACCAGAAGGTACATGAAAGGCGCCTCGAAGGTCGCGCAAAGATTCTCTCGAAGAATGAATGTTCGGGTGTTGTACTGATGCTCCTCAAGAGGAGGTGGTGGGTCGTTGGCGCAATTTCGTGAACCTTCATTCCAATGAATGTCCATCGATCCAGGCGCGAGTTGCGACCACCCGAGCGGGGACGTGAGCGGCACCGCGAGAGCCAGCAGGACGAAGACTGCAAGCCGGTTCGAGAGCCGCTTGGCAATGATGCGGTCAATCTCGTCTGTCATGGCTTACAAAGCCTCCTTGCGCGCAGTCAGCATCGAATCCAAGCTGCGCAGCCACAATCCCACAGCTTGATCCACGCGTTTGCGGTCGTGTGTAGTACAGAAATCCAGCATGAACCCCCGCAATCCAGCGAGTACGATGGTAGCGATAGCGCGCGCCTGCTTGCATTGATACGGTTCACTACCGAGCTCGTCGGTCATAAGCTGCAGCCAATCCTCAATGGTGTCGCGCAGGAATTCTTTGTAAAGCTGCGGGTGACGCAGCGCTATGCCGTAAGTTTCAAAGAAAAGACGAAAGAGCGGTTCGGAATCAGGCGCACTCATGCGCTTCCAAATGGTCTGGCAGCCCTCCGCAAAGCTGGCCCCCTCTACCCGGCCATAGGTGGTGCGCTGCCGTTGCCGGACCTGCGCCAGAACTTCGATAACCATTTTTTCCTTCGATCCGAAGTGGTAAAGCAGAACACGAGGAGTGCATCCGAGTGCTTTGGCTAACGGCCTGAGCGACAGACCGTTCAGACCATGCTTGATGAGATATTGGACAATGGCGTTCCGCAGTTCTTCCGGCCGTTTTTCATTTACGGGTCGACCCATGGTCTGACGCTACCATAAATGATACAGTCGTTACAATAATGTGCGGACACGCGGAATCGTACGAATCCATGAGTTTGGGTTGGATTGTCGCGTGTTCAACAGCTAACTGATAAGCGTCGCAACCGTTCAAGCGGATTTCAAGTTTCCGATTACCGGAGTTGGGGCCCTCGGCGTGTGTTCGGCTACGGAACAACTCTGGCGTGCATCACTGGCGGCGCATTCAGCGTCGCGTTCTTTCCAACCGCATCACGCGCCGAATCACGCGTCGAGCAGCTTGGCAATCACATCGGCGGCATTGTAATCCGGCATGTCTGGTGGCAGAAAGGAGGGAATTTCACGCAGGTCATCTCCGGAAGTGACCAGGCCGGTTTCAACGTACTTGCCGGCGCGTACCTGAGGATGCCCGACGTTTGCTACCAGCGCGTTGCAGAGGCAAATTCGGCCCACCGTGTCCTCGATCTTTCCGCCCTTGGAAAGGTATGTGCTTACCGGCTGCGCAGCGCAGCGATAATCAATCGTGCCCGCCGCGGTCCTGAAAGCTTCGCGGAGATAGCCCAGATCGCAGATGCGTGGTCTGGCCAAGTAAACCTCCGGCTCCGAAATCGTGCCTTCCAACTGCGCGACTTTGAATGGATAACCTGTCGGTGAAGCCGAAGGATCGGTGAAAACCCTGGCCTCTCCGGAAAGCGCCTTCTTCAAGAGCGCCTGCTTGTAATCGTCGCGCAAGTCCGACTCGGCGCAGAAGGCAAACGCGGTTCCCACTTGCACCCCGGTGGCGCCCGCCGCGAGGGCTTCGCGGAGCTTTTCGGCGCTGCCGTATCCGCCGGCGAGCCAGAACGGCAGGCCCAGTTCTCGCATCTTTTGCAAGTCGACTTCGTCGCGTTCTCCGTAAATCGGCTCGCCTGCTCCGTTCCGCTGCGGCTTCCCGCGCGGCGGCGCATTGTGTCCGCCGGCTGTAGGCCCTTCGACGACAAATCCGTCGATCTTGCCGTTGGCCTTCCGCAGCAAGGTAAGGGCCAGCGTGTTCGAGGCCACGATGGGGAGAAACTTTGGGCGCAGCAGCGGCGGAAGGTCGCACTCCGCGAAATCCTGCGGCACAAAAGTGATCGTGGTTTCCTCACTTCCCTGTGCGCCCGTAACCCGTAGTTCGTAGCTGACAGGCTGATGATTGGCCAGACGGTCGAGCACACCAGGAATCTTAAGGGGGATGCCAGCGCCCATCAGCACGTACCCAACGCCCGCGAGCATGGCTCCGTACAGGGAAGGCAGGTGGGGAATCTGAATCTTCTCCAGAAAGTTGATTCCCACAGGGTGGTCATGACCTTCGCGGGCCAAACTTACCTCGACAAAGTTGGCAACGATGCACAACTCGATCAGTTCGCGCGGATTGTTCAAGGAATGTTTCGGCAGGCTTTTGTAAGGCTGGTTTTCCGTCTTGCCACCAGGGATGAAATACGCTTCCCAAATGCGCTCCGCCATTTTGGGGAAAGGAAAACGATGTAGCCCGCGCCGCATATGTCCGCCGGGGTCGCCTTCCTGCAGCCGCCGGGCCAGGATCTGATCGATGGCCGTACCGGAAACGACCCCGAGTTGTCCGAGTCGAGATACTGCCCGCGCGAGCCGCCAACTTGACACGCCCGCACCCATACCGCCTTGTATGATGACTGGGTGTGTGCATTCCATATGTCCAATTATTACATGGCTAGATATTTAACTGCTGATTAAATCCCAACATCCTGTCGGTTGTGCCTCATTCATACTTCGCACTGGCCGGTCTGCGAGGAAACCGATTGGACGTATCCCGCGGTAATCGGAGAAGTAAAATATTACCTGCTATCGTCCCGCTGTGACGAATCTCTCTCACACGCTTGCGTTAGTCTTTATACGCGTATCGCCGACATGTCAGTCTCGTTGTAATTCAATCCCCGATTGGTTGGAAACGTTAGTAGTTATAAGAAATGGACGGAGCCGTTGGAGTCGAGTTTCGTGCGCCCAAGGCAGGCGCGCAGCCAGGCCGCGCCATGCCCCGACATCTGCTGCATCTTGATGCTACTGCACCGGCAACAAGGATCATGCTCCAACCCGCCTCAGAGAAACTTAGCGAAGCGTTCCGGACGCAGGCGCGGGCAGCCTCTAAGGTAACGGAAACAGACACCGGGACACTTGATCTCATTCGACGCTTGGCCCGGGCGTTTTTATCGAACGCCCGGGCAAGGATCTGTAATAGACTTTCGCTTTCGCGTGACCACACTTCTTGGATCGCGCGAAGAAACGTATCGATCAATATTCTCCGCACTTACGGAAGGCGGTCATGGCTCCAAATTCAGGCAACGGAATGCAGCACCTAAGCAGCGCCTACTCGGTTCCAGAAACTCTCAAGCGAATCGACTCTTTGTTGCAAGAAAAAGGCTTAACGATATTCTGCCGCATTGATCACAGCGGCGAAGCCGAGAAGGTTGGTTTGAAAATGCACGCTACTCAACTCATCCTTTTCGGAAGCCCTAAGGGAGGTACGCCCGTTATGATTGCGTCTCCCACGATCGCGATCGATCTTCCCTTGAAAGCATTGGTTTGGGAGGACGCCGACGGCAAAGTGTGGGTGTCGCATAATAGCCCGGAATATCTCCAGCAAAGGCACAATGTCCCGGGTGATCTGGTAAAAAATATCAGCGCTGCCGGCCCACTTCTTCAATTGGCAGTAAAATAGCCGAGTCCCACAGCCCGCAGGCTTTCTCTCGAGAGTTTATGGTTGAAAAACCTTCGAAGGCTTCTCAGCCGCAAAGCAACACCAACCCTAGCGCCGCGCGCGATCATCTCGCCAATGAGCGCACGTTTCTTGCATGGGTGCGCACCGGCGTTGCCATCGTCGTGTTTGGTTTTGCGATTGGCCGTTTTGCCATCGCTATTCGGCAATGGATGCAGATCGAAGGGCAGGGCCACGTTGTGCCAAGGTCCGGACTTTCGGTGTGGTTCGGCACCGTGGCGATACTGTCGGGCGTGCTTGTTTCGATGGCCGGGCTTGTTCGGTACCGGCGGACCCGCGAACAGATTGACTCTGGAGACTTTCAGCCCGCCGGTTTCATCATTGACCTCGTGGGAATTGTGACCGCGCTGTTCGGCTTGGCCCTCGCGGCGTATCTTGTCTACATTGAATTGCACTTTTAGCTAGAGCCTGCAGATCAGCAGCTCTCGTTCATACACCATTTCCTTAGGCAGATGATCGTGAAGTCCAATAAACAACTCTTCGTGTTCAATCACTTCTTTGCGCCAGGCTTCGCGGTCAAACTTTTGCAGCTCTTCGAACTTTTCCTTGGAGAGATCCATGCCTTTCCATTCCATGTCTTCGTACCGCGGCATCCAACCGATGGGCGTCTCCCGAGCCAAGGCCCGGCCTTTGGTGCGGTCCACGATCCATTTCAGAACGCGCATGTTTTCCGCGAACCCCGGCCACATGAACTTTCCTTCTGCATCCTTGCGGAACCAGTTAACGTGAAAAATTCTCGGCGTTAGCGTAAGCGAGCGCTGCATTTTGATCCAATGACGGAAGTAGTCGCCCATGTGATAGCCGCAGAAGGGAAGCATAGCCATCGGATCGCGGCGAACTGTGCCGACCGCGCCTGCTGCTGCCGCTGTAGTTTCCGATCCCATCGTTGCTCCGATGTAGACACCGGAGCTCCAATTGAAAGCTTGGAAAACGAGCGGCATCGTGGTTGCTCGGCGGCCGCCAAAGATGATGGCGCTGATGGGAACGCCGGTGGGATCTTCCCACGCTGGATCGATCGTCGGACATTGCGAAGCCGGTGCGGTGAACCGCGCGTTTGGGTGTGCTGCCTTTGCGCCCGTTTCTTTGGCAATATCGGGAGTCCACTTCTGGCCCTTCCAATCGAGGCATTCCGCGGGTGGGGTGTCCGTCATGCCTTCCCACCACACGCCACCGTCCGGAGTCAGCGCGACATTGGTGAAGATCGAGTTTTTTGCCAGCGTAGCCATCGCGTTGCGATTCGTCTTTACTGAAGTACCCGGCGCCACTCCGAAAAATCCCGCTTCCGGATTTATCGCCCGCAGAAGGCCGCGTTCGTCCGGCCGAATCCAGGCAATGTCATCTCCGACCGTCCAAACTTTCCATCCCTCAAATCCTTTGGGCGGGATGAGCATGGCAAAATTTGTTTTTCCGCAAGCGCTCGGAAAAGCAGCGGCCACATAGGTCTTCTCACCGGCGGGATTTTCCACGCCGAGGATCAGCATGTGCTCCGCCATCCAACCTTCGTCCCGCGCGATGTTGGAGGCGATTCGCAATCCGAAACACTTTTTACCGAGCAGCGCGTTTCCGCCGTACCCAGAACCATAGGACCAGATTTCGCGGGTCTCCGGGAAATGGACGATGTATTTTTCTTTGTTGCACGGCCACGGCACATCTTTTTGACCTCCCGCGAGCGGCGCGCCAACGGAATGCATGCATGGAACGACGCGAGGTATTCCCGTGTCGATCTGCTGAAAAACCGCCAGCCCGATGCGCGCCATGATGCGCATATTAACGACTACATATGGCGAATCGGTTAGTTGTACTCCAATCTGCGACATGGGAGAGCCGAAGGGGCCCATGCTATATCCCAGAACGTACATCGTGCGTCCCCGCATGGCGCCGTTGAAAAGGCTCTTCAGCTTCTTCCGCATCTCATAGGGGTTTTCCCAGTTGTTTGTGGGACCGGCGGTGTCCTTTGATAACGAGCAAATAAACGTCCGATCTTCCACGCGCGCAACATCGCCGGCGTCCGATCTCGCGTAGTAGCACCCGGGCCACAGTTTTTCATTCAGCTTGATAAGCGTCCCAGACGCCACCATCTCTCGGCGCAAGATGTCGATTTCTTCCTGCGAGCCGTCCACCCAATGAATCGCCGCGGGCTTCGCAAGCTCCGCCATTTTTTCCACCCAGCGCAACAGGTGCTCATTCTTGCTGAGCGGCACTGCAGTATTTCGGCCAGGCTTGCGCGGGACGTCCTTTACCGCTGCTGCTTCGTGCATGACAATAAGTAATCCCCGCTATCAACTTTACTAGGACAGGCAATGAAAGGGAAATGCGGTCCCTGCCTTGGACGGATTCGGTGGTGCGGTTTCTAGGTGGCTTCCGCCGGCTTGCGCTCGGTTCTTGCCCTGGGGCGAAGGAAGTAGTGGATCGCCGGCGTAAATACAAGAGACAAGACCATCGAGCTCAGCAGGCCGCCGATCACCGCGACGGCCAACGGCTTGAGCATCTCCGAGCCTGACCCAATGCCGAACGCCAGCGGCAACATACCCGCGATCGTCGCAAGAGCAGTCATTGCAATCGGACGCAGGCGGCGACGCCCAGCCTGAACCATGGCTTCCTGCGCAGAAAGTCCAACATCGCGGAAGCGATGCTCGGCGTCGAGCAGCAAAATTCCATTCTTGGCGACGATGCCGATCACCATGATCATGCCCATGAACGAGGCGACGTTAAACGTCGTGCGCGTGACGAGAAGCGCCAGGAACCCGCCGAAGGTGGAGAGCAGCGCGGATGCGAGGATCGCTGTCGGGGCAGAGAAAGTGCGAAATTCGAAAAGCAGCACGGTAAAAAGAAGCAGCAGAGCGAGAAAGAGGACCATCAACAAGTCGCTGAAAGACTTCTGCTGTTCGGCGTATAGACCTCCATACTCGATGCGGATGGAAGAAGGCAGATGAAGACTGCTAATTGTTTTCTTGACCGCGGCCATGCCGTTGCTAAAGTCCAGTCCTTCAAAGCGAGCGGTGACTTGCACCAGGCGCTGTAGATTTTCTCTGCGAATTTCGGTTTCGCCGGGATCGGTTGCGATGGTAGCCAAAGAACCGAGGGTGGCGGTCTTTCCCGTTGCGCTAGTGAGCAAGGTGTTGGTCATGCGATCCAAGGAAGCACGGGCCTGCTCGGGAAAACGGACACGAATGGTGTAGGAGCGGTCGTCGAGAATTACCGGTGTGGCCGCGGGCTCTCCTTCCAGGACGGCCGAGGCATCGATGGCGACCTCCTCGGGGGTGAAGCCGGCGCGCGCGGCAACGGTAGGATTCACCTGATAAGTTACAGACGGACCGCTAATCGTATTCTCGACGCCATTGAGGACGTCGACAACACCATGGATTTTGGATATGGCGTCGCCAACCTTGGGAGAGGTTTCATTCAGGAGCTTGCCGTCTTGGGAGAAGAGCTTGATCACAACGGGCTGGGGCTCGCTGGTCAGGTCGCCGATCATGTCCTGCAACAGCTGGACAAAGTCGACCTTGGTGCCGGGTTCGGTCGCTTCAATCTGAGCTCGGACGTCGGAACTGATCTCGTCGAAGGCGCGCTTGCGATCTTTCTTCAACCTGACGGTGAAATCGCCGTTGTTGGCTTCGGTGACGGCGGCAAGGCCTAGTTGTAGTCCAGTGCGGCGCGAGGTATTTTCGACTTCCGGCGTGGACTTCAAAATCTCTTCAATGTGCAGCAAGATCCGGTTGGATTCGGCGAGGGAACTGCCGGGTGGTGTGAAGTAGTCCAGAATGAAGGCGCCTTCGTCCATTTCTGGCAGCAGACCGGTTTCAAGAAAGTAGTAGCAGACACCAGAAAGCACAACAATCAGAACGGAACTCACAGCGAGAATCCAAGGGCGCTTCAAAACCGACTGCATGACGCGCCCGTAGAAGTCGACGACGCGCCCGAAGAAACCGGAAAGGTGGGCCTCTTCTGCGCTCAAGAGTGCATTCATATCGACTTGGTCAGAAGCGGTCGCGGGGGCAGCAGTATCCTTGCGTCGCACAAAGAATTGACTGAGCGCGGGAGTCCAAGAGAGGGCAAGGAGCAGCGAAGTGAAGAGAGAAACGGTCATGGTGATGGCGAGCGCGCGGAAGAAGCTGCCGGTCACGCCGGTAATCGAAATCAAAGGCAAAAACACCACGATGGGGGTAACCGTGGATCCAATAAGAGGCACGGTCAATTCTTTTAGCGCGCTCTGAATGGCACGTGAGCGGTTTTGCCCGGCGTCGCGGTGCAACACGATATTTTCGAGCACCACGATCGCGTCGTCGATTACAAGGCCAACGGCGGCCGCTAGTCCGCCAAGGGTCATTAGATTGAAACTTTGACCAGTGGCCTGCAGGACGATGAAGGTAATCAGCAACGTGATGGGAATGACCAATCCGGCTACAAGTGACGTTCCCCAATCGCGCAAGAACAACACGAGAATGATTGAAGAGAGCATGATGCCAAGCAGCACGGCGTCGCGCACGCTGGCGATGGAATCGTGCACAATCGTCGATTGGTCGTAGAAAGGTTCGAGATGCACGCCGGGGGGCAGCGTCGGAGCCAAGTCGCTGATGAGCGTGTGGACTTCATTCGCGACTTGAAGCGTGTTGCTTTCCGGCTGACGATCCACATTTACGAGGACGGCAGGTTTGCCGTTTGCGGTGACGATCGTGTACGTCGGCGCAACGGAAGGCGCAATCGAGGCGATGTCCCCCAGACGAATTGGCACGCCCGTCGTAGAGGTTTTTACAACGATCTGGCCGATTTGATCTGGTGTGCGTACTTGGCCGCTGATCAGTCCCAGCACGAGCTGGTGGTTGTGCTCGATCAAGCCCGGAGAGTCAATCAAGTTAGTCCGGCGAATTGAGTCGAGAATGTCCTGCACCGTGATACCAGCCGTCAGGAGACGTGCCGGATCGGGCATGACTTGGAACTCAGGAACGCGCCCGCCTTGGACGATCACGGTAGCGACGCCGTCCAGCCGGTTGATGCGCGGCTTCAGATCGTACGTCGCGATTTCCCAGAGCTTGTTCGGAGGCACGGTGTCGGAGGTAAGGCTGTAGCCAATGATAGGAAAGACCGCGAAAGTCATGCGGTGGGTCTCGACCTTGGCTGTCGTGGGCAGCTCCGCTTGCAAGCGTGCGACGACCGCATCGACACGCTGGAGAGTCAAAATCATGTCGGAGTTCCAGGAGAAGAAGAGATCGACTTCAGCGGAGCCACGGCTCGTGATGGAAGTGACTTTCTGCAAGCCGGGAACACTGTTGACGGCTTCCTCGATGGGGCGAGTGATGGTGACGAGCATCTGGTCAATCGGCATGACGCCGTTGTCCACGCCAATGACGATGCGGGGAAAATCGGTGTTGGGGAACACGGATACAGGAATGCTGAAGGCCAAGTACGCGCCGACGAGGGCTAGGCTGATGGTCAGAAACAGAATTGGGCGCGACAGCCGCTGAAACCAAGGCAGGCTTGCCTGATCGGACACAGAAAGTTTCGACGATTCAGACCGAGGCTCCATGCGGCGCTACTCCTTGTCCTTGTCGTCGGGCTTCTTCGAGTCACTCGCCTTGTCGGATTTGTCCGATTTGTCTGCCTTGTCGCCTGCTTCTTTCTCAGCCGGCGCCGCTGCGATCTTGATTTTTGTGTTGTCTGGCAGCGCGTAGCCTCCGGTACTAATGATCGGGTCGCCCGCATTTATGCCGCTAACGACTTGCGCGTCCTCTCCATTGCGAATACCGATTTGCACGCTCTTCCAGTGAGCTTTCTGGTCTGAGCCTGCGAGCACCACATAGTCCGTTCCACCCTCGGAGTTCTTGAACACTGCGCTCGCAGGCACGACGATGGCGTCCTTGACCGTCTTGCCCGTCATCGAGACTTCCACAGTCATGCCGGGCTTCACCGCGGGATTTGGTTTTGCGGCCTCCACCCAGACTTCAATGGTGGTGCTACCAGGGTCCAAAGCGGGGCTCACAAGCGTGATTCGGCCTTTGACCGGCTCGTCAAGGCCACTTACTTTCAACTCCGCCGAGTTCCCCAGTTTTAACTTCGCGGCCTCCGACTGCGGGACGTGAGACTTGGCGATCAGCCTGCTCAAATTCATCACCGTGAGGATCGGTTGATTGGCGGTAGCAAGGTCGCCTGCATATAAGGGGCGGTCGGTCACGACGCCGTCAATGGGGCTACGAATCTTGGAGTAGCTGAACTGGGCTTCCGCCGTGCGCATCTGTCCCTCAGCAGTTTGACGCGAACCGTGCGCGGATTTCAATGCTTGCGCTTTCCCCAGGCGCTGCAAGTCCGTGAGCTGCTTCTGCGCAACCTCATTCACAGTTCGCGCTTGTGCTAAAGCGACTTCCGCCGCATCCACTTCGCGCTGCGGAATCGCACCTTGTTTGAGTAGTTCCTTTCGGCTGTCATACACCCTCTGCTGCGCATCAAACGCGGCCTTTGCCGCCGCTGCATCGAGTTCCGCTTTTTGGACCTGCTGCGGAATTGCCGAATCGACAGAGGTGACGTAGCCTGCATCGGCCTGCTCAAAATTTCCTTTGCTGGCCTCCGCCTGACCGGCAAGATCCTGGTTCTCTAAGACGGCAAGCACTTGGCCTTTCTTGACGCGGCTCCCGCGTTGCACCATGAATTCCGTAATCGGCGCGGTGATCTTCGGGGAGATTATGGCCTGCTCAACTGGATAAACGACCGCTTCCGTAGAAACCGTTTCCGAAATGGTGGCACGTTCCGCGGGCGTGGTCTGCACGGTAACGAGAGGGTCCGCCTCCTTCTCAGCACTGCTGCACCCCGTCGAAAACAGAAGTAGTGCAGCAACCGAGCCGGTTGAGATAAAGGAGCTCATTAGAATTCTCGTACTGTGAATCGTCGATGTTCTCATGGAGTCGTGAGCACTCCCGTCAAAGTCTGCAAATTCGCA
>Ga0210403_10002759_pt1 | contig 15673 bp, 16 predicted proteins | sample IncBWC19MmetaG_FD_150863 | JGI IMG/M metagenome (GOLD analysis project Ga0210403, IMG submission 150863) | Forest soil microbial communities from Barre Woods Harvard Forest LTER site, Petersham, Massachusetts, United States - Inc-BW-C-19-M | ecosystem: Environmental > Terrestrial > Soil >... | reverse complement strand
TCCTCCGCCGATGCGAACGCTTGCGCCGGCAAGCCAACCGCTTTCAGCAGGCCCTCGAGCGCGCTGCGCATCAAATCATCATCATCGACAATCGCAACCATTTTGGTCTTCTCCAGAGCGGCCATGGCTCGAATCTAGCAGTGTCGCCAAAGCGGCGCAATTATACTTTCGTATGAGGGCCCCCGTTGGCGAGAGGCAATCACAATCCAGGCGAAGTTGAGAGAGATCCAGCTGGACCGGAAGGACTGCGAACTGACGAGCGGTCTTGCGAATCGGCGGCGCGCTTAAAACTAAGCTACTTTTTGTCGGGTGGAAGCTCCAGTTTCGATGACATTCTGACCAAATCTGCCAGCGAATCGGCCTGCATCTTGCGCATCACGTGGCCGCGATGAATCTTCACAGTTATCTCGCTGATCCCGAGCTCAAAGGCTATCTGCTTATTGAGCATGCCCGAAACCACCAAGCCCATGACCTCGCGCTCGCGCTCGCTTAGGGCCTCGTAGCATTTTCGCAACCCGGCAAAGTTACTCTGCTGACGGCGCGCCGCACGGTCGCGATCCAAAGCCTGGTGGATGGCATTCAGCAAGTCTTGGTCGTCGAACGGTTTGGTCAGAAACTCTACGGCACCCGATTTCATGGCTTTCACCGTCATCGGGATATCCCCATGGCCGGTGATGAAAATGATGGGAATGTGAACGCCCCCGTCAGCCAAGTCGCGCTGAAAGTCCAGACCGTTAACGCCAGGAAGGCTCACGTCCAGAACCAGGCAGCTGGGGACGTCGGGCCGCTTGCTGCGCAGGAATTCTTCCGCCGTTCCGAACGATTCGGAGCGCAAACTCGCCGACTTCAGCAGTCCTTGGATGGACGCACGCACAGAGGGATCGTCATCAACGACAAATACCGTGGGCGTCTCTGCGGGGGTCATTCCTTTGCCTCCGCGTTGGTGGGTAGAGCAAAACGAAAACTTGCCCCACGCGGGGAGTTGTTGGCCGCCCATAGGCGGCCGCCATGCGATTCAACGATGGAGCGGCTGATGGACAGTCCCATACCCGTGCCGTGCGGCTTGGTAGTAAAGAACGCATTGAAGATCTGGTCCGCCTGCTGCGCCGGAAACCCCACGCCAGTATCGCTGACGGACACCTGCACTTGCTCGTTCTCCGCTCGCTGCGATTTGATGGCGAGATCCCGCGTCCCAACTACATCCTTCATCGCGTCGATGCCATTGATCATGAGGTTCATCAGCACCTGCTGTAATTGCACGCGATCCGCCATGACCCGGGGAGTGTCCGCCTCCAGTTCGGTCCGCACTAAAATGGAGTATCGCATTGCCTCGCCGCGCAGAAGGACGACCATCTCTCGAATAACTTCGTTTACATCCACCAACTCCCGTTCCGAAGTTCCCTTCTTGAAGAGCAAGCGAATTCGCTTGATGATTTCTGCTGCACGCGTTCCGTCGTTCACGATTCTCATGGCAGCCGCGCGGGCCTCTTCCACATCCGGTTGATCGCGCGTAAGCCAGCGCAAGCAGGTCTTGGCATTGGTGACAGCGGCGGCAATCGGTTGATTCACTTCGTGCGCCAGGGAAGCGGTCAGCTCGCCCATGGTGGTCACTCTATTTATGTGCGCGAGATCTGCCTGGGCCCGACGCAATCGTTCGCGCTCTTCACGGGCCAGCTTGCGTTCAATGGCAATGCCAGCGAGGTGGGTAGCCAACTCCAGGGCGCGGGTCTCGGCCGGGCTCGGATTGCGTGCTTCGCGGCGATACATGGCAAACGAGCCCAGCGTCCTGCCCGAATGCGCAACGATGGGTGTGGACCAGCAGGCGCGGAACCCGTAGGGCTCGGCCACGTGTCGGTACGCCTCCCAGAGGGGGTCCTGGAGAATGTCGCTGACGAAGACAGGTTCTCGGCGGTACATGGCCGTACCGCATGATCCCGCCTTTGGTCCGATCGAAAGGCCGTCGATGGCGTCGGCGTAGGCCTTGGGAAGGCTCGGTGCGGCACCATGCCGGGCATGCTGCCCGTCCTCATCGAGGAGCAGGACAGAGCAAAGCAAGCCCGCAAAATGGGCTTCCACAACCAGTACCAGCTTCTCCAGTATTTCCTCCAGGGGAGCATCGCCGGCTATCATCTCCAAAATACGGCTCTCTCCGTCACGCAGCGCCTCTGCCCGCTTGCGCTCAGTGACGTCCATCATGATACCCACGAATTGCACCACATCCCCGGATGCGTTCAAAACAGGATGGCCGACAGTGTGCGTGTATTTGACAGCGCCGCCAGGGAGAAGAATTCGGTGTTCCACTTCGTAATCCGACTTTTCACGGATTGCTCGATCGGTGGTCTCTTGCCAGTTGGCGCGATCCTCCGGATGCATGCGCTGCAGCCGTTGTTTCCAGGCCGACAGGCCCTCTTCCGGATCGAAACCATATATGCGATACCATTCCTCGGAGAGATGCAAGGCTTCTCTTCCGGCCACCCGCCAGGCCCAACTCCCCGTATGCGTGAGCCTCTGCGCTTCTGCCAGATAACTCTCGCTCCGTCGCAACGCTTCTTCCGCCTGCTTTACAGCGGTGACGTCCATCACCGCTCCAACAAATTCGATGCCGTCCGATTCATCGCGTAAGGCATGAGCCACAACGTGGATGTATTTGACGGAACTATCCGGCATCACCAAGCGATATTCGTGCTCAAAATCGTTCCCATTCTGCGACGCACGCTCGATCGTCTGTTTCACCAGGGCCGCGTCTTCTGGATGGACCCGTTCGAGAATGCGTTCCACGGTCGGTTTCGTCGTTCGGTCGTATTGGAAGATTCGAAAGGTTTCTTCCGACCACAGGAACTCGCCAGTGGAAAGCCTCCAGCCGAAGCTGCCCGTATGACTGAGCCTTTGAGCTTCCGCCAGATAGGTCTCCCGGCGCCGGAGCTCCTCGGTCAGCCTTTGCATTTTGGAAATCAGACGAGTGATGATGGCGGCGGTCGCAAGGAAAGTAATAAGGGCCGCAACATCCAGCGGCTTGTCAATTCCTGGTGTCGAGGGTGGAGGTGCAAAAAAATACCGTAAGCACAAAGCGGCGGCAATGGCGATGGAAGCGGACGAACCGAGATCTCCCGTCAACGAAACCACGGCTACGATCATGAGGTAAATAAGCGCGACTGCCCCACGATGAGCTTCAAATGGGGAAGCCAGGAAGGTGACCAGTGAGAGCGCCACGCCTCCGAGCAGGATTCGAGTCATGGATTGCCGGGCCTTGTTGGCGAAACGGCTCTTTGGCGCGAACCCCATGTCGATCATTTTGGCCATCGCTGTGCTCTCAAGTCTCGGTATTCTTCCCCGCACCGAGAATCAGAATCGAGAGATGAGAACAGACGAGTTGAACTAATTGCGACGAGATTCTGAGCCGATACCAGAGCGTTTTGCAAGGGCCTTATTTCTCACGATGATCCGTTCCGGGTCACAAAAAGCCATCCTATTTGAGCGGTAATCCCTCAGGTTTCTTGCACCGGACCTTCCTTTGGGGCCGCTCCTCGGCGACACCTGGCAGCCCGTGGGTCATCCAGCCCAATGGACGGAATGTCAACACTTCGACAGCCGTTCGTGTCCACTAACGCTGCCAAGGCGCTCCCAGAATCGGCCTATCTCTCACTCTGCCAGTTGCTTGCAAGCTGTGTTTGTGAAGCACAGTCTCTGGCCCCCCGATTGCTTTTTCTTAGTGTCGGCTACGGTCAATAGAGTTCAGAACGCGCAAGCGTCGGCGTGACCGTGACGCCGGACCATCGGACCGGCCGCAGACAGGAGTGCACCATGAAACCTCTATCCATTCTCAACTGGTATCGCATTCTGCGCTTCGAGCATCAGTGGACGATCTTCCAGTCCGTTCGATATGCGCTTTGGCTGGCGCGCTAGTCAGGTTCTCTTATTTTGTGCCGCCATGGCGGTGGAGGATGGGATTCATGAAAACGTTCCGCACAACGGGTATAAACAAAGACTCCGACGAGGCCTTGGTAGCTGCCGCAAAGCGCGGAGACACGCAGTCGTTCGAGACTTTGATTCTACGTCACGAGCAAAGAGTGCTCGCCGTGGCGCAACGGATAACCAATAATCGCGAGGATGCCGAAGACGTGGCGCAGGAGAGTTTTCACAAGGCCTTCCGTCACCTTCGCGGTTTTCAAGAAAAGTCGCGGTTCTCTACCTGGCTAACGCGCATCGTCATGAATCAAGCCTTCATGCTACTTCGTCGAAGGCGGGGAGCCATCGAAGTCTTGCCAGAGAGCCCTGAAGATGGCGTGAAGTCCGGCTTGGAGACATTCGCTGACGAGAGTCCCAATCCCGAAGAGTCCTGTTGGCGGCGCGAGCGCGCGCAACTCTTGACTGCAGCGATCAATCTCCTGAAGCCAAAGGTTCGAAGTACGATCTTGCTTCGCGACATCGAAGAAAGATCCGCCGAGGAAACGGCTCAGATTTTGGGCACGTCCGTTGGCGCCGTGAAAGCCCGTGTCTTCCAAGGACGGCGGAAGCTTCGTAGAACCGTGAACGCTCGGCTCCTCTGGGGAGCCTACGCAGCAAGTCCGGGGAAGGCCCAGCATTGCTGACAGGTGTGCAGAAGAGTCGGCCGTTTCGCGAGACAATAAATCGAATGAGCTGTTCCGCTTAGGTTTCATAAGGACGTATCTACCTACAATCGTACCTACCAACGGTCGGCGCCAGTAGCAGCCTGCCGTGGTGCTTTCGACTGCTGGGCCGCCACGCGGCCCAGCCCCCCTCTAGCATCGAGGAGAAAGTCGACAAGTCCGCGAAGAAGCGCCAACCCCTTCACCTCGCTGCGGCCAGCGCGGAAACTCCAGAAAGCTTGCGGTAGTCTTCATCAGCTAAACGCAGGGAAGCCGCGGCGACATTCTGCTCGAGATGTTCGATCGAAGAAGTCCCGGGGATGGGCAACATCATGGGAGATCGCCGCAGGAGCCAAGCCAGCGCTACCTGTGTGGGGCTCGCGTGCTGGGCTTCCGCTATTTGGTTAAGTACCTCGCCGGCAACTTTGCCTGCCCCCAGTGGGAACCAGGGAATAAAGGCAATTCCGTTGCGCACGCAATAATCCACAACATAATCCCATTCGCGGTCCGCAAAGCTATAGCGGTTCTGCACGGAGACGATAGGGACAATTTTGCGTGCTCGCTCGATGTGCTCTTGCGTCACGTTGGACAACGCGACCAGGCGAATCTTGCCTTCGTTTCGCAACTGAGCCAGAGTTTCCACCGAGGCTTCCAAGGAGACCACCGGATCCGGAATGTGCAGTTGATAGACGTCGATACGGTCGAGGCGTAGTCTCTTAAGGCTTCCCTCAACCGCTTTGCGAAGGTGCGCGGGAGTTGCATCGTGGGTCCACTGATTGGGGCCAGGACGATTCCAGCCTCCCTTGGTGGCAATCACCAGGCCAGCCGGGTAAGGAAACAACGCTTCGGCAATCAGTTCTTCGCTTATGTTTGGTCCGTAGGAATCCGCGGTATCGATGAAATTGATATCAAGCTCCACGGCTCGGCGAAGAACCGCCAACGCCCCGTTGCGATCTTTTGGTGGCCCCCAGATGCCTTCGCCGGTAAGGCGCATGGCCCCGAAACCGAGACGTTGCACAACAATTTCCCCGCCGAGCAAAATATCTCCAGCCGCATTTGCAGAAAGTTCTTTCTTATTCATAATTAGCCTCCAGAATTTTCCCTTTAACCTTATGCCACTCTGACTTTTCCTGTCTCCTTGGTTGTTTGTAGATCGTTGTGTTTTTAGCCAAGCCATTGTGGGTTGGCGTAAGTGCCGTCAAACCGATGACTCGTTTTATAAAGCTCGAATTGGCCGGCTTCCGCGGCCTTCGCGGTTTTCGCCAGAAGCGCAGCAACTTGGGAAGAGTTCATTGGCTGAAAACTGCGGGCTGCCTCGAGAGCCTGCTGAAGAATTGGCAGCGAATCGCAGCCGGTGATAACAACACTGGTCGGAAGATTCATCGAGTAGTGAAGGCACTCCACCGCGGTAGCGGTCTTGCTCTCGAGAATGACGTGGTCACCCATAGGCTTCATACCGAGCACACCAATATCGTTCTTGAGCAGAACAGGCAACACTTTCTTTTCGAAACTGTTGAAGTGCGCGTCCATTACGTTGAGAGGCATCTGAACGGCTTCGAACTTGAAGCCGTGCTTTCGAGCGGTGTCCAGCATTTTCAAGTGAATGTCCGGACTCTTGTGGCCGGTGAAGCCGATGAACCGAATCTTGCCCGCCTTTTGCGCCTCCTGGACGGCCTCCATCCCTCCGCCCTCTGCAAAAATGCGATCCGGATCGGTGTCGCGAATCACTTCGTGGAATTGGAGTACGTCGATCCGGTCAGTCTGCAGTCGGCGCAGAGACTCGTTGATTTGACTCGCTGCGGCGGCTTTCGTGCGTCCGTCGATTTTGGACATGAGAAACGCTTTCTGGCGATAACCGTCGCGCAGAGCGTTACCCATGCGGATTTCACTCTCGCCACCGTTGTAGTCCCAGCAGTTGTCGAGGAAATTGATTCCTTCATCGAGACCCGTGCGGATGATGCGGATGCTCTCCTGGGGATCCGCCTGATTGCCGAGATGATAGCCACCGAGCCCAATGAGCGAGACCTTCTCACCGCTGCGGCCCAGCGTTCGATAAGGAATGCCGTTCCTGGATTCCGGTCGCGCGGACGGCTGGTCAGCGTGCGCCAGGAAAATGGACGCGGCCGCCAACCCCAGGAATCCACGCCGTGAAATCCCCGCGTCAGCGACGTCGTTGGTTCTCGGAACCGACGCGAGAGAGCGATGGGGTGAATGCTCTTGGCGGTGTTGATCTTTCTCGATATTCATGACTTACCTCCTGCTCCGGCGACTCGGCCCTGAAAGAATGAAAGGACTGCTAGTAAAGTACCGCAGCGTACGAGTCCGGACTATTTTTTTCCACGCAGCGAGCGAATGTGCGCCACCAGCGAGTGCACCTGACCCTCGCTGAGCGAGTTCTTGAAGGAAGGCATTCCTCCCTTACCGTCGGAAATGATCTGAGCGAGTTGCGCATCGGGCAGTTTCTGGACTGCCGCTGAGTGCAGGTCCGGAACGTTCATGCTCTTTCCAACCTCTGAGCCGCTTCCGTCTGGACCGTGGCACATTGCGCATTTCGTGCGAAACGTCGCGCTGCTGGTCGCGCTGTCTGGACCAGGGTTTGCCTGCACAATCGAAACAACAAAAAACGTGAGGCCGACAAAAAGCACCAGCAAAATTGCAGAGGCAAAAAGCACCTGGTGTTCAGTCTTGTCTTGGGTCATGGCTTTTCCCTTACCTGTAATTTTTCACTTCATGTGGCACCCGTCTTCACCACGGGCGCAGAAACCGTTAACGTAACCCGAGCTTCGTGATCGGCAAATCCCTTACTCTTTTCCCTGTTGCAGCGAAAATGGCGTTGCAGAACGCCGCGACAAACGGCGGCACTCCCGGCTCCCCGACCCCAGCCGGCGCGGCATCACTCTCAACGATGTAAACGTTGGTCTGACCGGGAACTTCGTTAATGCGAGCTACCGGATAGTCCTGAAAGTTCGATTGGTCGATGACACCCTTCGTTGCCGTAATCTCCCCGGTTCGCACAACACTGGTCCCGAACACGGCGGCGCCTTCGAACTGGGCGCGCGTGGCCTCCGGATTTACGATCAAGCCTGCGTCCAGGGCTACATCAACTCGCGGGATTCGCACCTCACCCTGATCGTTGACTTCGACTTCCACGACCGTGGCCACGTACGTCAAGAAGCTCCTATGCGCGGCAATCCCGACGCCAGTTCCCTTGCCATGCTTGCGCTTTCCCCACCCGGATTTTTCCGCGACCAACTGCGTAACGTTGCGCAGACGACCGGTCTCCCAAGGATAGGCGTCCATCGAAGCGCCATAATTCGGGTACTCCACGCCGTGGAAATCAATCGTGCGCGGGTTCCCGATGAGATCGAGCAAATAATCGACCGGATCGCGCCCGGCCGCATGGGCCAGTTCATCCGTGAAACATTGAATGGCAAACGCGTGATAGATGTTCGCCACCGAGCGCAACCAGCCGATGCGCACGTGAGCTTTCGCCGGGCCATTCTCGACGCGAAGATTTGGCAGATCGTAAGGAATGTCTGTCCAACCCTGCTGCAGGTGGCCTGGATCGCCGTAAACCGCATTCACGTCGAAAATGGAAGGAATCGGAGGAAAAACCGATCGTTGCAGCCAAGCCTCCGGTTTGCCGTCCGGACCCAGGGCCGCCTTCATATACATGGACGCCACGGCGTTGTAGTAGTCAAACTTGATGTCGTCCTCTCGCGTCCAGACCACCTTCACTGGTCGACCCACTTTTTTAGACAAAACCGCAGCTTCAGCAACGTAGTCGGGCTTCGACTTGCGTCCGAATCCCCCACCGAGCAAAGTTACATGGCAAACTACGTCTTCTTTCGCGATTCCCAGCTCTTTCGCGACGGTGTCCTGCGCACCTTGAGGATTCTGCGTCGGAGCCCACAAGGTCGCTTTGCCGTCTTTAAATTCGGCGAGGGCCACTAAGGGCTCCATCGCGGCGTGAGCCAGAAGCGGCACGTAGTAGTCCGCCTCATGAATCTTCCCGCCTTTGGCGAACACGGCATCCGCATCACCAATATTGCGCACTACTTTCGAGGGACTGTGCGAAGTCGCTCGCAATTCATTCTTGTAGGAATCCGAGTTGTAGGTTTCGTTGGGCCCGTTGTCCCAGGAAATATTTAGCTTCTTGCGGCCCTGAAACGCTGCCCAGGTGTTATCCGCAATCACGGCGATACCCCCAAGCGGTTGAAACGCCGGTGGAGGCTGGAACGGGTCCATCGGAACAGTTTGACGCACCCCTCGGACCTTCAAGGCCTCCTTGTCGTCATAAGATTTCACTTTGCCACCGAGAACCGGCGGGCGCTCCACAGACGCGTATACCATGCCGTCCACGCGAGCATCCATGCCATAGCTGGCCTTCCCGGTCACGAGTGCTTCGAGGTCGTAGCTTACCTCCCCTTTGCCTATATATCGCCAAGCGCTCTTTGGCTTGAGCTTCAACTCTTCTTTGCGAGGGACTGGAAGTTTCGCCGCAGCGCTCGCGAGTTCACCGTAACCCGCCTTGCGGTTCGTCGCACGGTGAACAACAACGTGCAAATCGGTTTCGCACTCCGCAGCGGGAACATCCCACTGCTTAGCCGCAGCCTGAATCAACATGAATCGCGCAGTTGCTCCGGCCAAGCGCATCGCGTCGTAGAACGACCGGATAGAATGCGATCCATCGGTATTTTGGTCGCCATAGCGCTTGTCGCCTATGGCCTGCTCGATCTTCACTCGCTTCCAATCCGCGTCCAGTTCATCGGCTACTACCAGCGGTAGCGTCGTGCGGCTGGTCGTGCCCATCTCCGAACGCGCAGCCACGATCCACACGGTGCCATCGGGATTGATCCCGAGATAGACGCTGGGATGTAACGAAGCCTGATCGGCATTTGTTTCCTGTGGGAGTCTGTCGCCGTGCAAAAGCTTCGGGGAATAGCGCAAGCCGAGCACAAGCGCTCCTGCCGCGATGACCCCTCCCGTCAAAAATCTGCGTCGACTGGCATTCGCAATCTCGTTCATGCCATTTCTCCCGCTGCTGCTTTGATCGCCGCGCGAATCCGCTGATAGGTCCCGCAACGACAGATGTTCCCGGACATGGCCTCATCGATTTCCTGATCACTTGGATTCTTTTTGCTGTTCAAAAGAGCCACCGCTTGCATGATTTGTCCCGCCTGGCAATAGCCGCATTGCGGCACGTTGATGTGCATCCACGCCTTTTGGACCGGGTGCCATCCGTTCTTCTCGAGGCCCTCGACCGTCGTGACTTCCTTTCCGCTCACGTCGCGCATAGCCGTTACGCAGGATCGCGTGGCTTGTCCATTTACGTGAACAGTGCATGCGCCGCAAAGTCCAACGCCGCAGCCAAATTTCGATCCCGTCAGCCCCAAAATGTCGCGTAAATACCAGAGCAGTGGCATTTCCGGCTCGCCGCTGAAGGATTGTTCTGCTCCGTTTACTCTCAGTTGGATCATTTCGTGACTCGCCACGAACGCATGTACGGGATAAGCCTCGTCGGCCAGATGAACCTTCATGGAACTTAGATCTCCTTTCTGGCGGAATCGACGCCGACGCGAGTCAGCCCATTGTCTGTCGAACGCAAATGGGCTTCTTTCTCCATTTGCAGAATCACCGCTGAGAAATCTTGCTCTTCGCCCTGATCCGACTGCCTCGCATTTATCTCAAAAGCAGCCTCGGCCGCAGGCATTCGCACCCCAAGGGAAGCCGCGAGATTGAAAATCAGTCCGAAATCCTTGTTCATTAGCCTTAGGGGAAACTGCGGGCTATAGTCGCCATCCATGGCCCTTTGCAGTTTTCCGAGATGCGCGGGAGCAACGACTGCGGTGTACGACAACACCTCAAGCAAGCGATGGCGATCGAGACCAGCCTTCTCACCGAGCGTAACGGCCTCGGCAATGGCCTGCATTCCGACGCCTAGCAGCGTGTTCACGACAAGCTTCATGGTCGCTCCCGAGCCGCTTCGCCCCAGATAGAAGTACCTCCGCGCAATTGCGCGCAGAATCGGCTCCGCTTCGGCGAAACGTGTTTTGTCTCCGCCCCCGAACAGCGTGAGCAAACCTTTTTCCGCGGCCGGAGTGCTCCCCGATATGGTCACGTCGAGGACGTCAACTCCATGCTCGGCGCCGAGTCTGGCGAGTTCCTGCGAAGTCACGGGATACACCGTGCTCATCTCGATGACCAGTGAGCCGCGATGCGCACTGGAGAAAACGCCGTCAGGTCCTCTATAGATATCTAGGACCGCTTCATCGCTAGGTAGGCACGACAACACGACGTCGCAACTGGAGGAGAGTTCCGAAACGCTCCGCGCGACCTTGCCACCATATTGAATTAGTTCCTCGGCCTTACTGTGGTCCCGGTCGTAGACTGTCAGCTTGAAGCCGGATTCAAGCAACCTCCGCGCGATGGGCCGGCCCATGTAGCCGACCCCGACAAATCCCAGCCTATCGTTTTCCTGCGTGATCGGTTTCATGATGAATCGTCCTTACGCTGAGTTGCGATTTCAACTACAACTTCCACAATGGGAGAAGCACACGTTGTACCGTTTCGTAAGGAGAACTGAGTATTCATGCAAGGTATGGGAAGCAAGGAGGATACGCAGTTAAGCCGGGAGGACTTAACTCTCAGCTCGCGAGAGTTGCCTGTCGAATCCCTTGGACACTGTCAGTCTATTGGAAATTGGATTGCATCGTAGCTACGCCTGACCCGCGTATCTCGATAGGCATGCCGCCTCCTGGACACCACGAGCAGCCACCGTAATATTCGATTTACCCTTTGGGGCGTAAAGCCTCGGCGTTTCAGGCCGAGGATGTAAGGCCTGCAGTTCAGCTGGTTCTCAGTGCCACCATCGGATCAATGCGCGAGGCTCGTCGCGCTGGAACGTACCCAGCAACCAAGGCTACTGCAGACAGAAGCAGAATCACGCCTAAGAAGGCCGCGGGGTCAGTCGATGTTGTACCGAACAGCAGGGACGCGATCCACTTGGTTAACGCGAAAGAGGCGACCGTTCCTAGTGCCAACCCGGTAAGAGCGAGTCGTAGCGTTTTTGTGAGAACCTCTCGCTGCACGAGCGCCTCGCTGGCTCCCAACGCCATACAGATACCAATCTCTCTTGTGCGCTGGTTCACGGAATAAGAAATCAACGCGTAAATCCCGAGCGATGCAAGCAACAGCGCGAACCCCGCAAATCCCGCAAGCAGCATGACCAGAAACCGCCGTGGCGACACTACTTTATCGACCAAACCCTGGAGCGTTTGAAACTCGCTGACCGGGAGACTAGGATCGACTGGCCGCAGAGCCGTTCGAATACCCGTTGCTAGGCTTTCCGGGGGAAGTGCTGTCCGCACTACCAACTCCATTTCGGGGTAGTCTCTAGTCTGTCGCATCGGCAGATACATTTCTGATCCAGCCGATCTTTCGGGTCCTCCGTGGCGGACATCGGCAACCACACCGACTACTCGCCGTCCCCTGTCCTGCGTCATTATCTGTCCGACCGGGTTCTGCCCCAGCCACAGAGTGCGAGCCAAAGTCTCATTCACCATCACCACGGGATCGCTCGACGCTCGATCGCTCTCCGTGAATTCTCTCCCCAGCTTCAACGGGATTCCTAGGGCCTCGAAGTATCCATCGCTCACCACCCGAATAAATGCCTCCGGGTGATGGCCCTTTTCGTAAATCTGCCCTTTGCCCGAGACTTGCCAAGACCGGTCCCCGCCGAGCGGCAGGACATCGGTTATCCCGGCCGCCGCGATGCCGGGGACTGACCGAGTGCGATGCAACACATCGTCGATAAATGAGTTCTGTTGCGCGAGACTCGAGATCCGAAAACTCGGGTCGATCCTCAACGCGGCGGCGCGCTCCGGTTGAAATCCTAGATTCACGTCCAGGACCCGCAGAAAACTGTGCATGAGCAGCGCCGCGCCGACGAGCAGTACGCAGGCGAGGGCCAACTCGGAGACCACCAGTCCGTCGCGGAACCAGCCATGCCGGCTATTGCCACTCGACTCGCGGCCCCCGTCTTGCAGCCCTTCACGGAGCTTGTACGCCGGGACCTGCAGCGCGGGTGCCAGACCAAAGAGCACGCCCGAAGCGACCGCCGCCAGCAAGGTGAAGGCAAGCGTGCTCCCATCGACCCGAACGCTTTCCAGAAGAGGAAGGTTGAATGCATTGAGATGCGCCAGCTCGCGCGTGCCAGCCAGGGCGAGAAGGAGGCCTAGCGCGGCACCACAACACGAGAGGGTTACGCTTTCGGTCAGCATCTGACGCAGCAGCCGAAAACGCCCAGCTCCTAACGCTGCTCGTATCGCCATTTCCTTTTGTCGCCTCCCCATTCGCGCCATTTGCAGATGCGAAAGATTCCCGCAGACCATCAACATCACCATACCAACTGCGTACATTAGCACCACGAGAGCTGGACGCACTTGCCCGCTCACGTGCTGTTTCAGCGGAACCAGCCTCGGGTTGATCGGGTTCCTCTCCGGATGTTGGCCCTCGAGTTGTTTCGCCAAGACCGTGAACTCAGCCTGCGCACCCTCGACGGTAGCGCCGGGCTTCAGCCTTCCGACGATCGCCATCGTGTTTCCGGCGGGTTTCGTTTTGTCCGTTAGCGGCCAGGGAATAAAGACGTCGATCGGAGTACCCGGGGCAAAGACGCTCGCGAAATCAAACGATGCAGGTAGCACGCCGACTACTATCACGGGCTCGTTGTCCAACATTAGTCTCCGGCCTGCCACGTTCGGATCAGAAGCAAACCGCCTCCGCCAAAAGCTATGGCTTAATAACATGGCCGGCGGAGCGGAATACCTCCCTTGGCACTCCTCCCTCGTAAACGATCTTCCGATTGCAGGTTCCACGCCCAGCAGTGCGAAGAAGTTCTCGGTCACCGGAACGCTCGTAAGACGCTCGGCCTCCCCGGCTCCCATCAATTCCTTGTCGCCCGAGCGGTAGAACCCGGACCAGCCCGCCAGATCGGTGAATGACTGGTTCTGGTCCCGGAGGTCTGAATACTGTTCGGCTTGGGTGCTATAGTTTTCCCCATTGGAGATCCATACCAAACGTCCGGGATCGCGAAAGGGGAGCGGACGCAGCAGGAGCGCGTTCACGACGCTGAACACTGTCGAGCTGGCGCCGATGCCGATGCCGGCAATGAGAATCGCGAACACGGTGGAACCCGCATCGCGCCGCAGCGTGCGAAACGCATAGCGGAGGTCCTGCATCAGCGTGTCCAGCGCGGGCCATCCCTTTGCTTCCCTATGCTGCTCTCTGATCTGTTCCACTCCGCCAAGTTGCATCAGGCTTTGGCGGCGAGCTTCGTCCTGCGTCATGTTACGCCGCAGACTCTCTTCGGTGGCAAGTTCTAAATGAGCCGCCATTTCGGCATCGAACCCACTGTCCAATGGCTTGCGCCGGAACAAGCAATAAAGGCGCTGAAAGAATGCCCGTATCGAGTCGATCATTAGTTGTCCTTGGCTCGGTGCATGCAAACAACCACGCATGACCGCCGGCTGCCGAAGCACCAGCTGTGGGTGAGGTGACCTAACTACAGCAATCCCGCTCCGAGCCTCCTCTGAAATGGTCTTGAGTTGGCTTTATGTCATTGGACGAAGCCACCTCCATCTCGGTTAGGTTGTCCTCCCCTTCCATCATTGGCGACGTCTCCCTCTCCACGCCCCCTCCCGCTCTCTCGTGCCCCAAAGAAGACGGGGTAGAAAGAGAGATAAAAGAAAATGCCCTATCTCAATTCCGTAACTCTAGTCGGGTTTCGGCACAGCAAACTCCACGAGCTGATGAGCGTGTTCGGGCGTAGCGGTACTCCGTGAACTTTGTCACGCAGGCTTTTCACGAGAGCGGCAAGCTGGCGCGTACCAAAGAACTGTCGCTCTCCTTCGGACTAGCGTTTCTTTCGATTTGGTTTTCCGCTGACCGCATGCTCATGGAAAAGCGGCACGAGCCGGAGTGGCTCGTCGATCTTGCGGCGCCCAAGATCGTCGATTGGCAATCCTGCCTTGTGCTGCGTCCACCTAGGAGTGAACGCGCGCGCGGTTTCGTGCGCTACGTTTTTCACTAAGCCTCTGGGAACACCCGCTTGAGGCGGCCGACTATCTTCGAGCGGCCATCGTTCTTCTTTCGCAAACGGCAAAAGGGTGGCGGAAAGATTGGCAAAAAAAGAGCTTGACATATTCCTATATGGGAATATATTGAGAGCGTGGCAAGGGCGGCGACAACCTCGGACGCGTTCAATGCGGTGGCCGAACCGCGGCGGCGGGACATCCTGAACTATCTAGCGATGCGGGAGAGGTCCGTCACCGAGATTGTGGACGCAATGGAGATGGAGCAGCCGTCGGTTTCAAAGCACCTGAAAGTTTTGAAAGGTGTTGGCCTGGTGGAGGTCCGCAGGGAGGGTCGGCAGATGCTTTACAAGGTGAATGCTATGGCCATCCGGCCGTTGCACGAATGGACGAGCACGTTCGAGCGGCTGTGGAAACACCAGCTGCTGCGAATCAAGGAACGGGCCGAGGCCAACAATGCACAGAAACAATAGTTTTGTGGAATTTCAAACCAGGAGGAAATCGTGAGTTCACCCGCACTATCGCTGGAAGCGACAACGATCCATATAGCAGAGGAGATTGAAGTGCACGCGTCGATCGAGGTGACCTTTGCCTCGCTGCTGGATCAGCTTGGACCGTACAACGAGACTCAAGTGGACAAGCCAATGCCGATGAAGCTGGAAGCATGGCCAGGCGGCCGATGGTATCGCGACCTGGGAGATAACAACGGCCATTACTGGGGAACGGTGCAGGCGATCAAGAAACCGACGCTGCTGGAAATTTGCGGGCCACTGTTTATGTCCAATCCGGTGATAACGAATCTTCAATATCGGCTGAAGGAATCGGGCGGCGTGACGATCATTACATTTCGGCATCAGTCGTTTGGTCTGGTGCTGGAGGAGTACAGAAACGCAAAGAATGGCTGGGCACACTTGCACGAGCGTATGCGGCAGCGAGCGGAAGCGCCGCGGCCCCACTGAGGCGCGGACGACTGGA
>Ga0210403_10002758_pt1 | contig 15674 bp, 14 predicted proteins | sample IncBWC19MmetaG_FD_150863 | JGI IMG/M metagenome (GOLD analysis project Ga0210403, IMG submission 150863) | Forest soil microbial communities from Barre Woods Harvard Forest LTER site, Petersham, Massachusetts, United States - Inc-BW-C-19-M | ecosystem: Environmental > Terrestrial > Soil >... | reverse complement strand
CTCGCTCGAAGCCATTCTCGGCTCGCTGGAAAAGCTCGGCACCGACGAAGTCGCAGCACGCATCCTGCATGCGGGCGTCGGCGGCATCTCGGAATCCGACGTGACGCTGGCGGAAGGCTTCAACGCCGCGATCATCGGCTTCTCCGTGCGCGCCAACAAGGAAGCGGCGGCTGCGGCAAAACGTAACGGCATCGAGATCCGCTACTACAACATCATCTACGACCTTGTGGATGATGTGAAGAAAGCCATGAGCGGCCTTCTCGCGCCCACATTGCGCGAGACCATGCTCGGCAACGCGCAGATCCTGGAAATCTTCAACATTTCCAAGGTCGGCAAGGTTGCGGGCTGTCGCGTCACCGACGGCACCGTGGAACGCGGCGCCAATGTCCGGCTGATCCGCGACAACGTTGTTGTGCATGAAGGCAAGCTTTCAACCCTGAAGCGCTTCAAGGATGAAGTGAAAGAGGTGGTTTCCGGTCAGGAATGCGGCATGGCGTTCGAGAATTACGGCGACATGCGCGTCAACGATATTATCGAGTGTTATCGCGTGGAGACGATCCAGCGCTCGCTGTAAGTCCAAATCTTACAAAGCGCCGAGGATCTTACACAGGACGTCATGCCCCGTTAGAGACGGGGCATCGAGGTGTCGCTGAACTAGCTTGGAACATGAAATGCCGTCATCACCCGTTTTTTCGGGTGATGACGACAATTGGATTTTGACAATGCCTCGCCATCATCAGAAGAAAAATTCCACTCCGGGCGGCTCGCAGCGACAATTGCGAGTCGGCGAAGCCGTGCGCCACGCTGTTGCCGATATTCTTGCGCACGGTAGCGTCCACGACAACGATCTCGAGGGACACATCATTACGGTGCCCGAGGTTCGCATGTCGCCGGACCTGAAACTCGCAACCATTTATGTAATGCCACTTGGCGGGCGTGACACGGAGATCGTGATCGCGGCGCTGGATCGCAACAAGAAGTATCTGCGCGGCGAGGTCGCGCGGCGCGTTAACCTAAAATTTGCTCCCGATCTCCGCTTCCGCGTCGACGATCGATTCGACGAAGCGGAACGTATCGAGAAATTACTGCGAACGCCTGCGGTGCAGAGGGACCTCGCACCCGATTCGGATGAACATTCATGATTGCAACTCCCGCCAAGAGCGTCATTGACGCCGACGTGCACGACGTTTCGAAAAATAATTTTCCCGAGATGGCCCGCAACGAAGCGCGCGGCAACAACGATCCGCGCGCGAACAAGCAGCAACGCCAGAACAACAATCAGCCGCGCCGCGACAAGCGCGACATCCATGGCTGGATCGTGCTCGACAAGCCGATCGGCATGACGTCGACGCAAGCGGTCGCCGTGGTGAAGCGGCTGTTTTCGGCCAAGCGCGCCGGACATGCCGGCACGCTCGATCCGCTCGCTTCGGGCGGCCTGCCGATCGCACTCGGCGAGGCCACCAAGACGGTTCCATTCGTGATGGATGGCCGCAAGCGCTATCGCTTCACCGTGTGCTGGGGCGAGGAGCGCGACACCGACGACACTGAAGGCCAGGTGGTGAAGACCAGCGACATCCGGCCCACTGCCGAAGCGATTCGCGCGCTGCTGCCGCAATTCACCGGCCTGATCGAACAGACCCCGCCACGCTATTCGGCGATCAAGGTGCAGGGCGAGCGCGCCTATGACCTGGCGCGCGACGGCGAAGTCGTCGAACTGGCCCCCCGTCCGGTCGAGATTCACCGGTTAGACCTTATAGAACAAACAGATAACAGCCGGTCGGTGTTCGAGGCCGAATGCGGCAAGGGAACCTATGTGCGGGCTTTGGCCCGCGATATCGGCCGAATTCTCGGCTGTTTTGGCCATATCTGCGCGCTGCGGCGGACCCTGGTCGGTCCGTTCGGCGAAAACGACATGATTCTGCTGGAACAATTGGAGGCTTTATGTAATAGAGCCGCGTCCGGCGAGGGCAGCCTCGCCGACGCGCTTTTGCCCGTTGAGACCGCGCTGGACGACATCCCGGCACTGGCCGTCACTCGGGCTGATGCGGCAAGGCTCCACAGGGGCCAAGCCGTTTTGTTGCGCGGACGGGATGCGCCCAATAGTAGCGGCACAGTCTATGTCACGGTGGCAGGCCGTCTTCTCGCGCTTGCCGAAGTGAACAATGGCGAAATCATCCCCAAGCGCGTGTTCAACCTGACCGGGCTGACAGCCAGCTCCGGTCGCAACGAGAGAGTTTGACGATGTCGATTACCGCGCAACGCAAAGCGGAAGTCATCAAGACGAGTGCCACCAAAGCCGGCGACACCGGCTCCCCTGAGGTTCAGGTTGCGATCCTGTCGGAGCGCATCAACAACCTCACGGATCATTTCAAGAGCCACGTGAAGGATAATCATTCGCGCCGCGGCCTCCTGAAGCTCGTGTCGACGCGCCGTTCGCTTCTCAACTACCTGAAGAAGACCGACGAAGCGCGCTACAAGGCGCTTATTGAAAAGCACAACATTCGTCGTTGAGCTTGTTTTGAAGCGCGCGCGGCAGTCAGCCGCGCGTTTTTGCATGATCGTCCGAGAACCGGCGTTTAACGGTTTTCGAAAATCGATGATGCGCAGGGAGCATGACGCAGAAAACGTCATGCTTTCATTCGAACGTTCAGCAGCAATCCGGCAGCTGGACGCAACGGGCAAGGTGCCCGTGACTTGAAGCGAAAGGATGGACGCCATCCTAAAATCGAAAACCATGGCAGGATCGCCGGATGCTGACGCCGCCTTGCGCCCAGCCTCTCGCCGTCTTGCGCATGGTTTCTGTTTTGGAGCGTCCCTCTTTTCGCGAACCCATGAAAGAAGACCGAAATGTTCAATATTCATTCAGTCGAGATCGACTGGGGTGGACGTCCCCTCAGGCTGGAAACCGGCAAGATCGCCCGCCAGGCCGATGGTGCCGTGATGGCGACCTATGGCGAGACCGTGGTGCTCGCGACCGTCGTTGCCGCGAAGACGCCGCGCGAGGGCGTCGACTTCCTGCCGCTCACTGTCGACTACCAGGAAAAGACCTACGCCGCGGGCCGCATTCCCGGCGGCTATTTCAAGCGTGAGGGCCGTCCGACCGAGAAGGAAACGCTGGTTTCCCGCCTGATCGACCGCCCGATCCGCCCGCTGTTCGTCGACGGCTGGCGCAACGAGACCCAGGTGATCGTCACCGTTCTCTCGCATGATATGGAGAACGATCCGGATATCGTGGCGCTGGTGGCTGCGTCCGCGGCGCTGACGCTGTCGGGTGCGCCCTTCAAGGGTCCGATCGGCGCTGCCCGCGTCGGCTTCACCAATGACGAATACGTGCTGAACCCGACGCTTGACGAGATGGCCGAGACCCAGCTCGACCTCGTCGTCGCCGGCACCGCCGACGCCGTGCTGATGGTGGAGTCGGAGGCGAAAGAACTCAACGAAGACATCATGCTCGGCGCGGTCATGTTCGGCCATCGCCACTTTCAGCCGGTGATCAAGGCGATCATCGAGCTCGCCGAGAAGGCGGCGAAGGAGCCGCGCGAAGTCATCGCGATCGACAATTCCGCGATCGAGAAGGAAATGCTCGGTCTCGCCGAGAACGACCTGCGCAAGGCCTACGCAATCCCGGTCAAGCAGGAGCGCTACGCCGCGGTCGGCGCCGTCAAGGAAAAGGTGATGGCGCACTTCTTCCCGGAAGGGCAGGAGCCGAAATACGACAAGCTCCGCGTCGCCGACGTGTTCAAGGAGCTGGAAGCCAAGATCGTCCGCTGGAACATCCTGGACACCGGCAAGCGCATCGACGGCCGCGACTCCAAGACGGTGCGCAACATCGTCTGCGAGGTCGGCGTGCTGCCGCGCGCCCACGGCTCGGCACTGTTCACACGCGGCGAGACGCAGGGCCTGGTGGTGACCACGCTCGGTACCGGCGAAGACGAGCAGTACATCGATGCGCTGTCGGGAACGTATAAAGAGACGTTCCTGCTGCACTATAACTTCCCGCCCTACTCGGTCGGTGAAACCGGGCGCCTCGGCGGTACCAAGCGCCGCGAGATCGGTCACGGCAAGCTCGCCTGGCGTGCGATCCATCCGGTGCTGCCGCCGCATCACGAGTTCCCCTACACCGTGCGCGTGGTCTCGGAGATCACCGAGTCCAATGGTTCGTCGTCGATGGCCTCCGTCTGCGGCGCTTCGCTGGCGCTGATGGACGCCGGCGTGCCGCTGAAGCGGCCCACCGCCGGTATCGCCATGGGCCTGATCCTGGAAGGTCAGCGTCACGCGGTGCTCTCCGACATCCTCGGCGACGAGGATCATCTCGGCGACATGGACTTCAAGGTCGCCGGCACGGATCACGGCATCACCTCGCTGCAGATGGACATCAAGATCGAGGGCATCACCGAAGAAATCATGCGGATCGCGCTTGGCCAGGCCAAGGAAGGGCGCATCCACATCCTCGGCGAGATGTCCAAGGCCCTGACTGCGGCGCGCGCCGAGCTCGGCGAATACGCCCCGCGCATCGAGACCTTCAAGATCCCGACCGACAAGATCCGTGAAGTGATCGGCACCGGCGGCAAGGTGATCCGCGAGATCGTGGAAAAGACCGGCGCCAAGATCAACATCGAGGACGACGGCACCGTGAAGGTCGCCTCCAACGACGGCGAGGCCATGAAGGCCGCGATCAAGTGGATCAAGTCGATCACCTCGGAGCCCGAGATCGGCCAGATCTACGAAGGCACCGTCGTCAAGGTCATGGAGTTCGGTGCCTTCGTGAACTTCTTCGGCGCCAAGGACGGCCTCGTTCACATCAGCCAGCTCGCGGCCAACCGCGTGCAGAAGACCTCCGACGTCGTCAAGGAAGGCGACAAGGTCAAGGTCAAGCTCTTGGGCTTCGACGACCGCGGCAAGACCCGGCTGTCGATGAAGGCGGTCGATCAGACCACTGGCGAGGACCTCGAAAAGGGGAAGGTCGACAAGGGCGAAGCCCCGATGCCGCGCGAAGCCGCCGGCGAGTGATCGATCGGCAATCAGAAAATACGAAGGGCGGCTTTTCAGCCGCCCTTTTTTATTGCCTCGATCTTTCAGTCGAGATCAGGCGATGTCGAACCGGTCGAGGTTCATAACCTTGGTCCACGCCTTCACGAAGTCCGTGGCGAATTTCTCCTTCGCGTCCGAGCTCGCATAGACCTCCGCCAGCGCCCGCAACTGCGAGTGCGAACCGAAGATCAGATCGGCACGGGTGCCGGTCCACTTGACCGCCTTGGTCTTGCGGTCGTGCGCTTCGTAGAGGTTGTCGGAGCCGGCGACCGGGTCCCATATCGTGTTCATGCTGAGCAGGTTGACAAAGAAGTCGTTGGTCAGCGTCCCCGGCTTGTTGGTGAATACGCCGTGCTTCGACTTGCCCGTATTGGCGCCGAGCACGCGCAGGCCGCCCACGAGCGCCGTCATCTCGGGCGCGGTCAGCGTCAGCAACTGTGCGCGGTCGACCAGCAGAGCCTCGGCCGACATGGGGTGCGTGCCGCGGATATAGTTGCGGAAGCCGTCCACCGTCGGCTCGAGCGGAGCAAAGGAGTGCGCGTCGGTCTGCGCCTGCGATGCGTCCGTGCGGCCCGGCGTGAAGGGCACCTTCACGTCAACACCGCCATCCTTCGCGGCCTTTTCGACAGCCGCCGTGCCGCCGAGGACGATCAAATCGGCAAGCGAGACCTTCTTGTCGCCTTTCTGCGCACCGTTGAACTCCTTCTGGATCGCCTCGAGCTTGCCGAGCACTTTTGCAAGCTCAGCCGGCTGGTTGACCTCCCAGTCCTTCTGCGGCGCGAGCCGAATGCGCGCACCGTTCGCGCCACCGCGCTTGTCGGAACCGCGGAACGTCGACGCCGACGCCCAGGCCGTCGAGACCAGTTCGGAAACCGACAGGCCGGACGCCAGGATCTTCGCCTTCAGATCCGCAATGTCCTTGTCGCTGACCAGCTCATGATTGATCTCGGGAACCGGATCTTGCCAGATCAGCTCTTCCTTCGGAACCAGCGGGCCGAGATAACGCACGACCGGACCCATGTCGCGGTGGGTCAGCTTGAACCAGGCCCGCGCAAACGCGTCTGCGAACTGGTCCGGATTCTTGTGGAAGCGCCGCGAGATCTTCTCGTAGGCCGGATCCAACCGCAGAGCGAGATCGGTCGTCAGCATGGCCGGCGAATGGCGCTTGGAGGGGTCGTGTGCATCCGGGACCGTTCCGGCGCCCGCGCCACCCTTCGGAGTCCACTGATGCGCACCGGCCGGGCTCTTCGTCAGCTCCCATTCGTAATTGAACAGGTTGTCGAAGAAGTTGTTGCTCCACTTGGTCGGCGTCGTGGTCCAGGTGACCTCGATGCCGCTGGTGATCGCGTCACCCGCGATGCCGGTCGCATATTTGCTCGACCAGCCGAGGCCCTGCTGCTCGATTTCACCGCCTTCCGGCTCCGGTCCCACCAGCGTCGCATCGCCGGCGCCGTGGGTCTTGCCGAAGCTGTGGCCGCCGGCAATCAGCGCGACCGTCTCTTCGTCATTCATCGCCATGCGCGCGAACGTCTCTCGGATGTCGCGAGCTGCGGCGACCGGATCGGGCTTGCCGTTCGGTCCCTCGGGGTTGACGTAGATCAGGCCCATCTGCACGGCGCCGAGATGGCCGTGCAGCTCGCGGTCACCGGAGTAGCGCTCGTCCGCCAGCCACTTGGCTTCGGGACCCCAGTTCACGTCGTGCTCCGGCTCCCACACGTCCGCGCGGCCGCCGCCGAAACCGAAGGTCTTGAAGCCCATCGACTCCAGCGCGACGTTGCCCGCGAGGATCATGAGGTCGGCCCAGGAGAGCTTTTTGCCGTATTTCTGCTTGACCGGCCACAACAGCCGGCGCGCCTTGTCGAGGTTGGCGTTATCAGGCCAGCTGTTGAGCGGCGCGAAACGCTGCTGGCCGGCTCCGGCGCCACCGCGGCCGTCGCCGATGCGATAAGTGCCCGCGCTGTGCCAGGCCATGCGGATGAACAGCGGTCCGTAATGGCCGAAGTCGGCCGGCCACCAGTCCTGCGAGTCCGTCATCACGGCATGCAGGTCCTTGATCACGGCATTGAGATCGAGGCTCTTGAACTCCTTGGCATAGTCGAACCCTTCGCCCATGGGGTCGGAGAGGCTCGACTGCTGGTGCAAGATCCCGAGATCCAGCTGATTGGGCCACCAGTCGCGATTGGAATGTGCGGGTTTCCCGCCCGAAAACGGGCACTTCGTCTTGTCATCCATGATTGTCTCCTCTGGTGGGTTAGGGAATTCCCCCCTGAACCAGGTGGCTGCAATCTAGCATCGCAACCCATCAGGGGAAATTGACTTTAATGATCGCAGCGATAAGATTATCTGATGATAAACGTGACACTCAGACAGCTTCGCTATTTCGATGCGCTGGCCCGTCATGGCCATTTCGGGCGCGCGGCGGAGGCCTGCTCGATCTCTCAGCCGGCGCTGTCGATGCAGATCCGGGAAATGGAGAATGCGCTCGGCGGCGCGCTGCTTGAACGAAGCGCGCGACAGGTGGCACTCACGAAGTTCGGCGAAGAGCTGGTTCAACGCGTCCGCGATATCCTGCGGTCCGTCGATGAACTGGGTGATTTTGCGCGTGCATCGCGCGACCGGCTCGCCGGCCGGCTGCGCATCGGCATGATCCCGACGATTGCGCCCTATCTGCTGCCGAAGGTCATCCAGAACCTCGCACGCGTGCATCCGGAACTCGACATTCACGTCCGCGAGACGCTGACGCCGAAGCTGATCAAGGAAGTCGCGGAAGGCCGGCTCGACACGGCCATTGTTGCGCTGCCGGTGTCCGAGCCCTTGCTGACCGAGGTTGCGCTGTTCACTGAGGCTTTCCTGCTGGTGCGGCCGGGCGAGGATGAGGGAACGCCGGTACCGAGCCACGAGATGCTGCGCGAAATGCGGCTGTTGCTGCTGGAAGAGGGCCACTGCTTCCGCGACCAGGCGCTGGCGTTCTGCAACATGCAATCCTCGCCGCCGCGCGAGGTGCTGGACGCGAGCTCGCTGTCAACCCTCGTTCAGATGGTTGGCGCGGGAATCGGCGTCACCTTGATTCCGGAAATGGCGGTCGCCGTGGAAACACGCTCGGCACCCGTGTCTGTCGCACGCTTCAAGAACCCGCAGCCCTCGCGAACCATCGGCATGGTCTGGCGCAAGACCAGCCCGTTGGCCGGACAGCTCCAGCAAATCTCCGAGGTCGTATATCTGTCGGCTGATGCGCTACGGAAGCCGAAACGGCACACCGGCGGCACATCTTCGCCAGCAAGCCGCGCCCCGCACCGGAAGCGCGTAACCGGAAACTAGACCGATAAGGCATCAAGTATCGATTGCGATGCAGGCGTCGTTCAACTAAGCGTGCGGGCGGCCGGCATGATTTGAACCGCGAGCAGCGAGCACAGGATGAAACGCGTGTCACTTGCGGGTTGCGGCACGCATCGCGAAACACGACCAAGTGCTGAATGGCACGCTGTCGTCCATCCTCTGCTTCGCGGGCGGATTGTACAGCTTGATCCACGGCAGTGCGTTGGGCCATTCATGGCTGCACCTCGCCTTCCTGCCGCTAAGCCCTGCTCTAGGGGCTCTCGGCGGCTTGCTGTGCTTGCACCGAAATGCACCGCAATAACGGGCGATCAGGAACACCGATGATGGACCCCCTGATCCGCCCCGCTCGCGCGGAAGAATATGACGAGATCGCCCGCATCTGGATGGAGAGCTGGGTCTCGACCGGACTTGCCGAGGCAAGCGAATTCCTGCTGGCGAATTTGCGCGCGCGCGTTCGCCGCGAGATCGAAGACGGCTGGAGCCTGTTTGTCGCCGACGATAACGGCACGATCGCCGCGATGCTGGCGGTTCATCTGCCAAAGCTTTATCTCGACCAGCTCTTTGTCGCACCGGCATATCAAGGCCGCTCGCTTGGCCGCAAACTGCTCGCCTTCACGCGAACGCAATTGCCGGACGAAATCTATCTGCGTTGCGCGCGGGGGAACGAGAAGGCCTGGCGCTGGTATGAGCGCGAAGGCTTTGTGTTCGAGAAAGAAACGATCGAGCCGATGAACGGCTTGATGATGAAGTATTACCGCTGGAAGAGGGATGATACACCATGATGCAGCTTTACTGGTCGCCGCGTTCGCGCTCGTTCACCACGCTCTGGCTGATGGAAGAGACCGGCAAGCCATATGAACGTGTGCTGACCGACATTTCCACCGGCGCGCAGAAGAAGGCGGAATATCTCGCGATCAATCCCATGGGCAAGGTACCGGCGCTCAAAGACGGTGATGCGACGCTGGCGGAAGCCGCCGCCATCTGCGCTTACGTCGCCGAGCGCCATCCGGACGCGAAGCTGGCACCTCCCCTCGGCGATCCCCTGCGCGCGAAATATCTCTACTGGCTGTTCTTCGCGCCGGGCTGCGTCGAGCCCGCGATGGTGCAGATCGCGACCAAGATCGAGATGAACCCGGTCGCCGCCGGCTGGGGCGAGGCGCAGCGCGTGTTCGACGTGCTCGACGTGGCGCTCGCCAGGGGGCCGTGGATCCTCGGCGAGAATTTTTCGGCCGCCGACATCGCGATCGGCTCGGCGCTGAATTTCTGCGTGCGGCTGTTCAAGATGGTGCCGTCGCGCCCGGCCTTCGACGCCTATATCGCCGGCTGCATGGAACGTCCCGCGTTCCAGCGCGCCGAGAAGATCGCGGCGGGCTAAGCGGATCATGCGCTAGTTGCGATCCTTCAGCTCTTCCGGCCGCGGCATCGAGATCACGTTGTAACCGGAGTCGACATAGTGAATTTCTCCGGTCACGCCGCCGGCGAGATCGGACAACAGATACAGCGCCGAGCCGCCAAGCTCATCGAGCGTGACGCCGCGCCCGAGCGGCGAATGCCGCTGCTGGAAGGCGAACATCGCGCGCGCGTCGCCAATGCCGGAGCCGGCGAGCGTGCGCACGGGACCGGCCGAAATCGCATTGATGCGGATGCCGCGCGGGCCGAAATCGGAGGCGAGATAACGGACGGAGGCTTCCAGCGCCGCCTTGGCCACGCCCATGACGTTATAATTCGGCATCACCCGCATCGAGCCGCCGAAGGTCAGCGTGATCATCGATCCGCCCGTCTCCGGCATCAGCTCGGCGGCGCGTTTGGCGAGCTCGGTGAAGGAGAAGCAGGAAATCAGCATGGTGCGGGAAAAGTTCTCGCGCGTGGTGTCGGCGTAGCGGCCTTTCAGCTCGTTCTTGTCGGAGAACGCGATGGCATGGACCAGGAAATCCAGCCCGCCCCATTTCGCCTTCAGGTCCGAGAAAACCTGATCGACGCTGTCGAGGTTTTCGACGTCGCAGGGCAGCACCTGCTCGACGCCGAGCGATTGCGCCAGCGGCTTGACCCGCTTGCCGAGCGCCTCGCCCTGAAAGGTGAAGGCCATCTCGGCGCCCTGCGCGGCGAGCGTCTTTGCGATACCCCAGGCAATCGAATGATCATTGGCAATGCCCATAATCAGGCCCCGCTTGCCCTTCATCAGGTCCTGCATCGCCCCCTCAACTCCACTCGCGCGATCAGACCGACCTTACGCATCCAGCCGCTTGAACACCAGCGTGGCGTTGGTGCCGCCAAAACCGAAGGAATTGGACAGCACGGTTCCCAGCTTGGCGTTGTCGATGCGCTTGCGCACGATCGGCATGTCGGCAAACGCCGGATCGAGCTCGGTGATATGTGCGCTTTCGCAGATGAAGCCGTTGTTCATCATCAGCATCGAGTAGATCGCTTCCTGCACGCCGGTGGCGCCGAGGGAATGGCCGGTCAGCGCCTTGGTGGCCGAGATCGGCGGGCATTTTTCGCCAGTGCCGAACACCTTTCGGATCGCCTCGATCTCCGGCGGATCGCCCGCCGGCGTCGAGGTGGCGTGCGGGTTGATATAGTCGATCCTGCTCTTCACGGTCGACATCGCCATCTTCATGCAGCGTTCGGCGCCTTCGCCCGACGGCGCGACCATGTCGTAGCCGTCGGAGGTCGCACCATAGCCGACGATCTCCGCATAGACCTTGGCGCCGCGCGCCTTGGCGTACTCCAGCTCCTCCAGCACCACGACGCCGGCGCCGCCGGCGATGACAAAGCCGTCGCGGCTGATGTCGTAGGGACGCGAGGCGGTCGAGGGCGTGTCGTTATATTTCGACGACATCGCTCCCATCGCGTCGAACAGCACCGACAGCGTCCAGTCGAGTTCCTCGCAACCGCCGGCAAAGACGATGTCCTGCTTGCCCATCTGGATGATCTCATAGGCATTGCCGATGCAATGGTTCGAGGTCGCGCAGGCCGACGAGATCGAATAGTTGACGCCCTTGATCTTGAACCAGGTGGCGAGCGTCGCCGAGGCGGTCGACGACATCGCCTTCGGCACCGCGAACGGCCCGACCCGCTTCGGTCCCTTGGTTCGCGTGATGTCGGCGGCTTCGACGATGGCACGCGCCGACGGACCGCCCGAGCCCATGATGATGCCGGTGCGCTCGTTGGAGACTTCCGAGGGCGCGAGACCCGAATCCTGGATCGCCTGCTCCATCGCGACGTGATTCCACGCGGCGCCCTCGGCGAGGAAGCGCATCGCGCGGCGGTCGATCACGCCGGACGGATCCAGCGTCGGCGCACCCTGCACCTGCGAACGAAAACCCAGCTCGGCATATTTTTCGGCGCGCGTGATCCCGGATTTGGCCTCATGAAGGCTCGCAAGCACTTCCTGGGTGTTGTTTCCGATGGATGAGACAATACCCATCCCCGTGATGACAACCCGCTTCATGTTCGCCTCGTCCCTGCCTCTAACTGTGTCTCGTTGCGTGCTGTTTCCGTTCAAGCGGGCGCCGCGCCCTGCCTGAACAAGCCAACCTTCAGATCCTTGGCGCGATAGATAATATTGTCGTCAACCGAAAGCCACCCGTCGGCAATGCCCAGCACCAGCTTTGAGCGCATCACGCGCTTGATATCGACATTGTACACAACCTTGCGCGCATCGGGCATGACCTGGCCGCCGAACTTCAATTCGCTCAAACCCAGCGCCCGGCCGCGGCCTTCGCCGCCGATCCAGCCGAGATAGAAACCGACCATCTGCCAGAGCGCATCGAGCCCGAGACAGCCGGGCATCACGGGGTCGTTCTTGAAATGGCAGCCGAAGAACCAGAGGTCCGGCTTCACATCGAGTTCGGCGCGCACGATTCCCCTGCTGAATTCGCCGCCGGTTTCGCTGATTTCGCTGATGCGGTCGAACATCAGCATCGGCGGCAACGGCAATTGCGCATTGCCCGGGCCAAACATCTCGCCACGGCCGCAGGCCAGCAAATCCTCATATTCATAGCCGTTGCGCCGATTGAGCATATCGAAGTGCCTTCTCCTACAATCCCCGATTGAGCGTTTTCCGCGGATGGACCCGCTGTGGGTGGGAAGCGCGCCGATCGACTTGCGGTCCGGCGCGAATTCCGGAAGGCCAAGAGGGCCTTAAGGGTTGCTGGCGCTTCGCTGTGCCGAAAGGGTTAACCGGGTCCGGCGCTCCTCTATCATAGGCTTTTGCCGACAGCAAAGCGCCCCTTGCCGGTAAAATCGCCGCATCCACCCGTCAGTTCCCGTGGATGGGGTTACCCTGGTTCTAGTTGCGATAAACTTGCATCTAAGGAATTTCCTCCATATATTCCGCCGGGATAGTCCAGATTCAAGAGTGCGGTGCCCGAAGTGGAAACCAACGATAACCGTTCAGAATTGAACGACAGCACCGCTCATGCCGCATCGGCAGCGGGCCGGCAGCCCGCGTTGACCGGCTGTCCGTGGCACGATGTCAACGAAATGCTGCAGTCCGCGGGGCTCCGTCCTACGCGGCAGCGGATGGCGTTGGGCTGGCTTCTGTTCGGCAAGGGTGCCCGCCACCTGACCGCTGAAATGCTTTACGAGGAAGCGACACTCGCCAAGGTTCCGGTGTCGCTCGCCACCGTCTACAATACGCTCAACCAGCTCACCGATGCTGGCCTGCTGCGTCAGGTCTCGGTCGACGGCACCAAGACCTATTTCGACACCAACGTCACCGCGCATCATCACTTCTATCTCGAGAACAACCACGAGCTGGTCGATATTCCCGACCCGCATCTGATGCTCTCGAAGATGCCCGACGTGCCGGAGGGATACGAGATCGCGCGCATCGACATGGTCGTGCGCCTGCGCAAGAAGCGGTAATCCTCTCAATCGGATTGTTGGATCGTCATTCCGGGATGGTGCGCAAGCACCAGACCTCAGATGCGCAAATGAGCATCGGGGAATCTCGAAATTCTCAGGTGCGCAATTGCGCACCATAGTTCGGTGCTGCGCATCGCCAGGGAATGACGGCTTCGCCGTCAATTAACCTGCTCGTCGGAGTAGACGCCCCACAGCCGCTGCTGCTCGATCCAGCCGTCAAAGCCGTCGCCGGCGACGTGGCACCAGTGCGCGTCGCATCTCTTCACCTGCGCCACGACGCCGGCCTGCAGCCGCGCGGCGATCGCGCTCGATGAATCGGCGCTTTCATACAGCGGCGCCAGATCATCCCTGTTCTTCATGGTGACGACCGCGGTGCGTCGTCCCGACAACAGCGAGTGATAGACCCAGCCTTCCGAGCCTTCGGAATCGCGCACGCGCCGCCAGTTCTCGAACTCGGCGGTGATTTCGACCGGCAGCCCCGGTCGGGTGAAGACCCAGGCCACGTCGTTGTCCTTGGTCGGACCGGCGCGAACGTTCACGTGATCGGATTTCAGGCTGACATAGCGCGGAATCGGCAGACCGCTGGTCGTGAGCGCGGTGTCCTTGGCGGTGTATCCGGTAGAGACCGAGGCCCCCAGCAGGAGACCCGCAAGCACCGCGACCGAACCAAAACGCCCCAACGCCATCAACCCGTCTCCTGCCGAGCAGGTCCAACCCAAATACTTCGAGCTGACGACCGAAACCCGCGCCTGATCCCCTAAATCCCCTGCCCCGTTTGCCCCAGACCCTACCAAAGCCAGGACTTGCCGGAGTTCTTGTCTTGGCCCGGCCTTCTGCTAGAGAGGACGGAACGCCAGCAACCAAGACGCGCCCAAAACCCTTTTTTACGACCTTCCAAGGGGTTGATTGGGAACCCAAGGAAACGCCGGTACTGGGCGGCAACGGCAGTGTCGAACACCCGGGTTAATGAGGTCTGAATCACCTCATGTGAGCAGGACATGTCGGTTAAGAAAAAGCCTCTAATCGTCGTCACCCGCAAATTGCCCGACTCGATCGAGATTCGCATGCGCGAGCTGTTCGACGCGAAGCTCAATCTCGACGATACGCCGATGAGCGAGGAACAGATCGCGGAAGCGGTCCGCACCGCCGACGTGCTGGTGCCGACCGTCACCGACGAGATCACCGAAGAACTGCTCAAGCAGCCCGACTGCAAGCTGAAGATGATCGCCAATTTCGGCAACGGCGTCGACAATATCGACGTGGTGGCCGCGCATGCGCGCGGCATCACGGTAACCAATACGCCAAAAGTTTTGACCGAGGACACCGCCGACATGACCATGGCGCTGATCCTCGCCGTGCCGCGGCGGCTGGTCGAGGGCACCTCGATCCTCACCGAAGGCAAGCACTGGCCGGGCTGGTCGCCGACCTGGATGCTCGGCCACAGAATCGGCGGCAAGCGCCTCGGCATCATCGGCATGGGCCGCATCGGGCAAGCGGTGGCGCGGCGTGCGCGAGCCTTCGGCCTGCAGATCCACTATCACAACCGCCGCCCCGTCGCGCCCGTCATCGCCGAAGAGCTGGGGGCGACCTATTGGGAAAGCCTCGACCAGATGCTGGCGCGGATGGACATCATCTCGGTGAACTGTCCGCACACGCCGGCGACATTCCATCTGCTGTCGGCGCGGCGGCTGAAGCTGATCCGCAAGGAAGCCTATATCGTCAACACCGCGCGCGGCGAGGTGATCGACGAGGACACGCTGGTCAAGCTGATCGAGACCGGCGAGATCGGCGGCGCCGGCCTCGACGTCTACGAGAACGAGCCCGCGATCAATCCAAAACTGGTGCGGCTGGCGAAGCAGGGCAAGGTGACGCTGCTGCCGCATATGGGCTCGGCCACCATCGAGGGCCGCGTCGAGATGGGCGAGAAGGTGATCATCAACATCCGCACCTTCCTCGACAACCACAAGCCGCCGGATCGCGTGCTGCCGAGCATGCTGTGATCTGTAGGGTGGGCAAAGGCGCGTTAGCGCCGTGCCCACCATCCATCGACAGCGTGATTGTGAATGGTGGGCACGCTGCGCTTTGCCCATCCTACGATCCCAATTCAAATTCCAAAAAGCCTTGCCGTCATTGCGAGAACCAAAACTCCGAAACGAGCGCCAGCATCCCCGCGGCACGAAATGCCCGAGTTCTGCATCATCATTGTCCCTCAAGGAAGAGAGGGCGCAGGGAATGCCGGGCGCTCGCCGCACCCATGGCCCGCCTGCAACAAAAAAAGCAGGCGGCAGTCACCACAGGTACGTCGAAACATCCGGCGGATTCAATCGGTCGTCGCAACACTCCAGGTACGGAGGTTGCGATGAGGATTCGAAAGAAGCGATCAACACGGGCACGGCTGGGATCGCTGGGACGACCGCCTGTTGCGGGGCGTGCTGAAC
>Ga0210403_10002755_pt1 | contig 15682 bp, 17 predicted proteins | sample IncBWC19MmetaG_FD_150863 | JGI IMG/M metagenome (GOLD analysis project Ga0210403, IMG submission 150863) | Forest soil microbial communities from Barre Woods Harvard Forest LTER site, Petersham, Massachusetts, United States - Inc-BW-C-19-M | ecosystem: Environmental > Terrestrial > Soil >... | reverse complement strand
CCATTTGGTTCCACAATACTTCCCATCGAGAATCAATCCGTATGGCAGTACTCAATCAGAACCTAAACAGTGCTTTTATTTGTTTGAGTTGAAGCCGGCGAACGAAATCAGCTTCCTAGACTCCTACAAGAAGACTTTGAGCAAGTGTTGCGTCGACCCATTGAGACCACCCCGTTTATCAGGCGCTGAGCGTCAATGAGCGCAGCGTGTACTGAGCGGCGCAAACTAGTGCGTGCTGACACTGTGGGCTAGCTGTGTGGAAAACGAAGTTCGGCTACCACGTTGAAGCAACGCCCAATTCCTTGATGGCATTCACAAACTCATGAAAGTCAACCGGCTTTACCGCGTAGAGGTCTGGCCGTTGCGATGTGCCCCACTACAGTGGTGCTGAGAACGACGGCTCGTTCTCCCCCGAAACCTACGACGCCACCCTGCAGCGGAAAGTCCAAGCGTTCATCAAGGTGCAAATCTACGACTCGCGCGTAGTCCTCCTGTCAAAATAATGGCACCGGTCCATCATATTGACACGAGTTGGCCTCCGCTGCTGGTGTCGAGACCTGTGAAATTAATGATTTACGAGGCGAAGGGTCACGGCACGCCGTGTGCCTTCATTTACGCTCGGGACAGCGAAACTTCTCATGACCATACAGACGAGGTGACATCACCATGATCGTTGAAGAACATCGGCAAGGCTTAAAGCGGAAATTCCGGTCTTCCAGATTTCGAGGCAAGATTCTAGTGAGGTACTTTTACTCCAGTCTCGCGCGCAATTTGATGGGGGTGTTGATCCTGGTGATGGCGCCGTTATGCGCCTTCCCCAAGACCGCTACTGCAACCGAAACAGCGACCCCATGCCCGTGGCGCCCGTCCCCGCGCTTCAACGCCGGAAGCGCTGTCCAGCAACCGCCCGCGCTGTACAGTTCGGATGGCGTGCTGAACGTCAGGTTCACCTACCAGCAGACGACAGATTCAGTGGGGAGATTGTTGCACTGCTTTATGACTGAGGATGGCCATGACTTCCACCTGCACCAGATTCACTTCAAGGTTCTCTCCCAGCAGAACTTCCAAATCAATGGAACGACGCAGGTGCCGGCCATCGACGGCCAGTTCCTGGATGTGATTGACTTGCCGCCCTGGGACAACGTAAAGAATCCGAACGGACCCGTTCCGCAGGTTGAGTTACTCATGGACTTCCGTGGAGTAGACATCGGAGACTTCGTCTATCACTGCCACATCCTCAACCATGAAGACCTGGGCATGATGGGGATCATTCGCGTGAACCCGAAACCCTAGAGCCGCACAGGCGAATGCGGCCGCCGGGCGGCGCATTGCAGATTGCGGCTTCAAACGGAGTTGTGAAGCCACCTTCTTCGATTTCTTGCACCTGCATTAACGAGGGTCAATTTCTGCGATATTTTGTAAGAGCTGTTACACCAAATATGGGAGTGTTACTGATATGTTCTGCAACCGATCCACCTGCCTGCTGGTCCTTCTTGTGTTGTGCTTGTCCGTCTTAATTGCGGCCCGAGCCAATGCCGGCCAGATCGCCGAACCCCCCGAGAAAATGGAACCCGGGCAACAAGGGGAGCATGAAGGACACGGAGAATACGACGCACAACAACACCATCACTTGCACCTGGCCCTGGGAGGAGAAAAGTGCGAGCCGAAGTTCACGTATGAAGAGGGACCTCTCGGCCCCAGTCATTGGGCGGGATTGTGCAATAGCGGAAAGATGCAGGCCCCCATTGATATTCAGCATGCGAAAAGCTGCGGATATACGATCTCAAGGTCAATTATCAACCTGCTGATCTGGACATCGTCAACGACTGCAACCAGTATCGGATTCTCATCAAGTTCCCGGACAATTACTGGCTCACAGTGGGGAAGAAGCCCTATTTTCTGAGCGAAATTCATTTTCGCGAACCGGGCGAGAATGCCGTCAACGGGAAGCGTCCGCGGATGTCAAGCCAGCTAGTGCATTTCTCACCCGAAGGAGTTTTCCTGATTATTGAAGTCCCGGTCGTGGCCGGCAAGGAAAATCCGGTGATCAAGACTTTGTGGAAGCATATTCCGGCCCCGGGTGAAGAAAACAAAGTGAAGGGTGTAAAGATCAACCCCACGGACCTCCTGCCCGCCGAGCGCAGCTTTTACAGGTTTCCCGGATCGCTTACAACTCCGATTTGCAATGAGGTGGCCACCTGGTACGTAATGAGAACCCCGATCGAGCTGTCAGAGGAACAGATCGCCGAATACAGCAACTATTATCACAACACAGCCCGGCCACTTCAGCCATTAAATGCCAGACCGGTGAGCGAGCGTCAATGACGGTCGCAACCTGAACTGCTGGGCGCTGTGGGCCGGCTGTAAGTTTCGAGGAGAGCACTCTGATTTTCTTCCAGCCCGTATGCATTTGTCGTTCATTAGCTGTTGATCGGTTTTGTTCTGAACGGATTCAAGATGGTCGAACGCTGCGTTGTTTCTCGAGCCAAGCGTAGGAAGACATGTGCAACTTGTGTTCTAAGCGCTTTGGTTTCCGCCAAGGGCGACTGTATTGTTGCCCGATGCAACCGGTAGATGGCAGCCCACCCGCGAACACCCACAGTGTTGAGCACCATTGGCTATGTGGATCGTGCTCGAAAATCTACACTTTCGAACCCCGGGCCGGGTTCGGTGTGGTGATCACGCCCCGCTCCACGGCACACCAGAAGGTCAACCCTGGCCGGAGATTCGGGTCTCCAGAACCGCCTAACGAAACCCAAGTCCCGGGAAGTCGTCTTATCGTTATGTGGGAACCGCCGATTCCCAGTTAACGATAACCCCGTAGTGAGCAAATTGTTTGAGCCGCTGCCCCGCTGTCACTGTTCTCGGTTCGTTGCGGTGGAGGGCAGGGGAAGCGTAGGATGAGGAAGCGTAGGATGAGGAAGCCCTACCATTGAGTGAGCCCTTTGGCTTCGATTCCGTTCCTCACATCGCCGCCATGGCTGTGGACTCTAGTCAGGGGAAAAACCTACGAGAATTCTTCTCTACAGCCCCGACAACGGCGTGACGCGAAACTTCATGCCGCATCTTTGGATGTTTCTGCTTCAAACTCTCACCCCGCCCGACCATGAAGTCCTGCTGATCGACGGCAACGCGCAACCGATGGATGAAACGGCCATGGCACGGTTCGTCCAAGAGCAAAAAATCGGACTGGTGGGTATCGGGGCCATGACTAGGATGGTGGCCAAAGCGTACCGCATGGCCGATGCGGTTCGCGCCGCTGGCGTGCCCGTGGTGATGGGCGGCCCCCATGTGACGGAAGAACCGGACGAGGCCCTCGGCCGTGGCGGCGGACCGCGACACGCCGACGCGGTGGCTCTGGGGGAAGCCGATGAAACGTGGCCCCAGATCGTCGCGGACGCTGCGCGCGGCCAGCTACGGGAAGTGTACGAACCCACGGATGAGTTTGGGCAGGAACGGAAACCCACGCTGCAACCCTATCCGGCGATTCCCTGGGAGTCCATAGACCTCGGCCAATTCAACATCGTTCCCAAAGCCATGGCTCCAGTGCTTCGTCGTGTTGGCGGCGGATGGGCGACGTTCCGTATTATTCCGGTGGAGTCCGGGCGGGGCTGTCCGTACGGGTGCGAGTTTTGCACCGTGACCGGCTTTTTCGGAGATTCCATTCGCTTTCGGAGCAATCAAAGCGTGGTGGATGAGCTGCTGCGACTCAAGGCCCGCGCACGGAGCGAAGACGGTCAGATGGCCGTCTTCTTTATTGACGACAATTTCGCAATCAACGTCAAGCGCACCAAGTCCCTGTTGCGTGACATCATCGCCGCCAACGCGCAGGTGCATTGGATCGCGCAAATCAGCGTCAACCTCCTGCGCGACGAAGAACTTCTGGACCTGATCGCCGCGTCCGGAGGCAGGTGGATTTTCATCGGCATGGAGTCCATCGACCCCGCGAATCTCGCCAGCGTGAATAAGGGGTTCAACAAGCCCGGGGAGTACGCCGCCGTTCTGCAGAGTCTCGCGGATCGCAACATCTACGCGATTACCTCATTTATCTTTGGCATGGACAACGACACGCCGGGAGTGGCCGAGCGCACGCTGCAACAGATTCGCACATGGCCGCCGGGCCTGCCCGTCTTCGGATTGCTCACCCCCTTGCCAGCGACACCTCTGTACCAGAGGCTGGAGAAGGAAGGCCGGCTGACGCGTCCGAAGCACTGGCAGGAGTTCGTGCCCTTCGCCATGGCTCACACACCCCTGAAGATGACGGTAGGCGAAGCGCACGAAGAGGTGAAGTACGGGTGGGAGGGCATGTATAGCCCGGAGGCGATCGCCCACGCCATGAAGTCGCTGGGCCACAAGGAAGTGGGCTACCGCATCAACATTCTTGTCGCGCGGCTCTGTTTCCGGGGAATCTATTTTCCGCAAATGGGGCCGCTGGCGTGGGTGAGAGTAATCGCGGAAAACCGGCGAAGCATCTTCCAGGTCATCAAGGACGGTTTTGGCGACTGGCTCAACGGGTTCAAGAAGAATCGCGTGATTCCCTCGATTGCAGATCAAGCGGCCCTAGAGAGGTTGGGGTACGCGCGCCCTCCGCAAAACGCCCAACACAGCGCCAAGCCGGGTCACGCTGCGCAGCAATAAGCAAGCGCATAGCATACTAGGAGCTTCCCAATTCCATCGAAAGCGCTTGAAATTCGACACCACTTCGAGCACGAGTGGCATTAGCGCGTTGGTATAGCAGTGCAGGGTCTTGCGCCCCGCCAGTCAAGTCCCGATAAGTCTTCTCGGAAAGTGGCCAATTCCCAGTTTCCGAGAATCACCGTTTCTCAGGCACTGGCCGACAGGACTTGTAGATGCGCTGTTGGAATGTTAAAAACTCCACAATGCTGCGGATAAATGCAAAACAGTTCGCTCTGGCGATACTTTTTGTTTCTGCCTCAACGAGACCTCAAATCGTCGGCCAAAATGTTCAGCCGAGCGTCAAGCCATCATCCTCGGACGATCCGACTCCCGTTCAGCAAGAGGGCAAGTGGGGTTATGCAGACAAGAACGGAAAGATCATCATCAAGCCTCAGTTCAGCAGAGCGGGACGATTCTCCGAGGGACTGGCTCTCGTTTGGGCTGGTGGCGTTCCTCTGACTGACCCCGTCGTTAAGTCGTTCGTAAGAATGGGATACATCGACAAGACGGGACATTGGCTGATTACCTCGCGCTTCGAGTATTATTTTTTGATGATTTCTCGGACGGGCGTGTGCCTTTTCGAAAGTTGTCCAGCAAATGGGGTTACATGGACAGAGCGGGAAAGATAGCGATTGAGCCACGATTTGATTGGGCCGGAAGCTTTTCCGAGGGCACCGCGCCTGTTCTACTGGAAAGCAAGTGTGCTCATATCGACAGGGCCGGAAAGATTACGGATCAGTCCCAAACCGTTCTGCTACGCCAGAAAGGCGAACAAGACAGCCACGGTACATACCTCTTCAAGCCACATTCGCCTCCCTGTTCTTAGGAGTTGCACTCCTCGTTGCATCTCCTTGTTTGGTTCGGCGGGCACATGCACCGACCGGAGTGTGGGTGGCGGATTCCCATATTCCGATAATCCCGTTTCTAAGGCGGAATTCGATATTTAAATACCTCAGACCGCCAGTTTGTCACCACGTAGGTCAAGGTCAGGCGCTTTTTCTTTTGGCTTTTTTGGCGAGTTGAGCTTGCCGAGTTTCAATTATCTCATCCAGTTCCGCCAGCAACAGTAACATGCGCTCCGGGCTCTGATTGGTTGCAATCAATTCGAAAAGCTCACTCCAGCCAACTTCGATTTGCGCCAGCAGACCTGTCATGATCTCTCGCCGCTGGGCGGCGTTCTTTTCGTAGGAGAGTTGCGCTCGCAGTTTCCGTATCTTGTCGCCGTCCGACACCTCAGCCTCCCGCCGATTTGCGGCTGTTTTGCATCAAGGGGGGAGAAGGTAGGTGCGGGCTGTCGAGTGGTCTATACGGGAAGGGCCCTAAAAGCGTCAGGGCTTGCACCTTAAACGCGCTCAATTGGTGTCGCACGTCCCCAAACACCTCAGAAATAAGAATTCGGGCGAGTGTTGCGTCGACCCATTACAACCACCCGGCTTCTTGGCAGGTTCGCAATCGGTTGAAACTACGATCGGATCTCGGGCGGGTAGACCCTTGATTCCCCGCGGAGCTACAAATCCTTAAAGTTCAGCCGGCGATTTCGCGCAGCGAGTCCACATTCCGCACGGTCACGCAATGGCGGCGAGCCACGACCAGCCCGCGCGCCTCCCATTCCGTGAACAGGCGGCTGATGCTGAATAGGGTCGTGCCGGTCATCTGCGCGAGTTCCTCTTGCGAAAGGCAGATTTCGCCCGGGTTGTTGTTCGACCCGAATAAGTCATGCAATCGCGCGAGTTGCCGCGCGACCCTGCGGCTCACCATCTCGGTCGCCATTTCGTGAAACCGCTCTTCCAGCTCCCTGAGATAAATGAAGTGAAGCTGGACCATGTTTCGGTACAGGCGGGGAGAGCGTTCGAGAAAAGCTCGGAAGGTTGCGGCCCGCCAAACGAGCGCGCGGCAGTGCCGGACCGGCTCCGCCGTCGTGGTGTGCTGCCCGGTGGAGATCAATCCGGCTGCGCCGAGAGCATCTCCCGGCGCGACCAGTCCAAGGATTGCAACCGTGCCGCTTTTTCCGAATTTCGTAGTTTTTACGCAGCCGGAGAGAAGGAGGAGAACCTCTTCGACGGGGTCGCCTTCAAAGAAGAGGACTTCACCGCGGTCGAATTCCCTGCTGCGCGCAGCGGAGAGGATCTCGGTTCTTTCACTTACCGAAAACCCTGAAAGAAGCGGGCAACGAGCCAGCACCGCATTGAAAGCAGGGGAGGCGCTTCTGGGAAGCGCGATAACCCTTCGGTTGGTCGCGTCCGTCAGGCGATCCGGAAGATAATCCTGGTGCGCAAAGTCAGCTTTCCTTGGCAAGGCCAACCTCACAGAACTGATGGGATGAACAGCCGACCCGGCGCGGGTTTGCTTCGACTGAGCGACGGGGCTTCGATCTGCTCCATCCGGGGGGCGGTCGGAGAGACTTATCGGGTATACTTATTATTTTCCTGCTCGTTTCCGTCCATGTTCCAGAGCAAAGAGGGCCAAACATCGGCAATAATATACTAGGCTAACCAAGTTGTGCTAAGCTCTCTGCCGTGAATGACCGTTTCTACGGCTCACGGCTCAAGATTGAACGGGCCAAAGAGCACATCGAGAATCTTAATTCGATTCTCCAAACCTTCCTTCAATCGGACTTCTACAGGATCAGCATTGAACAGGATTTCGATGGAGCCAACTTCATCCAATTTGATGTCGACACGTCTAAATTTCCGCGTGATTCTTGCGCACTCATAATTGGCGATGTGCTTCACAATCTCAGGAGTGCTCTCGATACGTTCGTCTACGTCATCCATCCCTGGGAATGGAGCAATTTCCCAATCAGTGATACGCGGGAAAAACTTATATCTCGCCTGAGCGAACGACTGAAACAGAAGCAAATCAGTGAAACGTTGAGTAAGTTTATCCTGGACACCGTAAAACCCTACGAGACTGGGAACTATGAATTGTGGGTTCTTCATCACCTGAACAACTGGGACAAACATCAGCTTCTCATTCCAGTGATTCAAGGGATGCAGTTCCATGAGGTGAGCCTTGAGGATGATAAACAGGTTCCCATTAATCGCAGGAATTACTACTTCAGTACAAATTCCTTCCGTCTCCGTCTGGACGGTACGGAGGGACGGAGCATAACACTGAAGGATAAGGGCCATGCGACCGCGCAAATATTCTTCAACTTTGGAGGCAGGGTTCAGAATGAGGCGGTCATTCCAACGCTCCACAGGATCGCCATAGTAGTCACGCGCACGATTGAAGCGGTCGATCTGTTGGGCGTTTGATTGACTTTTGGAGCGAACCACGGCATCCTCTCTTCTGAGAGGTATGCTAAGTGACGCATCGCCCCAAACCTTCTGGCGAGAATGAGTCGGGTGAATACGCTACTTTCGAGAATGCCCTCAAGACTGTTTTGTCTGTGCCACGCGCGAAAATAAAATCCAAATTGAATATAGGCAAGCGGAAACGAGTTAAGAGGACTTCCGCTTCCCGCGCGGCAAACGATTAGAAACTGTCCGCTTGTATTTCTCCCTTCCCAGTTACTTCCTCAAAGGTCAAACGCTTTCCCGCAATCTGCGATAAGGCTAACTCAAACCGATTTGAGTCTGTGACTTTAAAATCTTTTTTGCCGCGATTGTTGTACCTGAACGCTTGTTCGTCAACGTAACGGAATAGGTGGAATGGCTCTACCGAGATATAGGTTCCGCCGATGCCACGCTTGAGAAGGCTCCAGAAATTCTCAAGGCCATTGGTGTGAACGTTGCCTTGAACGTAGGCTACCGCATGATCGACCGCTTGATATTGGAAATCTTTTTCGAGCCCAACATATGAAGGCGAAGCGTCCGAGAATACCGGAGTTCCTGGCTCGACGTGCTTGCGAACCTCGCCTTGCAGGATGCGGCGCTTTGTACCGGGGACCACAATGGCGCGGACTTCGCTGCCGCGTTCGAGAATCCCCATCACGATAGTTTTGTCCTTATTTGGCCCGTGGGCAGTGATTCGACGCTTGCGTTTTTCCGGGTGCATGTTACGAGCCTTGCCCCCAATGTAGGTTTCGTCAACTTCGATTTCGCCACCATTACTGCCAAGTTTAACGAAAGAGCTTTTCTGCAACGCCAAGCGGAGTCTCTGTAGAACGAACCATGCGGACTTTTGCGTGATTCCAAGGTCGCGTCCTACTTCGTAAGAGCTGATCCCGTTCTTGCAGTTTACTAGCATCCACAGCGCGATTAGCCACTTATCAAGGGCAAGCGGCGAATCCTCAAAGATAGTCCCCACCTTGACGGAGAATTGCTTCGCACACTTCTTGCACTTCCAACGTTTCTGAGTGGCGAGATAGTAGTGCTCGCCATGGCCGCACTTTGGGCAGGTCGGTCCATTCGGCCAGCGCAGTTGGGCCACAGTGTCGATGCAGACTTGCTCATCCGAGAAGTACCGGATAGCTTGTTGGAGTGTTTTTGGCTTGTCCATGCCCAGAGAATAGCATTCCCGGTATGGTTAGTCAAGTATATTATTGCCCAAACATCTGTGTTAAAACCCTGAAACAATTGGCGGGAAGTATCTTTGTGCTCTAGCGAACTTACTTGCGGCCCGTCGCAAAGTGCCTGACGCTTCGTTCTCGGGTTTAATTGTCTGGTATGCGAGGTTTATCGTGAAACCCCTGCTTGAGGTGCTCGCAGCGATCTTCTTTCCAAAGTTGCACTACGTTGGGATAGGTCTTCCAGTGCTTTCAAGTTTCGGACCAACACAGACTCTCTTCTTGCGGATACGATCCCGCGCTCGTCCCACTCTGAGAGCAGGCGGCTCACCGTAAACATTGTGGTGCCGATCAGTTGCGCTAGCTCTTCGCGAGAAATGCTGATTTCTACTCCTCCATTATTTGGGTGGCCCACCTGTTCGATCAATCGAACGATCTGACGGCTCAGCCGCACTTCGACGCGGCAAGTAGCCATCTCGCGGAAACGGTCCTCGATGTCTTCTAATTGTTTGGCGAGAATCCGGGCTGCGTTAAACCTCAAGACCGGGAATCGCTTGGACATAGAATCGAATACACGGATATCCCAGACAAGCGCCTCGGATGACCGTAGTGTCCGCGCAGTTGCGCTGTGCCGTCCATCCGTGCAGAATCCAAGAGTCCCGACGAGTTCGCCCGGCCCACAAAGCCTAAGAATTACTTCTGTCCCGTTCTCGCCAAATTGAACTATTTTCGCCGAGCCCGACATCAACAGCACTACCTGCTGTATGGGATCACCTTCAACGTGAATTGTCTGGGCGCGTGCCAGCACCCGGTCTCGTGCTGCGCTCACAATTTCGTTGCGTGCTTGCTGTGAAATGTTCGAGAACAACGCAAATTGATGCTGCCGCGCAAGCCATTGGCTGGGTCGTGTGTCCCTGATGGAGCGCGGTGGTACCGGGTGGACCTTCCCAGTTAGGCTGGCCAAATTTTCGAAGTCGGTCGCCTTAATTGACACACGCGGGCTGGGTAGGGTTGCCATATTGGTGCCTCCTGGCTCGCGATTCTATGGAAAGATTGACGTCCTGCAATACGTCAGGGATGGTAAAAGAAGGTGGGGGATTTACTGTAGTTTGTTCCCAATAAGTGTGTCAAAATTCGCTGGAATCAGAACTTCCGCGCGATTCAGCGGGCCCGCGCGGCTGTTTTTTATTACCTCGCTTTGGATTTGACCTAAAGACACCTACGAAGATGAGTTGATCGATTTCATCGATGAGGATCTTCATTTGCTTGAGGAGTTTCTCTCGTTGTTTCGAGTTTCGGGGCCCGGCCAGACCTTGTCCCAGCGACTCGATTCGCCGTCTCAGTTGGTGAAATGTTCGGATTTCGGGCATAGGCAATGCTGAAATACCACAAACCCGGCGGGCCGGGGATACAACCAAAACCGTATTTAGTTCACTTTATTGGTATACGCCGCTTCGGATTCTGATAGCGAGTCGAACGCAGGTTCAAAGCTCGTCACCAACACGACAGGGTTATACCCCCATCTCGCTTACAATTTTTAGTGTATTGAGCAGAGAACAGGAAAAAATGTAGTATCAAGTGCCTTCGCAACCTATCCCAGCCGTCGCGAGTGCTCTGGCTCCCCTTCCGAAGCCGGAGCGCTCTGCAGACGGCAACCATTCGTATCTCAACGACAACGTAATTCAGGTTGAACCCCACGTCACGTAGGCGTGCCGATTTGATGTGTTTGTCTCGTTACAACCGTTTTCGATCGCCACTCACATCTATCGGCCCTGGGTGCCGTGCGGATTCCGAGTCGTGTAGTCCCTCTCGAAGTACGATAGTGTCCGCGGCGGCAATAAGTGCTCGCATTTGCTTAAGGACCTGTCTGCGTTGTTTGTCGGTTTGGGCCGTTTGGAGCGCGACGGCCAACGATTCAAATCGCTCGGATAATTCTTTGAAGTTGTCTTCAGTTGGGGGCACCACACGGACACTAACACGAACTAACACGGATGTTAACAAAGTTCTGATACAGTGTTCCCTGTAGAGTTTCCACAGTAGTAAGGTCTCCGACCACAGCCAAGCGGCTCAAGGCGAGTTCCCCAAATGAAAGGAAAGTCGGTTCGAGCTTCGCCAGAGCCTGAGAAGTCGATTTCTCGGAATGTGGCTTTCTGACTCGAAATGGAGGGTGCCTCCAGGCCGCAGAAGGAGCAAGGCGAGACTCAGCGGTGGGCGAAATCAATCCACACCGCAACTAGCCAAATCAGGGCGGTCGCAAGCCAAAAGTAACCGCTTCGCCATTTTTTCCAGACGCAAAGGCATACTCCCCAAAGGGTATTTAGCAAGCCAAAACCTACAACAAACGGCAGAACGCCAACGGCCCATACGATTGGCTCCCCCGTCACGGTGTGTATTCCTGCTGCTCGCTCTTCCGGTATCACCCAACTGGGCTCTACTGCACGCAGATAGGCGACGGCTCCTATTACGTTTAGGACGAACAGAGCTAGGCTCAGTTGGAACACAGAGAGGTGCTTGTATTTTCCTAAGAAGGCTTGCATGACGGATTCCAGCCCGGCGGGTAGCAGATAGGATTTCCAGTTGTTTCTCCTTGGGTGACTTGCGGGCGGAGTATAGCACCCGCACACCGTCCCAAGTCCTGTGAAGTCCGGTTATCGTCATGTAGGAAACCCCAATTCCCAGTTGACGATAATCCGTTTCGCGGGATTTGGCCTAAGACGGAGACCGTTCGGCGAATTACACCGAATTCAATTCGCTCCGGTGGGCGCGCGGCGGTTCAGTTCCTTGAACGAAGCCGCACTATCGTCAGGGCTGGCGCTGTCGGCACAAATAGGGAACTCACCCTAGCTCTGATGGCTCAGTACTGCCGGGCGGCGGCATTCGACAATCCTAGCTGACCCGAATGACGCGGTCGAGTTTCCACGCAACTCCTTCAGCCCCACTCCTCTCGCCCTTCCGTTCCCGCACATTTCAATAATGTTTTCGATCCAGACGATTCGCTCTTTGAGGTTGTCTTCGGTGTGGAGGCAAGGCAAGCTCATTAATGTTTCATAAAGAATTCATAAGGAACTCTCTGGTGGCCTTGAGACCTATTGCATTGACTTCCGCCGCGGAGCGCGCTCGATGGACCAAGTCACGGTGGGCAAGCGGCACCCGGCGCTATGGGATCGCCCTGGCGTGCGTGGCAGCCGCTCACTACTCGAGCCTGTTGCTCCAGCACCTGTTTCCCTATCCGTTCTTGTTCCTTTTCTTCGCCGGCGTCATGGCGAGCGCGTGGTTCGGCGGCACGGCGCCCGGCCTCTTCGCGGTGCTGCTCTCGACTTTGGCGGTGGACTACTACTTCGTTCCTCCGTTCCATTCCTTCGCGGTCAATGCCACGGACGCTGCCTACTTCGTGGCATTCGTCCTTTGCGCCCTGGCCGCGAGTTGGGTGAGTTCGTCGAAAAGGCAAAGCGAGGAGGCGCTGCGCGAGGCGCGCGACCACCTCGAAGCGCGAGTGGCCGAGCGCACCGCGGAGCTTCAGAAAACGATTACGGAATTGCAGGAGAACGAGCGCCAGCGAGAGCGGCTGGAAAACGAAAAGTCGGCGTTATCCGGCCAGCTCGAAGCCCGCAAGCTCGTGGAGCGGGCCAAGGGAATCCTGCAGCGGGAAATGAAGATCGGCGAGGAAGAGGCGTATCGCGCGCTGCAGAAGCAGAGCCAGCAGATGCGAAAATCGATGAAGGAAATCGCGGAGTCCGTCATCCTGAATGACGAACTGAAGCGCGGCTCACAGTAATTCGCGCGCCGCGAATCGTGGCAATTGAAAGTTTGAATTTGACTGCAAGGGCACGCAAGTTGCAAACTGCGTGCGCAAGTCAACCGATCGTGACGCCCCTCGAAGTCCTCGCTTCGACGACGAAGCGGGGCGCAGGCGTAGCGATTCTCTGGCTGTACCGTTTTTCTCGGACACGATGCCGTGTCCAACCAAGCGAAACATCAACGCTCGACGACGAGCCGATAAAGAAGCCCTGAACGGCGCTTGACCGGATTTGCGCGTCCGCGTCTTTGGCGAATTTCCGTTCCCTTAGCGGGGTTGTGTCTTCATTTGGCTTCATTCCGATTTCGACCGGCGTGTTTTAGGGAACCAACAGCGACAGGTTTCGGCGGAGGAGTGAAGTTGGACGGCCCGACGTTCTCATATCTTTTAAAGGAGAGTGCAAATGTCCGACAGACCTAAATGCAACGCAAGAAAGATGTCGGTGGCGGAAAAATTTTCCCGCCTGCGATTGCGATTGCGAAAGCCCGAATGGCGCCGTTATGGCGGAACCATGCTGGCCGGGAAAATCGCCGGCGTCGTGCTGACGCTGGTAATCATGGCTGGCGTCACCGCTCTGTTCTTCAGTCGCGTCTACGCTGCCGATCCGGACCTCAAAGGCAATGACATTGTCAACCCGGTGAACACGGCGTGGACGCTCATCGCGGCATTCCTCGTTTTCGGAATGCAAGTGGGATTCACGATGCTCGAAGCGGGCTTCTGCCGCTCGCGAGAAACGGTGAACGTGCTCGTGGAATGCGTCGTGGATACATGCTTGTGCGGCATTCTGTTTTACGCCGTCGGATTTGCGTTCATGTTCGCCCACGGTAACGGATTCATCGGGTACCACTGGTTCTTCCTCCAGAACGCTCCGGCGACTTATGAAACCACCGGCGTGGCGTTTCTGGCCGTGTGGATCTTCCAGTTCGCATTTGCGGATACCTGCTCGACCATCACGTCCGGCGCGATGATCGGCCGCACGGGTTTCGTCGGCGACCTTCTCTACAGCATCTGCGTCACCGGCTTCATTTATCCGGTCATCGGCCACTGGGCCTGGGGGCCGGACGGCTGGCTCGCCAACATGGGTAGCGACGGCCATTTCTGGCCGGGCCTCGGAATGGGCTTCCACGATTTTGCCGGATCAACGGTCGTTCACACTATCGGCGGCTTCATCGCACTGGCCGGCTCGATCGTTTTGGGTCCGCGCCTCGGCCGCAGGTTCAAGCGCGACGGTGGCGCCCCCATGCTGCCGCATGACCTGACGATCGCCGTCAGCGGCGGACTGATCCTCTGGTTCGGATGGTACGGCTTCAATCCGGGCAGCACGCTCTCTGCCATGGATTTTGTGGGCATCGGCCGCGTGGCCACGAACACCACGCTCGCCGCCTGCGCCGCGGGTCTCACTTCCATCATCTACGGCTACTTCACGACCAAAAAGTGGGACGCGGGATACACGACGAACGGCTTCCTTGCCGGACTCGTCGCGATCACTTGCCCCTGCTATTGGGTCAGCCCTACGGGCGCGGTGCTGCTTGGGGGTGTCGCTGGAGTGTTGGTCATCCTCGGTGTCGACCTGCTGGAATGGCTTCGCATTGACGACCCCATCGGCGCGGTCCCGGTCCACGGCTTTTGCGGCATCTGGGGCACTCTATCGCTCGGGCTGTTTGCCTCCGGGCAATTCGGCTCGACAGGACCATTTGCTGCGGACAACAGTGCGCCGCTCAAGGGCCTCTTCTACGGAGGCGGCACGCAAGTGCTTGTCGCCCAATGCATTGGCAGCGCTTGCATCACGCTGGCCACGTTCGCGGTGGCGATGGTCGTCATGCTCGCCGTCAACGCCACGGGAACGTTGCGCTTGCCCGCCGAGTACGAGCTCTACGGCATGGATCTGCACGAGCACGGCATTTCGGCTTATCCCGAATACGTGATCACGGCACTCGGTTCGCCGACGGGACTCGCCGCGCAGCAGCAACAAGTGCCTGCCGCATCCAGGATGAACGCAACGGCTCCGGCACACGGCGACTAGGAAACGGGGGCGGGCTCGCTACCGAACGGAGGGGTCCGCCCTCGCACATTTAAAATCGTGACGCACTGTTCAGACGACACGCTAAGGAGACGCTGAGGACAAATCTATGATGATGAAACTCGAAGCGGTAATTCAGCCTTCCAGATTCGAAGCCGTAAAGGAAATCCTGACCGAGATCGGCGTTGCGGGCATGACCGTCACCGATGTGCGCGGGCACGGCCGTCAAAAGGGCCACACTGAATCCTATCGCGGCCGCGAGTACTCGATCGACCTGCTGCCCAAGGTGAAACTCGAAGTGGTGCTCCCGGACACGCAGGTGGACGCCGCAATCGACGCGATCCTCAAGACCGCCTCGACCGGGAAAATCGGCGACGGAAAGATCTTTCTTTCGAAAGTGGAGGAAACGATTCGCATTCGAAATCAGGAGCGAGGCGTCGTGGCGCTCTAGCCGGGTTTCACGCGGGGCCGAGTCTCGCTGCCTCCGCCATGGCGGCGAGACCCGCGTGGGTCAAATAGCCGCGGCGGCCGGTGGAAGCACGCCGGTCTTCTCGCCGCCGCCGCGGCATTCTGGCCGAACAACACGAATTCGCGTTCTCGCGTGTCCATGAAGTTGGGCGTGCCCATGAAAAAGAAGAAGCCCAAGCACGGCAAAGTCCGGTTGCGGGCGCCGCGCTCGGCGTGGTCCGCTCACTCCAAGAGGCGCACCACTCTGTAAGTCCCTTATTCCATAGACAAC
>Ga0210403_10002754_pt1 | contig 15683 bp, 16 predicted proteins | sample IncBWC19MmetaG_FD_150863 | JGI IMG/M metagenome (GOLD analysis project Ga0210403, IMG submission 150863) | Forest soil microbial communities from Barre Woods Harvard Forest LTER site, Petersham, Massachusetts, United States - Inc-BW-C-19-M | ecosystem: Environmental > Terrestrial > Soil >... | reverse complement strand
TTTCCTCAAATTCTTTGCCGACAACGGCCACGAGATCGTGCCGTCGTCGCCATTGGTGCCGCGCAACGATCCGACGCTGATGTTCACCAATGCCGGCATGGTGCAGTTCAAGAACGTCTTCACCGGAGTGGAGAAGCGGCCCTATCAGCGCGCCACCACCTCGCAGAAATGCGTGCGCGCCGGCGGCAAGCACAACGACCTCGACAATGTCGGCTACACCGCGCGGCATCATACTTTTTTCGAGATGCTCGGCAATTTCTCGTTCGGCGACTATTTCAAGGATCGCGCCATCGAGCTCGCCTGGAATCTGGTGACGAAGGAATTCGGCCTGCCGAAGGACAAGCTCACCGCCACCGTCTATATCGACGACGACGAGGCGTTCGATCTCTGGAAGAAGATCGCAGGGCTCCCGGAGTCGCGCATCATCCGCATCGCGGGCTACGACAATTTCTGGCAGATGGGCGACACCGGTCCGTGCGGGCCCTGTTCGGAAATCTTCTACGATCACGGCGACAAGATCTGGGGCGGCCCGCCGGGCTCGGCCGAGCAGGACGGCGATCGCTTCATCGAGATCTGGAATCTCGTGTTCATGCAGTTCGAGCAGTTCGAGGGCGGCGCGCGCAATCCGTTGCCAAAGCCCTCGATCGATACCGGCGCGGGGCTGGAGCGCGTCGCCGCGGTCTTGCAGGGCAAGCACGACAATTACGACATCGACCTGTTCGTCGCCTTGATCCGCGCCATCTCTGAGCTCACAGGCGCCGATCCGCATGGACCGCAGAAGGCCTCGCTGCGCGTCATCGCCGATCATCTGCGCGCCTCCTCGTTCCTGATCGCCGACGGCGTCTTGCCGTCGAACGAAGGCCGCGGCTATGTGCTGCGCCGGATCATGCGCCGCGCGATGCGCCATGCGCAGCTGCTCGGCGCGCGCGATCCCCTGATGCATCGGCTGGTGTGGGCGCTGGTGCGCGAGATGGGCCAGGCCTATCCCGAACTGGTGCGCGCCGAAAACCTGATCGAGGAAACCCTGCGGCTGGAAGAGACGCGCTTCCGCAAGACGCTGGAGCGGGGCCTGTCGATCCTCGACGAGAAGAGCTCTTCCCTGAAGAAGGGCGACATGTTCGACGGCGATACGGCGTTTACGCTGTACGACACCTATGGTTTTCCGCTCGATCTCACCCAGGACGCGCTGAAATCGCGCGGTATCGGCGTCGATATCGCATCCTTCACCGATGCGATGGACCGGCAGCGCGAGAAGGCGCGCGCGGCGTGGGCGGGAAGTGGCGATACCGCCACCGAGAACATCTGGTTTCCGCTGCGCGAGAAACTCGGCGGCACGGAATTCCTGGGCTACGAGACCGAGACCGCCGAAGGCATTGTCGGCGCGCTGGTGAAGGATGGCAACGAGGTCGAAAGCCTGAAAGCGGGCGAGGCCGGTGCGATCGTTCTGAACCAGACGCCGTTTTATGCGGAGTCCGGCGGCCAAGTCGGCGACACCGGCGTGCTGACCGGCGAGGGCGTGCGCTTCCGCGTCACCGATACCCAGAAGAAGGCCGGCGATCTCTTCGTGCATCTGGGCCAAGTGGAGCAGGGCACCCTGAAGCCCGGCGCCGCGCTGCAACTCGAGGTCGATCATTTGAGGCGCTCGTCGATCCGCGCCAATCACTCAGCGACGCATCTCCTGCACGAAGCACTGCGGCAGGTACTCGGCGATCACATTGCCCAGCGCGGCTCGCTGGTGGCGCCCGATCGCCTGCGCTTCGACTTCGTCCATCCCAAGCCGATCACGCCGGATGAGCTCTCCCGCATCGAGGACATCGCCAACGATGTGGTGTTGGAGAACGACGAGGTCACCACGCGCCTGATGGCGGTGGACGATGCCCGCGAAGCCGGAGCCCGGGCGCTGTTCGGCGAGAAGTATGGCGACGAGGTGCGCGTGGTGTCGATGGGCAAGACCGCGCGCGAGCACGGCGCCAACGCATTCGGCTGGTCGGTCGAATTGTGCGGCGGCACCCATGTCCGGCGGACCGGCGACATCGGGCTGATCACGGTGACCAGCGAGAGCGCGGTCGCCTCGGGCGTGCGCCGCATCGAGGCCTTGACCGGGCGTCATGCGCGCAAACACGCCAACGAGACCATGGCGCTGGCGAAAACCGCAGCCCAGGAGCTGCGCACCACGGTCGAAGAGGTGCCGGCGCGGATCGCTTCGCTGATGGAGGAGCGCAAGAAGCTCGAGCGCGATCTGTCTGATGCACGCAAGAAGCTGGCATTGGGCGGCGGCGCGGCGGCGTCCGGCGGAGCGGCGGACGGCGCCAACGGCGTGCGTCATGTCGGGGACGTCAAGCTGATGGCGCGCGCGGTCGAAGGCATCGAGATGAAGGATCTCAAGAGCCTTGCCGATGACGGCAAGAAGCAGCTCGGCTCCGGCGTGGTCGCGATCGTCGGCGTCACCGGGGACGGCAAGGCCGGCGTGGTCGTCGGCGTCACCTCCGATCTCACCGCGCGCTACAATGCGGTCGATCTGGCGCGCGTCGCCTCCGTGGTGCTGGGCGGCAAGGGCGGCGGCGGACGTCCCGACATGGCGCAGGCCGGCGGGCCCGACGGCGCCAAGGCGGACGCAGCCCTCTCGGCGATCGAAAAAGCGATGGCCGGCGTCGAGGCCTGATGGACAAGTCTTGAGGAATATCAAATCCTTGGCGGCATGAGGGGCTATAGATAAGTCCCCCTGATTCCATGGTTCGCATCAGAGGGCATCCGAGGCAGGCGAACTCTGGAAGCGGGACACAGGCAGTGGCGATCCTTACGCGCAAAGGGCGGCGGCTGAACGACCCAAACTTGCGGGATCGCCTTTACGAACTGCTCGAGCACGATCATTTGCCGTACTCGGTCGGCTCGCGCTTCGTGCGGCTGATCGTTGCCATCGTCATTCTCGACGTGCTGGCGATGATCCTGGCCTCGGTCCCGGAATATGATGCGCGCTTCGGCGGATTGTTCACCGCGATCAAGGTCGGCGCGGTGATCGTGTTTGCGCTGGAATATCTGGCGAGGCTCTGGAGCGTGGTCGGCCACTCGCCGCGGAACTTGTCGCCGGCGCAGGACCGGCTCGAATATGTGTTCTCGAGCCTCGGCATCATAGATTTGCTCGCCTTCCTGCCGGCATCGATCGCGCTTGCTGTCGGAGACCGCACCGCACTGGTGCTGCTCGGTGTGCTGCCGTTCTTCAAGCTGGTGCGTTATTCGCCGGCGATGCGCTCGCTCTTGGCCGCGATTCACGCCGAGCGGCGCACGCTGGTCGGCTGCCTCGTGATTCTCTTGGGCGCGGTGCTGGTGTTCGCCTCGCTGCTTTACGCCATCGAGCACGACGTGCAGCCCGACAAGTTTGGCTCCATTCCGCAGGCGATGTGGTGGGCGATCGTGACGCTGGGCACGGTCGGTTATGGCGACGCGGTTCCGGTCACGCCCTTGGGCAAGCTGGTGTCGGTATTCGCCATCGTCGGCGGCCTGGCCATGATCGCGCTTCCGGTGGCGATCATCTCGACCGCCTTTGCCGACGAGATCAGGCGGCGCGATTTCGTCGTCACCTGGGGCATGCTGGCGCGGGTGCCGCTGTTCTCGCATCTTTCCGCCACCGAGATCGCCGACATCATGCGGCTGTTGCGGGCGCGGACCATCGAGTCAGGCGAAATCCTGGTGCGGCGCGGCGATGCCGCATCCTCGATGTATTTCATCACCGCCGGCGAAGTCGAGATCGAGCTGCCGAGCCAGCGTGTGCGGCTCGCCGACGGTACCTTCTTCGGGGAAATCGCGCTTTTGCACCGGACCAAGCGCAGTGGCACCGTGACCGCGACGCGCAAGACGCGGCTGCGCGCGCTCGACGCCCAGGACTTTCATGCCCTGATCGAACGCATGCCGGCGCTCGCCGCCCACGTCCACAAGACCGCCAAAGCCAGGATCGCCGATACCGCGGAAGCCGCGAAGGGCGATCTCGCGGCCGCCGAAATCGCCCAGGCCGCGCACGACGACCAGCCGCCGAAGGAAAAATAGGCCGGGCGAGCGGCGTGGCTTATTGCGCAGGCGCTGGCGTCGAAGAACGGGGTTGGTCGTCGCCGGCCGCAAGCCGGCGAATACCGGCCTCGGTCAGCCCGAGCACGCCGAGCCGCCTCAAGGCATATCCCGAGGCAACCAGCCGCTCCCAATGGAGCTGGGGAATGTCGCTCTGGGCATCACCCTTGCTGACTTCAAGCAAGGAATTGAATTCCTCCGAGTTCAGGAGCGCCGGCGGATCATGGGGCATTGGATTATCCCTTACGCTGCGTGGACGCCTTTTCGCAGCTTTGGCGGCGCCGGATTGATCTCCGCGATCCTGCGAAAGCAATCGGCCTCGGAATCGTGAGGCCCGGAGACAAATGTCCCGCTGACTTTGGTGCTGTACCAGCCCGATACGACGCCGAGCCAAAGCGCCTCTTCTGTCTTGACGTGACGCGGCGAAAGATTCTGCATGTGTGTGCTTTCAGGTTTGGCGCTCGATCTCTCGTCGAACGTTGTGAAATTGCTGGGCGAACACCCGTTCGCTCAGCTCTGCTCGGAGAGCCGGGCAAAATCGGCAAGTACAGCAGCGACCAGGTCGCGATGATGGGTGTCGTCCGAAGCGAGCCCCGCGAGGTACAAACTCAGCATATAGCGTGCCTTGGCGGCGGCTTCCGGCCAGGAGGCTGCCGGAGCGGACAGAAGCTGGCTTTCGACGGCCGCTTGTCGATCGCGCAGCTCTCTCGCATTGGTCTCGATATCCGCGAGAATGCGCCTGATATCGGTTGCCTTTTGCGCAGCCATGCCGCGGTGCCTGTCGAGATCGAGCGGCTTGTCAGTCACGCGGCGCGCTCGCATCGATGCGCTGCGCGTCGGAAAGCTCGACCGCGCCGATGGATATCATCTCCATCGTTGAACGGCGCGGTGCCGCCGCCGGAACCATGATCATGGTGGCAACACGGCGGAAGGAAGCAAACGACAATCCTTCGATCATCTCCTCATCCGTGACGACTTCGTAAGCACCCGCGGGCAACTCGCGATCGATGCCCTTGATCCGGAAGGGGTGCCGGAAGGTGATGATTTCCCGCCGCGAGCGCGTGGTCATCGCGCGCGGTCCTTCGCGGACCGTCCGGCGGCGGCGCTGTCGTTGTGCATGCGCTCACCGTGCGCTCTTTTGGCCCAATTAGCTATCGGTATCTCGCGGACGCGGCGCGATTAGCCGAATGACCGCCGACTTGCCTTGTATCCGGCCACCTTCATCGCCATTTGCCCATGGTGCCGGGCAATTCAGCGAAATGATCCGGCCGGACGGGTCGCATGACCCGGCCGGTCTCTGGGCCGTACCTTCGGTCGCCTTTGCGGATCACTAACCGCTTTTGGATTGCGCCGCGTGGCGCGGTGGTGCTGGCGTCCGATTTCTGGAACGCACCAACGCTTGGGGCAGGGGGGTCGCATGAAGATTCGTGTCGGCTACGAGATGATTTACGATTTTCCGCAGCCGACGCCGCTGATCGCGGTGCTGGGCACGCACTTTACGCGGGCCTCCGATGTCATCGTTCCCGATTACCTCACGACCAGTCCTTCCGTGCCCATCACGCCCTATCGCGACGGCTTCGGCAACTGGTGCAGCCGGCTTGTCGCACCTGCTGGCCGCATGCGCCTCTCGGCCGACGGCACGGTGCGCGACAGCGGTCTGCCCGATGTAATTGTTCCCTCGGCCGCGCAACACGCGGTCGAGGATCTTCCGGCGGAGGCCATCGTCTATCTGCTCGGCAGCCGCTACTGCGAGACCGACCGGCTTTCCGATATCGCATGGAAGCTGTTCGAGAAGACACCGCCGGGCTGGGCGCGGGTCCAGGCGATTTGCGACTTCGTTCACAACCACATCGCGTTCGGCTACGAGCACGCGCGCCCGACCATGACGGCGTGGGAAGTGTTCAACGAGGGCAAGGGCGTCTGCCGCGACTACGCGCACCTTGCCATCGCGTTCTGCCGCAGCATGAACATTCCGGCGCGATATTGCACCGGCTATCTCGGTGACATCGGGATGCCGCCGCCATATTCCGCGGGAGATTTTGCCGGCTGGTTCGAGGCCTATCTCGGCGACCACTGGTACACCTTCGATGCGCGCAACAACATTCCGCGAATCGGCCGCGTCCTGATCGCCCAGGGCCGCGATGCCGCGGACGTTCCGCTCACCCAGACCTTCGGACCGAACACGCTGGTGAGCTTCAAAGTATGGACCGACGAGGTCGTGTGAAGCGTCGGAGCTGACAAATGAAGGCTTCCGCCAGGCAGATTGCGATTCGCCTCGCTATTTGACGAAGCGGCTGCTACATCTCTGGAATCATCGCGCGCCCCCTGGCTGTTATCGGTGACTGAGAGCGTTGCGCTCCCGCCTCAACCAAGAGAAGGCGGTTACATGCCCGATACCAGAAAATTCGATCTCCGTGAGTGGCTCGTACCCCCGGTATTGATGCCGATCTTCTTCGTGCTGCTGATCGCTGCCGCCGTCATTATTCAGCGCTAGTCCGGGCGCCGTTGATATGGAGACGGCGAGCATCCCGAGCGCTTGAAAGAAAGCAGAGCTGGAATGGCAAACACAGCAACCGTCAGGGACGCCTACGGAGTTCCCGCCATTTTCGTTGGCTCGAAAACCGGCCAGGATGATGCTCCCTTTGTCTTCATCAGGGTCGGTGATGAAGAGCGCCGGATGCGTTGGGCCGAATGGGACGCGCTTCCTGCCTGGACTGGCGCCCGTCCTTCCTGGGTGTCCAAGCGTTGATGCGCGCGGGAACGGCCATCGACCTTTATTCACGAACAAAGCCGTGAAAGCTCGTTCATGACGAATGCTGCTTCCTGGATCGCCATCGGCGCCGCGCTGACTTCGGCATTCGTTGGGCTATACGCAGCCGCAGGGAGCGACCTTCGCGACAAGGTCGAGCAGTTTATTCCGCAAATACGCGGACGGTTCCCCTGGGCGGCATGGGCCGCGATCGCTGCTGCCGTCTCGGTTGTAGCGCAGGCTATGGAAAAGCTGCCGGCCTGAAGAGCTGGATACGATCGGCTTCGTACCCCTTTGCACGGCGCGCCACTCCGGCGCGCGCAGCTCGGAGATTACGCCGAGGGCTGCTCCGGCGTTATCGCCGTCAGAGACGCCAAGGGCACGTCGAGGATGTACGTGAAGCCGCTGGGTTCATACGCCAGATGGACGTCGCCCTTCAGTTGCTTGCCGAGTGTCTCGACCAGACGGGTGCCGAAACTGCGTTTATCCGGAGCCCGGACCGTTGGGCCCTTTTGCTCAGCCCATGTCAGATGCAGGCGCTGGGTTCCGGGATCGAGCGTCCAGGCGATGTCGACGCGGCCGCCGGGCACCGACAATGCGCCGAACTTCGTGGTGTTGGTGCAGAGTTCGTTCAGGGTCATCGCAATCGCGATCACGGCTCCCGACGTCATCCGGACATCAGGTCCCGCAATCGTGAATTTCGGCATGTCGGGATTGTCGAAGGCTTCGGTGGCGCCGCGAACGATCTTCCCGAGATCCGCGCTCGTCCATCTTGCCTGCAAGAGAAGGTCGTGAGCCCGTCCCAGCGCCAGCAGCCGGCCTTCGATGGCATGCTGCGCGTGTTCGGCGCCCGGCACACTGCGCAAGCTTTGGGACGCAATGGCGCTGACCGTCGCCAGCGTATTTTTGATGCGGTGATGCAGTTCCTCGAGGATCAGCTTTTGGAGCTTGTCCGCCGCCTCGCGCTCCCTGGCGTCGATGCCCGCCTGGGCGAGCAAGCTGCTCGCATCGATGTGGGCCTGCGCAAGCAACAGCCGAAGGCTGAGATTCTCCGCCGCCAGAAACTCCGGAGGGGGCGGCGCCTTGGTACTCAAAGGACGGTGGTCCTGATGATCATCGATTTCGAACATTGTTGACGGTATCACCATATGTCGGCTTCCGCACGGAGCATTTGAGGCCTGGTTAGCGCACAGTAGAGTGATTATCGGCGTTTCCAGCCGGAAATCCCGCCTTCAGGGGCGACCGATCATGCTCTGCATCTCGGCGATCATGTCCTTGGCGTCCAGCGGTTTCCCGAAAAACCGGCTTTCGGGGGGAATATCGATGTTCGCCAGCGTCAACCGCCCGGACACCAGGATGATCCGGATCGGCGGCCAGCGTTGGTGCACGCAATGAGCAAGTCCCAGGCCGTCCATGGTTCCGGGCATCTGGATGTCGGTGAACAGCAAGGCAATGTCGGATCTGGACTCCAGAATGGCGACGGCTTCGGCAGCGTCCACAGCCTCAACCGAGGTAAAGCCGGCGTCTTCCACCATATCGACCGCGCGCATCCGCAGCAGCATTTCGTCTTCGACGACGAGAACGACCGCGGGAACAACGGAGTGATCCAGGACCATCATGATCTGCGTTTCGAAGGTGAGCGAGGCAAAATCCGTCCGCGCCATAGCTCGGAGAATGGCTGCGGACACCGAGGCAAGCATCTCAAAGCCCATTTGATCCCGATTGCCTTAATAATACCAGAACATTGGGGTCGGGCCTCCGCGAAAGCGGCGAAATCGATGCAAGTCCCGGATTCCGTGAGCGAAGAGGCCGCCAATCAAGGCGGCCTCAAGAGTTCTGCCCCGGTTGATCGAGCTCACCAGCCGTGATGGCGGCCTCTGCCCCAACCGTAGTGATGCCCGCGTCCGCCATGGCCCATGTGGCCGTGCCCGTGTCCGTGGCCGCCATGAACGAGAATAATCGAATTATCGGTATCGCCCACCAGCGTGCCTGCTGTTGCCCGAGGCATCGCCGAGGCGGAAAGCGTCGGCATTGCCGCGAATGCGCAGGCGGCGACGCCGATCAGCAATAAACGTATCATTTCGTAATCTCCTTGAGGCCGCATCATCGCGGCGACGAGCCAATGTTTCGCCGGCCGATCGGTTCCATCTTCAAATCAGACCATCTTTGATGCCACGCAACGATTGCACGGTTGGTATGGCTCGCAAAAATGAAATTAGCGCTTATGTTAGCGACACAGAAGCGCGCGAGAGCGTGTCAATGAGGTTGACCTGATGAGACGCAAAGATCCGATGAACCTTCGCCAAATTGTCGTGGTGATCGAGCAAGCATTGCAACGAGTGTTCAACAATGAGGGTTCGCTGATTCCAATCCCGATACGAGCGGTCGTGGACCGGCGACGACCTGACCAGCGTCAAACGCGTGATTGATTTTCCAAATCATAGTCGTTCGTATGACCAGACGCGGCGGGCCGTGCGATTTTGGGGGCATGATAGCGCCATCGAGGCATCGTTTTTCATTGACGAAGATGCTCTGAGACGAATTCAACCGGATGCCCCACTCGACGCGTCGGGGTTTTTGAACGCGTTCGATTGCAATCGTGATTTGATATGTGCCGCTGCCGCCAGAATCTATGTTCGCGGGAGCAGGGGTTCTTATGATCTGGTCGCCGCGAATTTTTAGGGCCGTTGCCCGCGGTTCAAGGCACCGTAAGCGCGCGCAATGCTGCCCCGAGACGTTTCCTTTAAACTGATTGTCGGAGACGCATTCGTTTGTTCGCCAAGCGCTGAGTTGCGATATCAAGCACGAAATCCCGGAAAATCTGTTGATTTGGATCAACTGCGGTTCATGGCTTGATGCCGCGCTTGCGCCAAGCGTCTTAGTAAAGCCTCACTAGGAGACTATTGACTGCACAATCCCAACAGCTTGGCCTTACCAACGATTCGTGAAGGAACAGCGTATGCGGAAGCTTGCAAAACCGACCGAGCAAGAGATCAGCGAGGGACCGCAATCGGTATCTTTTCAGATCGCGAATGGCAACCTGCGGCAGCGCTGCGTTCTGCAGACCAGGTTTCCAACGAAGGTACAGGCGCAGAAATACCTTCTCACAAACTGGTTGATCGTCGAAAAGATGGCGCGCGATGCGCTTGCGGCGGGAGCCATGGAAGACGGCGAGATCAAGCTCGTAATAATCTAGACGGCCTGTTCAAGAGTGATATCAGGGTTTCGGGCCTGCAGGGGAATAGTCATGCTGAATGATCGAGAGAACATCCTGAACTCGCTTCGCCAGAAGGCGCTCAATGTGCGCGAGATCATGCGACGCGCCAATGTCGCGAATGAGGAAGTCTGCCAGGCTCTCTTGTTGAAGATGCGTGACGAAGGTGCGGTGAAATTCGATATCCATACCGGACGATGGCTCATCGCGTAAATCACGGCTCGTCGGAAGCTTGCCTGAAGCGTTCGAGCTAAAGCGCCCGCTGATCCTCCGGGAGCGGCGGCGGCTTGGGCGGGTGTGCGGTTCTCGGATGATGGTCATGTAGAAATACAGCGAAGCTGTATCTCAATAGCGGATTGTCGGGAACGGCGGCCTCAAAGAGCTTTTCCTGCATGTCGCGCGGCAGGTCAGGCCACAGTTTAAATGTTGCATGACCCAACAACAGCTCAAACTGATTGGACAAATCATTCATATGGCACCTGTGATCGCTTGTCAGGTCAATGGCGTGCGCACCTTTGTTGCGGCGTCGTAGATCTCGATCTGGAGCATCGGATAAGTCGACTTGAGTGTCCGGCCGGAGGCCTCGGCAGCCTCGGCAGAGTCGAACTCCGACTTGAAGTGGCCGTCGACAACCACCACGAAGCCGGCGGCGGGAGGCCTGTCGGCTCGTGCGGTCTTCTCCGGCCCTGGCTCGTCAGCGACTCGAACGGGCTTTTTCATCGGAGGCCTCATCATATGGCTTCCAATCCATTGTTGGGGATTCTAGGACGATTTAGATCACGCTCATAGCAAAAGCTTGGCCGCCCCGGAATTGGTCATCCTAAATCAGCAAACCAGGTACGAGCTAGCCGTGACCTTTTTTGGCCTTCGGCGGCTGTTTTGCCCCATCGGCGTCAGCTTGCGTGTTTCGGACCGCCTCGGTCAGCATCTGGCGCAACTCGGCCTTTGTCTTCGGGGGCGCGCGGGTGATGGATGCTTGCCATTGTGCCATGGTCCCTATGTGGGGACGCGCGAGCGCGAATTAAAGCCCGCCGGACACTGAAGACGAAAGAAACAAGGCAACATGCCCGGTTGCGGAAAGATAATCCACGTCCGCTACGGCGCGATTAGCGGACTGAGGTCGGGCGTCGCGACGAGGTTAGCAAGGTGTCTGCCGGATACGTCCAAGGGTGTGGGCAGTGATTAACGGGCCTTTAGGCACGCAGACAGCTTGTTATCGGGTTCCAGAGTAGCCATCTGATGAGATAGCGCAATTGGATCGCTGCAACAGCGCGCATCCCCGAAACGCGACGCCTTAGCCACGCCAAATCTTATGAACGGTATCGACCAACGGCATATCGCGATATGCGCGTAACGGGTCAGGACATCCTATGGCCATCGAACATGCCGCCGTGCAGGTCGCGCGCAAGCCCTGGGGGGTGGCTGATCTCCATCCCTGGAGCGGTATTGACGGCTCAGGCGATGCCATCGGAGAACTTTGGTTTCAGCGCGTCGACAAGAACGCACCACACCCGGCCTTGCTGCTCAAGTTGCTGTTCACCAGCGAACCGTTGTCGATCCAGGTTCATCCGGACGATGCATTCGCGCGCTCGATCGGCTTGCCAAACGGCAAGACTGAAGCCTGGTACATCCTCGCAGCAGCGCCGGATGCGAAGGTTGCGGTGGGACTGACGCGGCATCTCGCGTCGGGGGATTTGCGCGCAGCAATCAGGGACGGCTCGATCGCCGCCCTCGCTCAATGGCGCTCCGTCGCAAAAGGCGACATCATCTTCGTCCCCGCCGGTACGATCCACGCCATCGGCGCGGGTATCGTGCTCGCCGAGATTCAGCAGCACAGCGACGCGACGTTCCGGCTGTTCGATTTTGGCCGGCAGCGCCAACTGCACGAAGACAGCGCCGTCGCGGCTTCCGATGCAGGGCCGGCTCAAGCTCAACCCGGTCTGCGGCGTCTCACCGCTGCGCGGACGGCCCTGACCACAAGCCCACCTTTCGTGCTGGAGCGGATCGATCTTCCGGCGAATTCCAGCTGGGTGCTCAACGCGAGCCGGGAAACCTGGATCCTGTTGATCGAAGGACACGCAACGATCGGCTCGATCAGCGCATCGGTCGGCGATGCCGTCTTTGCCGAGGCGGATCGCGCCGACATTGAAGTCGGTCGCGCCGGGATGAGTTGCCTGGCTGCCTATCCCGGACCGGATCCAGCCATGTCGTTGCTGGAGGAGACTGGAGAGCACATGGCCAAATCCGACGGGACGTCCGCTACACGAACGCCCCAGCCGAAAGAGACTATCGAGGCACGGACATGACGCCGCTTCGCCGCATCGCCCTGATCGGCAATTCGCTTCCCCGCCATTGCGGAATTGCCACCTTCACCACCGATCTGCGGCAGGCGATATCGAGTTCTCGCCCGGACGTCGAGACCGTCATCGTTGCGATGACCGACCGTGATCGAGCCTATGACTATCCTGCTTCGGTCGCGCTGCAAATCATGGACGACAACATCGACGACTACATACGTGCGGCAGAATTCCTGAACGCCGGCCGGTTCGATGCCGTCTGCCTGCAGCACGAATTCGGCATTTTTGGCGGCGAAGCCGGCGCCCACATCCTCCTGCTGTTGTCGCGCCTCACTTTGCCTGTCGTGACGACGTTCCATACCGTGCTGGCCAAACCAACGGCGGCGCAGCGTGAGGTGATGGATCGCATTGTCGAGGCGTCGTCGAAGGTCGTGGTGATGGCCGACAAGGGCAGGGAGTTGCTGCGTAGCGTTTATCTGGTGCCGGACGACAAGATAGAGGTGATAGCCCACGGCATTCCGGACGTCGCCTTTGTCACGCCCGATGCGGCAAAGGCCAGGCTCGGCTTTGCGGGCAAGCCGGTCATTCTGACGTTCGGCCTGCTGTCCCCCAACAAGGGCATCGAAGTCGTGATCGACGCCATGCCGTCGATTCTGAAACGCCGGGCGGATGCGGTTTATGTCGTGCTCGGCGCAACGCATCCCAATCTGGTCCGCGATCAGGGTGAAACCTATCGCGAAAGCCTGCTCGCGCGGGTGCGCGAACTCGATATCGAAGATCACGTCGTGTTCCTCGACCGGTTCGTCGATCAGGCCACGCTGCTCCAGTTCATTTCGATGTGCGATGTCTATGTCACGCCCTATCTCGACGAAGCGCAGATGACGTCGGGAACGCTGGCCTACAGCTTCGGGCTCGGCAAGCCGGTCGTCTCGACGCCATACTGGCACGCGAACGAACTTCTGGCTGACGGACGCGGTGTCCTGGTTCCTTTTGGCGACGCTGCGGCGGTCGGCCACGAAATCGCGGAACTGCTCACCGACGACGCCCGCCGCCAGGCGATCTGCAAGCGCGCCTATGCGGTCAGCCGATCGATGACATGGGAACGCACCGCCGAACGTTACACGTCCGCCTTCGAGCATGCGCGGCAGGGTCACTGGCTCAGGGCCTTTGCGCGCCCGGTCAGGGCGCCTGAACCGCACAGCCCGTCGCCGCCTGCCATGCAAATCGGCCATTTCCTGTCGATGTGCGACGATACCGGCCTGTTTCAGCACGCGGTGCATTCAGTACCCGATCGCTCGCACGGTTATTGCGTCGACGACAATGCCCGCGCGCTGCTGCTGGCCTGCGCCCTCAACAATCCGGGCGAACAGCCGCTGTCGGACGTCTTGATTGCCCGCTTTGCCGCCTTCGTGCAGCATGCCTGGAATCCCGACAACGGGCGATTTCGCAACTTCATGGGCTTCAATCGGACGTGGCTTGAAGATCGTGGTTCCGAAGACAGTCACGGGCGAACGCTTTGGGCGCTGGGCGAGGCCGCGCGAAGTGACGCAAGCCCGTCGCGGCGGCGGTGGGCTGCCACATTGTTCGCCCGGGCGTTGCGGGCAACGGAGACCTTTCGCTCGCCCCGGGCGTGGGCGTTCACGCTACTGGGCCTCGGCGCCTATTGCGCTGTGGCTCCGGATGATCTCCACGCCAGGGAAGTCCGGCATTCTCTTGCCGACAGGCTGATGTCCGCCCTGGCGTCGGTCGAGACGCCAGACTGGGTGTGGTTCGAGGAAGGCCTGGCTTACGAGAACGCGCGCCTGCCGCAGGCTTTGATAATGACAGGCATGGCGACGCAAACGCCCGATTACGTCGATGCCGGATTGAGGTCGCTGCGCTGGCTGATGACGCAACAAACGAATTCGGCGGGTGATTTCCGCCCCGTTGGCACCGCCGGCTTCGGCGAAGCGCGGCGACTTCCCCGCGCCTTCGATCAGCAGCCCCTGGAAGCAACGGCGACGATCGCGGCCTGCCTCGCGGCATGGCGGGCGGATGATGATGCCGAGTGGAAAGCCATCGCCAACCGCGCTTTCGCGTGGTTTCTCGGCAGCAACGATCTGTCCGTGGCGCTGGTCGATCTGAATACCGGCAGCTGCCGCGATGGGCTGCACCCCGATCGTGCCAACGAAAATCGCGGCGGCGAGTCGGTTGTGTGCTACCTGCTTGGACTCGCGGAGATTCGTCAGCTCGCGCGCGTCAACACCGGCCTGACGAAACCGGCGGCACTGCGCGCCGTGGACGCCTGAATCCCACCTCCTGCGCGAGAGACTGAGGACACCGTGTCACAAGCCACCTTCGTGAACCGGCAGGCGTTTTTTCTGCGTCCAGACCCCGCGCGGGTGATCGTGCGCCCGTTCAAACCGGCGACCGAACCCCGCGACCTCAACCCGACTGACAAGACGCGCGCCAACCATATCGTCGACCGGGTTCTGGCACTCGATTCCGAAGCGGTTGCCGCCCAGCTCGCCGATGTCCTGGAGAACTTCGAGGGGCGACACCGCAATCTGCTGGAGACGTTCGAGGCCCGCGCCCAGGTCATGGAACAGGCCTTCGCGGCTCACGGGGCCTTTTCCAAGCACCAGCGCCAGCTGATCGGCGCCTATTTCCTCAACGAGTATTCGTTCGAAGCCTCGGCCCTGTTCAACCCCAGCATCGTGCCGCACCCCGACCAATCGGACGCGCCGAAAGGGGGCTTGCGCTTCATTCTCAGTCTGCGTGCCATCGGCGAAGGGCATGTGTCGTCACTGACGTTTCGGGCCGGCACGATCGCAGCCGACGGCAGCCTGAGCGTTGATCCGACCGCTCGCCTTGCCTCGAGCCCCCGGATCAGCCGCCGTCTGTCCGCACCGGACGGCGACCATATTGAGCTGACTTTCAATCCCGACGAAGAACTCAGCGAGCGCGTCATCTTTCCGGTCACCGATTCCCAGTCGAACGGCATCGAGGATGCGCGCTTTGTCGAGTTCAGCGATGAGGGCCGGCAAACCTACTACGCCACCTATACCGCCTATAGCGGGCGGGCGATCCGGTCCGAACTGATCGCGACCCACGATTTCGTGTCGTTCTGGCTGGCGCCGTTGCGGGGCAACGCCGCGCAGAACAAGGGCATGGCGCTGTTCCCACGCAAGATCAACGGCAAGTACGCCATGATCGCGCGCCAGGACAATGAGAACCTTTATCTGATCTATTCAGACGACCTGTACACATGGGACGGCGGTCAAGCTGTTCTCAAGCCGGAATTTCCCTGGGAGTTCGTTCAGATCGGCAATTGCGGGTCGCCGATCGAACTCGATGAAGGCTGGCTGCTGCTGACGCATGGCGT
>Ga0210403_10002752_pt1 | contig 15702 bp, 12 predicted proteins | sample IncBWC19MmetaG_FD_150863 | JGI IMG/M metagenome (GOLD analysis project Ga0210403, IMG submission 150863) | Forest soil microbial communities from Barre Woods Harvard Forest LTER site, Petersham, Massachusetts, United States - Inc-BW-C-19-M | ecosystem: Environmental > Terrestrial > Soil >... | reverse complement strand
TGGGCGGACGCATAGTGTTACTGGGAAACGCAGTCTCCGATGAAGTCGCCGGCTCAGGCCCCTTTGGTGCTGCGCTGAAGCGATTTCTGTCCACACTCATCGATCAGTGGGAGGAATTGCCTCTGTTCACAAAAGATGCTCTGCCTGCAATCTGTCGGTTAAAGGACATCTCGTTGTCCGACATCTTCTGGGTTGACGTGAATCAGCATCCAACGCATCCGTGTCTTGCGGGAGCGACTTTTGTTGCAGTCAACCGTCGGCTCAAGACGCCGCTGCAATCGACCGTGCCAACCGTTTGGGAACAACCTCTCTACATGGTTCTGAGACGCGACGGGACCTATCTTTGTGGCACATGCGTCCTTCAGCGTGGCGTCCTCATCATTCGTCCGCAATCAGAGCAAGCACACAGTCCAATCGAACTCAGAAACGGAGTCGATGCCGAAGTCATTGGCCAGGTCACGGCCATCCTGAGGCGTCTCAACTAGAACATTTGTTCACGTCCTCAGCGAACCCCTTAATTACTGTGGAAAGGCGAACACCACGTCACGCCATTCGCGCTAAGGGCTCTCTCCATGTCCTTGCAGTCACAACTGTTTACGGGCAGCACTACGGATTGGCGAACGGAGGTCGAATTGTCTGGCTTCCTCTGCGCTCAGGTGCGACATTGCCCGGCAGAGCAAAGATTTCGAAAGAATTTAGCAAGACCACGCACTGGTATCAAGCCATGCTAAATACCACGGACACAGTTCGAAGCACGCAGACCGAAGATGGACGAATCGTCCTCGATATCCGCCGCGGTCAGATGTTTTCTCTCAATGTCGTTGGCTCGAGAATTCTCGAACTGATAGAGCACGGATGGGACGAGGCACGCATCGCGGGCGAAATCAGTCGGTCTTACGCGATGAGCATCGAGGTCGTCCGCACTGACGTTCACGATTTCATAGACGCCCTACGCAAACACCATATCGTCGATGCCAACGAGTCAGTTGAGCCGATGCGACAGACCAACCAACAATGAGTAAACCATGAAATCCTCGAACCAAGTCGAACGAGAAAGCTATCGCCTCATTATCACCAGGCGTAACGCATCAGAGATTCTCTTCACTTCCACCGAGTCCGGTTGGTCGCTGCCACAAGTAGAGATACTTCCACGAAGAAGGGTCTCGGAGCAGTTGACAACCGAGGCCGAGTTTGGATGGACACTGAAGACATACTGCCTATTCATTCCAGGGTTCGCCACGCGCACTGGAGACGTGCGACCAGCGAACTACGCTGTCATGGAATCGATCAAACAGAACGACAAAGCGCCGCTGGGAACGGTTTGGACTTCTGTGGCATCCGGCAATTGGCAAACAGATTCACCTGAAGACAACCATGCAATTGAGGAATCTCTTCGTGAACTCGATTCATATGACAGTGAATCGAAGGCTGGCCGGTTCGGCAGACCCGCATGGCTTAAAGAGTTGTTCAGCTGGACCCAGGAGCAACTCACTCCGTTAGGTCTCCGCGTGAACGGCAATTTCCGGCAAATCGACTCCGGCCCGACTTTCAGCTTGGTTCGCCTCGAAACGAACGGTCCCGCTGTCTGGTTCAAAGCCACCGGAGAACCGAACCTACATGAACTTCCCATTACTTTGTGTCTGGCTCGGCTTTTCCCTGAAAGTCTACCTCCCATCCTTGGAATTCATCCCTCTTGGAATGGATGGCTTTCGGAGGAAGTTTCGGACACGACTCTCGACCAATGCACGGATCTCTCCGCGTGGGAAAGAACAGCAGCGAGTGTTGCCGAACTTCAGATCGCCTCGATCGGTAAAAGTTCTGCGCTCCTGAATTCTCAGTGTAAGGATTTGAGATTGCCCGGGCTCATCGACCTGGTCCCACGATTCTTTTCACGCATGGCCGAATTGATGGCCATCCAGGTGCAGCAATCTCCGCCACCTCTTACAGTCTCCGAACTTGAATCCCTTGGGACACGATTGCGCGAGGCCCTTTTACTCCTTCAAAACATCGGCTTGCCTGACACGCTGGGACATATCGACTTCAATCCCGGAAACATTGTGGTGTCGCCAGCGCGATGTGTATTTCTAGACTGGGCAGAAGCCTGCGTCACAAACCCATTCGTCACCTTCGAATACCTCCGCGAACACGCCCGGCGCAATCTCACACAAGTCACAACAGCCTCGGTCCGAATTGCGACCGCTTACCTCCTGCCTTGGACGACGCTTCTGTCTCCCGATGACGTTGCACTGGCACTGACCGTGTCGCCTCTGATTGCGGTTTTCATCTATGCCGTCGCCACGAGCGGATGGTGTTCACCCGAGACGCTTCGCAGCCCCACACGGTCCGGGTATCTACGCAGTTTGGCGCGCCGGATGCACTCCGAAGTAATGCTCCGCGCCAAGGGAGAGAACAATGAGACATTCAATTCACCGCTCTCGAATCAGCCCGCTGTATTTCAGTTTCCAGTCTGAAGGGGGAATCCTCGAAATGTTGTTTCTCATCCTGTGGGCCTACATCGAGCTGATCCATTTTGATCTCTACGTAAGCCGCGGGACTTTCGCGGTCTTATATCAAAAGGTGCGCGATTGCGAGGTCCGAGAGAATACGGCGGTCCAAAGCGATGTTGAGCGGATCTGCTCGGCAGTGGATCTGGCATGCATCTGGTATTGGAAAAAAGTGCTCTGCCTCCAACGGTCCGCTGCTACTGCGTGCTTGTTAAAACGGCACGGCGTGCCGGCCCGGATGGTCATCGGCGCGCAGCAGATTCCTTTCAAAGCCCACGCTTGGGTTGAAGTCAACGGACGCGTCGTCAACGACAAGCCCTACACGGCCGAAATGTACGCAGTTTTGGATCGGTGCTAGCCATTCGTAGAGATGCAGAACTGAGGCAGGCAATATGAGTATCATTTTCGGGCGATGGAATTTCGACGGTGAGCCACCGGAAACTGGCTACATCGACAAAGTACGGTCAACGCTTTCCCCGTACTCGCCAGACGAGAGCCACGCCCATTTCGGCGCCGGTATCAGCATTCTCTATCATGCTTTTCACACGACCCGCGAGTCCCGCCTCGAACCCCAGCCACTCGTGGCAAGGTCCGGTTCCGTACTCACCTGGGACGGCCGACTCGACAATCGAGACGAGCTTCTTGCCCAGTTGAAAGAACCCGCTTCGCGTGACCGCGCAGACGTTTCAATCGTGGCGGCAGCTTATGAGAGATGGGAAACACAATGCTTTGCGAAGCTAGTTGGTGATTGGGCTCTCTCCGTCTGGGACCCGCGCGACCGGTCCCTTACCCTGGCCCGAGATCCAATCGGTCCCCGGCATCTTTATTACACCTTCGACAAAAACCAAGTCACATGGAGCACGATCCTTGATCCGCTCGTATTGTTCGCTGGAAGAAGTTTTGTGCTCAGCGAGGAATACATTGCCGGCTGGTTCTCCTTTTTCCCCGCTGCCCATCTGACCCCCTATTCAGACATTCATTCGGTCCCGCCGGCTTCTTTCCTCCGCGTGGAAGCACGAAGACAAACCCTCCAGAAATATTGGACTTTCAATCCAGAGAAGAGAATTTCTTGCCGTACGGACGCCGAATACGAGGACCATTTTCGGGTAGTCTTCGCAGAATCTGTCAGGAGGCGCCTCCGTTCTGACGCTCCCATCCTCGCGGAGTTGAGTGGCGGAATGGACTCATCCTCTATCGTTTGCATGGCAGACACCCTCACAGCTCACGGTCCCAACGACTTTCCGCGAATCGATACGGTTTCCTACTACGACGATTCCGAACCAAACTGGAACGAGCGTCCCTATTTCACGAAGGTGGAAGAAAAGCGTAGACGGAAGGGTTTTCACATCAACGCTCGCGCGCAGGCCTCTCTTCTGCCTGAATATGACGGAGTAAGATTCCCGGCCACGCCTGCGTCCGCCTTGAAGGCCAGCGAAATGCATCTGCAATTTGCCGAGCATTTGGGGTCCGAAGGGAACCGAGTCGTCCTATCGGGTTTTGCCGGAGACGAAGTCCTTGGTGGAGTGCCCACTCCTATACCGGAGCTCGCCGACCTCCTCACACGTGGATGCTTTAGCGAGTTCGGTGAACAAATTGTGCGATGGGCGCTCGCAAAGCGGACGCCGGTTTTACACCTCCTCGGCCAAACTGCGCGTGTATTTCTGCCAACGGCCATGGTCGCATCTCCGCACCACAAGAGACCTCCCACATGGCTCCATGCACACTTTGTGAAGGAGAACCGATCTGCTCTATCTGGCTATGAGACCAGATTGAGGCTGTTCGGTCCGTCGCCGACATTTCAGGAAAATCTGGCCACGCTGGACGGTTTGCGGCGGCAACTGGCGTGCTTCGTCCTACCGTCCGACCCGCCGCATGAGAAACGCTATCCCTGTCTTGACCGCGACCTCCTAGAATTTGTATATGCGATCCCTCGCGAGCAACTGCTCCGGCCAGGTCAGCGTCGGTCCTTGATGCGCAGGGCGCTCATCGGAATAGTTCCCTATGAAATCCTCAACAGAAAGAGAAAGGCCTTTGTGACCCGAGGTCCCAGGGTTGCTGTCTCCTCGGAATGGGATCTTCTGGTTCAGATGACTCAGCACATGGTCACGGGATCGCTCCGAATCGTCGATCCGAAACTGTTTCGCGAAGCCCTCGAGGATTCACGCCACAACGCAAAAGCACAAATCATGCCATTGATGCGAACCGCGGTAATCGAACAGTGGTTGACAAGCATTGCCCATTGGAGCCCGCAGTGTCTTAAGGGTCTTACTGCAAATGACCGGGAAGCAAAGTATTGCCCAGACGAATATTCTCCACCCTCAAGGCGAGGCTACCTCTCAGCTGAGAACAATCTCAATCCAGAAAGGAGGTGATACTCATGAAATACGAAAAGCCGGAAATCGTTGTGACTGTGGAAGCAGTCTCCGCGATTCAGGGCATGGAAAAGGACGGAGGAGTCAAGGACAACACTCTCCACCTGCCGTCGATCCCTGCCTACGAGGCCGACGAATAGCCTCACCGCCAGGGCGCTGAAGTGATCCCGAGCGCCCTGGCTTTTTCTTCACTTCAGATGATTCGGGAGGAAATCGCCTGGAGAGCTGGGACCAATTCTTGATCATCCCGCCGGAATGGCCGAGCGAGTGATTGGGATGCCGCTACTTGGTGGACGGAACATCGGGACGCCGATTTCGGAGGCTGCGCAATTCTTCCCATCGATCATACTGTCGAGCATTCGAATGATCGCGGGTTCCTTCTCCCTTGAGCCAAAATCCGAACCAATCGACATTTCCCTGCAGAGATGTCAAGCGCTCCCAAGGTTTTACCAGCAGGTGAGGCCCGAAAGGAAGCCAAACAAAGTCTACCGGTTTAGCGAGATTGGAAAGACCAGTGAAACACTCCCATCCTTCCAGAGGCCCAGCAGATCCATAACCTTCAATCCTTACAGCGGCTGTCACCTTGTCGAGATTGAAGGAGGGGGAATTCTTTAGCCACGATGGGAGCGATGAGCCAACTGGAGGACCTCCAATCACTGCACCGTAGTCCACCCCTCCCCACAATAAGGAGTTGAAGTAGCCTCCATCAAAGCCATCTGCCAGCGTTGCCGCGACGATTGGATATTGCGAGTGCGTCAGAGTGTACTCGACGTAGAATACGGTTCGACTGAAACCGATCATGCCGACGCGAGCTCGATCGATCAAACCTCTGTCATCCAGATAGTCGATGGCACCTTCATAGGCCGCCATTTGGCGCGGCGCTTCCTTGGGGGTGTTGACGTATTTGGCGTCTTCGCCGCGCTGACTCGAACCACCAACTTGTAGCACGACAAACCCTAGAGCCGCCAGCGGCTGCGCCGCAAAAGCACTGCTATATGGACCGTCGATCCAGAACCGATCCTTGTTGAAACCATGGGTTTGGATTATGAGAGGATATCGCGTCCCCGCCATGTAATTCGGCGGCAAGTACAATCCCCCGACAACTTGGTGTCCGTCGCTGGCCTTCCAGTCTATGGTCTCGACATTTCCGAATTGAATCTGGTCAAACTGTGGGTTGAGATCAAGTAGCAACGTCTTTCGATGAGTCTTTTCGTCCGCGACAAAGATTTTGGGCGGAACATTCAGGTTCTCCTCAAGGCTCGCATACAGTGGATATCGGCTTCGCGCGCTCAGCCCTCCACCAACTACTTGCGTCCACGTAGCACCCGTTTTCTCATACACCTCGGGTGACCCTTTGCTCCCCGCGGTAGCCGGTTCAAGCAATAGCTTTCCAGTTTTCTGATCCCAGGCCGTTACCCTAAGCTCTTCGTCCGTGACCTCTGTGATTTCCTTGCTCGCAACTTTGATTTCCGCGACAAACGCATGTTTCTTGCGAATGTCGAGCTCCGCGCCGGTGGTGCCATACAATGGAAGATAGACACCCGACAGGACAACAGAAGTTCCGTCCTTGTTCCATGCAATGCCGCGGTTGTACCAGGACATCGGTCCGTCCAGCAGGGGACCGACCTGTAGGCTCTCCGTGTCCAACAGCATGTACTGTTGGATGTTCGACTGAGTGCCGGGTTTGTGCAGCTCTGTGATGTACGGTTGAAGCAGCCCATCCTCATATTTGGACCAAGAGCTGGGGACCTCCGCCAGATATGGCGATAGCAAGGCAAACTGGCCGTTCGGCGAAATGGAAAGCGGAAGGAGATCCATTACGAAATCTCGTATCGCAACTCTCGAAGCTCCTCGGCCCCGTTTCTGTACAAACACCTCTTTGTATATGGCGTCACTCTTCTCAACGTAATCGCAGTCGCCAATTAAGAGATCTGACGGATACTGCGTTGTGATTACGATTCCATTTCTTCTTGTCTCTTCCGTATCGACCGTCTTTCGTGAAGACGCGTCAGCCTCATACACAATCGTCGCGCCGTCTTCGCTTATGTCGTAAGCTGTAATGGGAGTCGGATGATTCGTGAGTTTTGTCAGCCGGCTCGTCCTAACGTTCAGACTATAGATCTCGGGAATTTGCCCAAGATTCTCTCCACGAAAGACGACGGTCTCATTGTCTTTCAGCCATTTCAAACCCTCGATTGCTTCTCGATTGCTCGAGGAAGACATCGTGATGAGGTTGCGCGGCTGCGGCTTTGGTTCTTTGAAGGCGTCCTCCGTGCGATAAAGCAGAAGAGAATACTCATTCGTGTTTCGCTCGATATTTCCCCGTTTTATCGCAATCACGAACCGTTTCCCATCAGGAGAAAACAACGCAACTTGGCCCTGCGATCCACCAAAAAAATAAGACCGGTCCGCCCATCGCGTCATCTGAATCGTGTCTGCGACGGTGGCCCCGCGCTTCTTCGGCGGCGAGACGGACTGTCCGTTCGATGAGGCTTGAGGACTGACGGCAAGCCCGACGAACGATAGACATAGAAATAAAAGTTGCCAGGACGCGACGAACGGATAACGAGCTTCTCTTCGAGTACTGTTCATGTGAAGAGGTCTCGCTTAGAAACTGAGTTTGAGGGAAAGTTGCAGCGACCGGGGTCCGCCCTCTTGGAATAGCGGATTTAATCCCCCTAAGCCTCTGTTCAGCATTTGCGTGGCCACGAAAAAGGTCGTAAAACCCGGACCAAAATCGAACGCGAAGGGATTTGCAAAATTAGGGTGGTTGAAGAGATTGAATGCATCCGTACGGAATTGAAGATTTATGCGATCCGTAATCGCAAATTTCCGGGCGAGCGACAGGTCAACCTGCGTCAGTCCAAAACCGCGAAGATCGTTTCGTCCTTCCGAGCCTTGTTCTCCTGCTGGAGGAGCTGTGAACGCGGCCGGGTTCAATCCCCATCCACCCGGACAAGATGATCCGAATACGGAGGCGCATTGCGACCCACGCAGATACAGCGGCTGGCCAGGCACCAAGTCTGGGCGCGGGTCGGCACCTGCGACGGTGGCCGTGACCGCCAATGCGTTGAACGGAAATCCGTTCCGGGCAACAATCACTCCTTCAAGGGACCAGCTCTTGGTCAAGTATTCGAGCGGGCCTTTCTTGGCAGCGGCTGGAATCGCATACGTCAGCGCTCCCGAGAAACTGTTACGAACGTCGAAATCGGACGATGCGTAGTCGTTTCCCGCGGAGACCACCGCGTTTGAGACGGCCTCGACGGTGTCGTTCGAGGCGCTGTCTAGCGAGTGCGACCATGTGTAATTCAACAAAGCCTGGAGGCGGCTAGCAACGAGTCGCCGGTACTGCACCTGAAGCGCGCTATAATTCGATCGGGCATCATTCTCAGTCAACAAGAACGAGCCCAAGAAATTCGAATTCGGATTATTGATACCCGTCTGTCTCAAGAGATCTCTTCCGGCTTGGCCCAGATAGGTCAAAGAGATTGCTTGTTGTCCACCAAACGATTTTTCCAAGGCAACATTCCATTGATAGGAGCGTGGTATTTTCAAGCCCGGTGCGAACCCTTGCGTGGCGTCAGGAAACGGAGGTTGCAGAGAGAGAGATGGAAGAAATGGCGCGGGACTGCTCAAGGGCAGGGATACATTGAGGGTACTCATGGTCGCAAAATTCGGGAAATTAAATCCGAGAGATGCCCCCACGGCATCGGAACCCAGGTCGTAGAACACGCCTGAACCGGCCCGCAAAACAAAGTCCCCTTTCTCCGTCAATCGGTACGCCAGACCGATTCGCGGAGCAAAGCTCGTATACTTTGTCTTCCAAAGAGGCGTTCCGAACGGCGCAAGTGCAAGCTCGCTTGGATTATTCACATTAGTATATGACGCAAATGTGGTATTCCCGCGACCCGAAGGTGCGGGGCTCAGCTCCCAGCGGAGTCCGTAGGTAAGTGTGAGTCGGGGCGTAACCTTCCATGTGTCTTGCCCGTAGAGCGACGTTGATTGTGATAGAAGGGACGACGGCTTGGCGCTGTCTCCGATGACCGCAAGCGCCTGACCCGTTGACAGCAATGAGGACACACTGTTGACCTCATAATTAAGGGCGGATTGAAAGGGGCGCAAATCGAGGAAGATCGCCCGATAGTCGACTCCGAACATTAATTGGTGCACGCCGCGAGCGATGGTCAGATCGTCGGCGAAATTGAGTTGCGTACTTTGATTGTTCGCAACGCGCCCGGTTTCATAGAAGCCTGTATCGAAGGTTTGAAACGCTAGAAGTGAATCACCAGGGTTCGCCAGACCCGGCGCCAGAATACTCGCGCTTGGAGGCACTGCGCCGCCGAATGAATCCAAATTGCTCACTAGACTCGAACTCTGAATCGAATAATTCCCACGAAGATTATCCGAGACTCGGGAATTCAACACGAACGTGGCGCCTAGAGTCAGAGTCCTTGTCCGAACTTCAGTGGTGTCAACTTCGTTGAGGCTTTGGGTCCGCTGAATCGTCTCCGATGGAGCTTCGTTGTATCGTCCAAAGATCGACACTCGACTGTTGAACGTGTGGTCAAGGCGAATGCTTCCGGCATTCAGTGTGGCCGGATTGGAAAAATTCCCTGTGAACGTGCCCGTGTATACGCCCGGGACCACGGTCTGATCATTCGGCTGTGGATAGGCATTTAGGAACGGAGCCACCTGATTGGAGGCAGTCGTCCGGGCATACTCGGAGGGTACCTGCACGACCTCTGTGTTTGGCTGCCTGAGGCGGGCTCCTTCGTATGAGATGAAAAAGAATGTCTTGTCGCTTTGAATCGGGCCGCCCAAAAATCCGCCGAAATCATTGTGGCGCTCCGGTGCGCGCGGCTGCCCGGCTTGATTCGCGAACCAGTCGTTCGCATCGAGCACGTTGTTCCTGAAGTATTCGTACACTGCGCCGTGAAGGTCATTAGTCCCGGATCGGGTCGTCAGGATGACCTGGCCACCAGGTGACCGTCCGAATTCGGGCGCAAACGAAGACGTTTCAATGCGGAATTCCTGCAACGCTTCGACAGAAACCAGGCTGCTTGTACCTCCTAGTGCGCTGAATGCTTGTGCGCCCCCCGTGCCTGACGTTCCAAGGCCAACAAATGGTGAAACACCGAAGTTCGCGGACACGCCATCAACGAGAAAGTTATTAGAGCTGGTACGTTGACCTGCAATGCTGAATTGCCCCTGATTGCTGGAACTCGACGGCGCAAGAACCACGCCTGGCGTCAGTTGTAGCAGGGTGTTAAAACTGCGGCCGTTGAGCGGCAGACTCTCGACGAAGTTCCTGTCGATCACCGTGCTCACCGAGCCAGACTCCGTGTTGATCAAGGGCGCTCCGCCTTGCACCGTGACCGTCTCGGAGACAGCACCAATCGGCAGGGTGAAGTTGATCGCCAAGGCATCTTGTACGTTCAAAGTTATGTCCGGTTTGATGAGCGTCTTGAATCCGACCTTCGCGACTTGCAGGCGATACGACCCCGGTGGCAGATTCGGCAAAACGTAGACGCCGTCGCTGTTTGTCTTCGTGAAGCTCTGCACACGAGTTGCGTCATTCGCGACGGTGACCTCGGCCCCTGCGACCACCTTTCCAGCCGGATCGAATACAGTCCCGCTGATCGTTCCATCGGGAGATTGCGCGTGCGCCGCGCAGATGAAGAGAACAATTATGAAAATAACGACAATGAATTGACGCAATCGCACGCGCAATCTCCTCTGGCAGACGGATTTGGTGACGCTCTCTCGGTCTACGCAGGAGAATCCGCGCTTGTACCAAGTCCGCTATCATCGAAGAACAAAATGACGATATCAGACGGAGATGCGACTAGGGGTGATTTGGAGGGAGTTGCAGATAAGCGTCGAGCACCGGCTTGCCGCTTGGTTTGTGACTTCCACCGTTCGGTTCTACGGTCACGAAAACGGCGTCGATTTGTTCAAGCACATTCGGATCATTGAATTTCAGAACCCAACGTTTCTTCGCCGCGTTATCCTCATAGAAAATTCCAAGATTGACAGCCTCGCGTCTGTCAGGTCCGCGCCGGCCCCATGCTTGGAACGCGCTGGCGTTTCTGGCCCCAGGCTCTTGGTCCAAGTCGTAGGCGTAAAAAATGAGGGATTTGCCCTTGGTATAAAACACTCGTCCGGTCGGCTTTCGAGTCGTGCCGTCCCGCGCTACGTCGTAGACCTCGGCCACATAAAGGTCCCGCGCGCCCATTAACTCTCGTATGTCTCGGTCATGCGATAGCAGTTCGTCTTGCTTGGAGACCGTCTGCCCTTGCTCACGAAGTTGGCCGGAAAGATCCTTGATCTGGTTCCGAAGGCTCGCATCCTGGGCTTCGTCCTGTGCTCGCTCCCGACTTACAGAATCGAGTTCCGATTGCACCTTCTGCAGCGACACCTGAGCCTCGTCAAATTTCTTCGCAATGCCAGCTCGTTCATCAGAGATTCGCTGCTTCTCGGTGTCATGAGCCTGGAGGGATTGTTCCAGATTGGCCTGTGCGCTCTTCATTTCATCCAGCGATCTTGCCTGCTGACCGGTCTGGCGCCGCAGTTCGGCGATGACTTTATCGCGCTCGGCAACTTGTGTTCTTAAGATTTCGCGCTCGTGCCCAGTGTCGCTTATCCGCTGTTCTAGAGCCTCAATTCGCGTATCGGCAACGCCAGAACGCGGTTGCGCGACTTGGGTGTCGGCGTTGTGGCCTTTCCCAACGCGGTACGCAGTGATCCCTAACGCGATCGTCAGCAGCACGCACGCAGCAAACGGCATCCACACATAGTTCCAATTTACCTGCGAGGGTCGGTAGCGCATTCTCTGACCGAACGCAAATCCCCTTGCTCCCTCACCAGTCGAAACCCCAGGACTTTCCTGTCGCGGTTCTGAATCCCTACCTTTCAATGCGACGTGACCAGCTAATTCACTTTGAGGCATCGCCGATTCTTCGGTAGGAACAGCGGCCAGCTTCGAGGCTAGGAAGGGCACACCAAGATCGACTGCGGCCTCGAACTCCCTTAAGGCTTGCCGGCATTCGGCACAACCCGCCAGGTGCGCTTGGAGCTTTTTCTGTTCCGCCTCGCTCAGGTCGCCCGAGGTCGAGACGGCGCAAAGTTCGAGGAATTCCTCATGCGCGCCCATTTCCGATCGCTCCCCGGCTCCTCGTTCTCCGCTGCTATTTCCCATATGGTTCAACAACCCGCACATTACTCCCGGACATCTGCTTTCGCAACTGAGCCAAGCCCCGATAGTAGTGGTGCCTGACATTCCCGTGCGGTTGGCCCAATTTTTCGCTGATCTCCGCAAGAGTGTAGCCTTCAAAAAAGTGAAGCTGTAGAGTTTCGCGTTGATCGTCTGTCAGAGCTTCCATCAGTTTTTCTAAACCATTACGCCCCAACACCGCTTCTGCGGAATAATCGTTCTCAGTGGTCGCTACACCGACCACCTGCTGGGAAATACCTTCAACTCCGTCATGCGTGTAGAACTGACGCGTGACTAGGTATCGGCGCCGCGAGATCGCTCTGTGATACGCCATCTGCACAATCCACGAACGTGCAGAACTTTGTGAACTGTCGAAGATGACCGATTTTCTATGGATGAATAGAAATAAATCTTGGACCAGATCCTCGGCTTCCGAGCCGTCTCCGAGAATTCGCGCAGCGACGCTTCGCAAGAGTCGTCCGTACCGTTGAAACAAACATCCGAGAGATTGGTCATCTCCGTCTGTGAAACGGATCAATAGGAGCTCGTCGGAGACCCCTTCCTCGACTGAGGTCTGTTGAGCTGGAATTGAAGTGCTACTCGTTGTTTCCGCACCGAGCGGGACCAGTGGAAACCTAGCCGTCACCGACGAACTCATAGGGTTTTCCCTTTGGCTGACGGCGACGGCCCCTCGATACAAATGACGAGTATCCTCCGTAGGAACATACTCGTCATCCGTTCACGATAGCCTGCGCAATGCGGGCAAAGAAGAGACAAGTTCAGCCTCGCTCAGGTCCTGAAAGGGCTTTTGGGGATATCTTGCGATCTAGGCGAAAGAAAATCGGACTCTCCCAAGAACAATTAGCATTCGAGACGGGATTCGACCGGACGACCATCAGCTTGATGGAACGGGGCTTACTTAGTCCGACATTAAGAACGATGGTCCGTTTGTGCAAATTGTTGCGACTGTCCTTCTCACAATTGGCGAGGCAGATCGAGGAGTCGGAGTTATTCTGACGGGTCAAATCGCACTCCATGGCTCAGCAGACGCCGGTGATACTTCATTGTTCGGCCGCCTGAGAAACCAACTCGTCCTCAGAATCTACATTAAACGTAGAAATTAGCAATAATAATTCAACATTTTACGACCTACAGCCATCGGGTCTTTCTCCGTACTGTGTACAAATCATGACCTTAGGAGCGGGTGATTCGTTTCGCGCGAGGCTGGCCCTGTTGCGTAAGGCTAAGAACCTGACTCAACAAGAACTTGAGAAGAGGATTGGTAAACTAGAAACGGAAGGCGGGTACATCAGTCGCATCGAAACAGGCGGCATTGAGACGCCACCCTTCGAGGTGATGGATCAGATCGCGCGCGAACTTGACGTTGAAGCAGTGGAACTGTTCTTCGGCGAGGGACTGAACGAAAGCGCAGACCAATTGCGCGAAAGCATTTCAAGGGTGCTCGCCTCCCAGGACGCCGCACAACTTAGGAAAATCTACAGGCTAATCCTGGTAAGCCTCGAAAAATACTCCAAGTAGCAGCAACTCTTCTCTGAATGTCTTCGACCATTCCCAAACCATAACTCCCAATTCCTGACAGTCGGACACTGCCAGTCTTGCTGCCTAGAATCATGCAGCCGGTGACGGGGAGAGATCACGGGCTTCTCTTCCGTCGGTAGGCGATGGTGGAATGCCGTTCCCCTCGTAAAGCGACTCCAGACCCTGCATAAGCGGCTTAAGGGTGCCTGGAATCTTTTCAAAACGCTCCAAAAAAGAGAGCGCTTCGCGCAATTTCTCAATAGGAAGGGCCCTGCAGAATATCTGCCGTTGATCCTGCGGCAGACTCGACCATAACGCCGGATTGTTCCGAAGATGTACTGAAACTTCCTCCCTTATACTTCGGCTGTAGGAAGCCCATTCCTTAAGCAGCTCTTCAATGGCGAGGATTTTCCAAACCTCAGGTTTATCACGCCGGGACTTGGATTGCCCGGTCACGTGTGACTGGATTTGCCGAAGAACAGATATGAGGGCGTGAGCATCAGCCCTCCGCATGCGCCTGGTGGGAGGACTCGAAGTCACCCGGAGCAATGCGGCGTAAGGCCGTATCAGGAGGAACTGAATGGCGGCTGCCATTGTGGTGTAATAACTAAACCAAAGAAATAGTGCAAATCCCCCGACACGGGTAAAAAAGTGTGGAGGCCCTTGGGCGATGAAATCAATGAAAAATACAAGGGCAAACAGCGCATATAGCCCGAAATAAAACAACCCCCAGGCAAACGCCACGGGGCGCATCCTCCAGTAAATACGAAGGTCTAGCGGAATCAAGATGACATGGGGATTTAGATCCGAAGCTTTTATAAACACGCTGTCCTTGCGTCTTGCCCTGAACTCATCAACCAGCCACGTGATGCACGCTAGCAGCAAGCAAGGGGGCAGAATCCAAAGCGGTGACAGGAAGCACACGACAAGCAAAATCAGATAAGTCGCGATGCGTTCGTGTAGGATGACAAATTCTATGGGAACCCAAAAGTCCAGGACCCCATAATGATCATGATGGAGCATCCATCGTAGTGAGAAGGCCGTAAGATCGACCACGGCATGCGGATGGACAAACTCGATGCACGAATATGCGGCCAATACCATTAGGGATAGAAATGCGATCGGCGTTTTGTACCATGGCTTCTTACCGCGCCGGATCAGAGGAAGTCTACGAAAGAAATGCACTGGGGCGGTAATGAAAGCTCCAAAGGTGGGAATGAGTTCCAGCAGATTGACGTATTTGATCAACTTGTACGGGTCGCTTGCCCAATCGGGAGTCTTGCCCCGAAAAAGTGCGATCCTGACTCGACGAGAGTATCTCTTCGGTCGTAGGAACCAGGGCGTTCGCTTTTCTGGCGCGAACGTGAAGATAGCTTTCGCAAGGTCAGCGACATACTTGCGCAATGAGACACCGCGTATACACAATTTGTATTGGCCCTAAAAGTCAAAGTGAACAAGAGGATATTGCGCTGCTCACATTAAAAGTCCCTTTGGTCATCACTTCGGAGGCACACAAGAAAGGTTCTTCGGGTCCTTTACCTTAAACGTAAGCTTTACCTGCTGGACATTATTCTTGCTGCGATCGAGAGAAGCAGTAAGCGTCACCATTTGAATCGGAGCTTTGATACCGCCCTGCACGTCCGTTGTTACGCCGAAGGATAATGTCAGGGACAACTGACAGAGATCCAGTTTGGTGGTTCCGGGCACTGAAGGCTTATTTGCGACGTCCTGTGCCTTCTTTATCTCCGCCGCAGACTCCTTAAGCGTGTCTATGATGTCTTGATAGAGGGTTTTGGGCTCCTTACGCTTACCTCCGTCGAAGCTAAAGAATTCATTCAGTGTCTTGCTGGGCGGTTCCACATGGGGCATGTAAGTGAAATCCAGATCGTTGGTTTGCTGCTTTTCGTGGGAAGCGCCAATTGTGAATATGAAGAGGTTGATGCTGATGCCGCCTTTAGTATCGACAACCGTCTTGAAGTCAAAATCGGCAGTAGCGAGCGGTGGTAAGCCGTCTTTTATGCCGGCTGGTGACTTCGCGTAGGTTTGATAGTCGTCAAGAGCCGATTCTGTCGCC
>Ga0210403_10002750_pt1 | contig 15712 bp, 11 predicted proteins | sample IncBWC19MmetaG_FD_150863 | JGI IMG/M metagenome (GOLD analysis project Ga0210403, IMG submission 150863) | Forest soil microbial communities from Barre Woods Harvard Forest LTER site, Petersham, Massachusetts, United States - Inc-BW-C-19-M | ecosystem: Environmental > Terrestrial > Soil >... | reverse complement strand
GACGACTAGGCGCTTTTTTCTTGGGAGCACTGGGAGCGGAGCGTCGGATGCGGGCGCGGTTCCATGATGGAATTGTCCTGGCATCATGCTCTCCCCTAGATGGCACAATTCATAATCACGGCCGAAGAAATCTCGAAGTCCTCGTAGAGCAGCATCTTCCTCATTACAAAATAAAGCTGGAAACCCAAGACACTTACGCAACCCGCCAAGATATCCAGCGTCCACTCGACAGAAAGCAATGATGAGTTTATACCCCAGCCGGGGGCTAAGCTAGAGTGTTGGCGGGCGGGTCGGCGCTGTGGGGGAGGTAATTTCGTCACGATCAGGACTGACGAGTCCTTTAATGGGGGCGCTGGCCAGAAATCCGGTTCGGGGAAGCGAACTCTCGTCGAAGCTCCGTTGCGTTCTCACCTCCTCGAACGTCGTTTTTGGATGGTTTGGCGATGCGTCAGTGTATTATGCTTCCTGCGACGGAGCTCAGAGTGAATACTCTTGTTACAACCCCGGTCGGCGGCACCTTCAAACGGGGGCTCGTACTACAAGGCGGAGGTGCAAAGGGTGCTTTTCAATTCGGGGTGCTGCAGGAACTCCACGAAGCTGGAATTGAGTTCGACGTAATTGCTGGTACTTCAGTGGGAGCACTCAATGGAGCGGTGGTTGCCGCAGAAGCTTGGGAGCTAGGGGCAAAATTGTGGTCTGATCTTTCGATTGGGAGTGCTTTCCGGTGGTCGGGCTGGGCCGCGATCTATACAGCGCTCAGTGCTCCAGGTGTCTTGTACCTCGGATGGGTATCTACTGCGTACGACTCGCTCTTGCCAGGATCGCTCCGATACGTCTTCAATCTCCTCGCTAGTTTCCCCTTGATTGCTATTTGCTTCGCGTTCACTGTCATCTTGGTGCCCGACGGCCTGTGGGGATGGGTCCTGTGTGCTGCCTTGACATCGGCGCAGTCCGCGCTGTTTTATTCTGTAATAGGAAAACGGAATAACATCCGGCTTCAACTGACGCTCACATATGCCGTTACCTGGTGGCTCGTCGGAGTGCCAGTCACCTTCAGCTACGGTCCAGCGAAAATAATGAGTTTCATCCGCGGCCCTTTTTGGCAGCCAGTAGTCGCCTCATTGATGAGCCTCTCGCCCTTGCTCCTTCTGGCTGGGTATTTACATAAATGGATAAACGCTGCTCTGTTTAACAACAGTCCTCTCAGCAAGACCCTTGGTGCCATTGTTGAGATTGGGCTTCGCAAGCCGCTCTTGGCCACTGCGGCACAGATAATTCCCGAGTACTTGGATCCCGATGATTACGAATACACAAAAATTCATCGCGCTGTGTATTCACCAGCACGACTGTCTGGTTTCCTACCCGTATACGTCCGCGTAGACAAGCTCGATCAAGCAAACGCCGTGGATGCACTCGTGAGAAGCGCTGCTCTCCCTCTGGGGATCGTTCCGAACAGTCGGGCCGGAGCGAAATGGATCCGATTCGTGGACGGCGGTGTCGCAGATAATACGCCGTGGTTCCCGTTGGTTGACTTACTCCCGTGTGAACAGATCGTCGTCATCCTGTGTGAACCGGAATCGGACGCCAAAGATGAGGCCAAGTTGACACGGGACATGTGGCGCAAGCGGGATCGCATGATGAGAGTCATGACGGAAAAACACGACGTACCGAATCATCTAACAAAGACGCCGTGGGATATCCCCTCCCAAATTACAGTGAAAAACGATCCGCCAGTGGTCGTTCCTCTTCGAGATCCGCAATTCTGGCCAGAATCGAGGGCAATCAATGCTGTTGTCATCTCACCTTGCCAGTCGCTTGGCAACCTAATAACCGCCACGATGAACTTCCGTCGCGACCGCGCTCTGATGAATATGAGATGCGGTCGCAAAGCCGCTCAAGTGGCCCTGGCAGAAGGGCGTTTGAGTTAGAGCATCTGCTCCGAAGGTCTCCTTCGGCAATTATTAAAGAAGCTTTTTATAACGTGTAGGTCATCCCTGGTGAGTTTCTTCCGCATTAGGCCCAGTATCTCAGCTTTGCTGCGGTTACGGAAATCTTACAACGCCTCCGATGAGCCGCGTGAGGCGCGTGGTCTGTTCTGGCACCTGCCGTCCACGACGCGGCTCTTTATCGGAAATACGCCTCCGTTCAACTGAAACGCTTCAGGCCCCGACGTCATTAACAAGTAAGCGACTCACAACAAAAGGACATCGAAGACTAGGAGAATGAGACATGAAAGCTGGCCAAGTTGGTGGACGGACCCAGCCTCGCCAGGAAGCCAAACCGTCTCGGCATGGAGTCGTTCCCGCCAAGAGGCAAAAAAACGCGTCGCCCTCGACGGCAGCCCATTGACCGGCAGCGGTGGCGGCAACTTTTCAGACTTCCTCTATCGCAGCGGCCCGGCGATTCACAATCCCCAGGTTTACGCGCATGTGACGCGAGATAGTGAAACGTTTCGGCACCGGCCGTCACTATTGACAGAAGACGCTTCCGATAGTTTAAGGCAGGTGTTCCCAATACCACCCCAGCTGCCCGCGATTGTGGGTCTGAATGCAAAAGGGCTAATAAGGAGACCCCCATGCCCGAGGTGAATAAGGTTGTTGATTTATCTCACCACAACCAGAATCTCGACTTCTCGCAAATGAAGACCGCCGGAAACATTCTCGGAATCATCCATAAAGCAACGCAAGGCGTGAAGTATGTGGATCCTACCTACCAGCCGCACAGCACCGCGGCTCTTAATGTAAATCTATGGTGGGGCGCCTATCATTTCGGGACTGGCAGTGACGGCGTTGACCAGGCACAACATTTCCTGGATGTCGTCCGTCCGGATAATCAAACTCTGATGGTCCTGGACTTGGAAGGCAATCCACAAGGTCCTAGCATGAGCCTGGAAGAAGCGCGAGGCTTCGTCACGCACATACATGACGTTACGGGAAGATGGCCCGGCCTTTATTCCGGACACTACATCAAACAACTCCTTGGGACGGAGTCGGACCCTGTCCTTGTGAATTGCTGGTTTTGGCTTGCCCAATATGGACCGACCGCGGTGGTTCCCCCGAACTGGAGCATTTGGACAATGTGGCAATACACGGACGGAGCCGCCGGGCCAAACCCTCACGACGTCCCCGGAGCGGGTCTCTGTGACAGGGATAAGTTCAATGGTGACGAAGTCGGACTCGCGCGCCTATGGGGAGTACCACGAGAACTACAACACGCCTAAGTTGAATTTGAATCACGGCAAATCAATTCAAGTCCATAGCGACTACCAGCGACTCACATTCTCTCAGTTTTCCAAGAAGCAGGAGCGATCCATGGCAACACCATCGACGAGTATTTTCCCGAGAGACTTTCAGCTACCCAGCGGCATCCTGGGGCCAGGCAGCGTCGAAAAAGTTTCGGTCACCTTGACCACCGACGCCGACGTGTTGCAAGCCATTGTTGGTGATTCGGTCTTTCCCGCCCGCCCCAACGGCAGGATTGAACTCGGCAGCGTCGTGCTCGAAGCCTCGGGTGGGGGCCAGGTTAGCTTCAATGCGGGCCAGGGTACGGTCGGATTCGATTTCTCCGCTTCCTTCAAAACCGGTGTTGGCGTATACGATCAACCCGCAGATGCCATCGGCTCGTTGCAATTGGACGCACCTCCGAATCTTGATCTCGCCATACCGAACATAGCCGGCAGCCGCTACCTTCTCATGCTCTTGGGTTACAGCGCTTCCGGTTCGTTCTCCGGGTCACACCCCATCGGATTGCTCGGCACCGTGTCCTTCGGAGCGCAGGCAACTGGCGATGCTGTCTATGCCGTGTTGCATCGGATCGCGGCGGGCACAGGTGCTGCCACCGCTCTCGGCGATACGATCAGCAGCTGGCGCTTGCCCCGTCACGTCACGGCCGCAGAGGATCTTAGGCCCGGCACGTGGATCCTGGCCCAGGCCGATGGTTCGATCGCCTTGCAACTTGCCGCGCAGCTCGGCTACGACTTCAACTTTGTCCGCCAGGCACATCTGCTCGGGATAACGCGTGAACTTGGGGCAAAGATTGACGCCGGGTTGAAAGTCAGCTTGGGATTCAGCGCGAGTGGACGGTATGTCGTGGTGCTGGGCCGCGAGACGGACGCTTCAACCGTTCGGCTACGCCTTTTCAAGCAATCGGATCAGGGCTTTGCCTTCGGCTTGAATCTTACGGTGGGCGTCACGGCCAAAGACGACTTGCCACCCAATCTAGACGACTTCGTGAAATCCATTTTTGGCGTTCACGGATTGCAAGTCCTGAAGGACCTGCATCTCATCGAGCAATGGACGGATCCCACAAAGGATCTTGGCGAGACCGCTGCGCGACTGCTCAACGACGAAGGTTTGACCCTCCTCACGCGAGCGACGGGAATCGATGCCCGCGCCGAATTCAACAAAGCCCGGCAGATCGTGCTCGATGAGTTCCAGAAGTGGGACGCCCTGCCCGATCGCGCTTCGGCTCTCCTCTGGCGCATTCTCGGCCAGGCCGGCCCGGTAGCCGTAAACGATTTCCAGACCTTCTTGGCTGCGCTGGCCGATCCTAATCCCGACACACGCCGACAGACGCTCGACCAAGCCATCAGCCAGACGGCCTTCGGCGACACGCCGCAGGGCCAGTTCCTTGAATCCATCGCCGACCAGGGTTTACTGGCGCTGACCATGCAACTAGATCGCGTACAGCCGATCGCCGCGAAGACCCTCGACATTCTCCAGGGCGGGGTGATCAAGAAGATCCAGGACTTCATCAATGAAAAACTGGACCTGAACAAAGTTCGTGCGGTATTCACTCAAAACGATTTCGATACTCTCGATGGCTGGCTCGTGAAGCGGCTTGGCGATTTTCTCGACAAGGCGCTCGATCTCGCCGCGCTCAAGGAAATTCAGACCGCAATCAACCTGGTCATCCAGAAGGCTTCTGATTTCTACGCCAATGCGGTCAAGGCACTCAACAACCGCTACAGCCTGGACATTGCGGCCAGCTACCAGCGCAACACCACGAAGACAGCGCTGCTCGACGTCAACTTTGACTTGAGCCTACCCACCGCCAGCCTGCTGCTCCAGGAGGTCGTCGGCAAGAGCCAGCTCGACAACTTGCTTGTCAACACGACAGCCGGAGTTACGTTGAATGCAGCGTCGCTTACTCACGAAATCAAGCGCAACACGGACGTCCAACTGCACATGCCTTTCTTCGACTCCGACGTACAGCATGTCAACGACAGTCTGGCTGCGCTGACCGTGGAACATGACTCTGGCCGCGTGCTGGCCTATCAATTGTCCGCGACCGACACCGTCACCTCGAAGAATCGCTTCATGAGCCAGCTTTCCCTGCTCGGAAAGTTGAAAGTTGTCAACGGTCAGATTCAGATGGCGCCTGATACGGATCAGGCGGTTGCCTACCAGTCACGGCAAGTCAAATCGAGCGCATCGCTCGTGGAGTTGGAATTTCGGACCAGAGCCTTCCTTCAAGCGATGTTGGGAACCGTATTCACGGACGGCGCTTCGCTGGACAGGTTCTACTTGGCATTGGATCAGACCATCAGCAAACTTACCGGCAACCGCAACAACGATTTTGGAGACATTGCCCTCAACCTCCAGACTGCTTTGCCCGCTACCGTGCTCGAAGCCTGGTTCCAACCGCGCAATACGAGCGGAGTGAAGAACGCTTCCATGTTGATGTCTCGGGCTCTTCAGGCCAGGTTGAAGGCGCTCATTCCGTCTTTCTTTTTCGAGAACCTAGACAACTTGCAGCCAAATGCGAGCGCAGCGGCGCTTCTCGTCTGGTCCGCGCTCCCGGTCTCCACTTCGATCGACTTTCAAGACGGCGAAATCCAGCGGTTCAACACCGATACGGACATCTTCTGGGATTTTCAGGACGGTAGTCTGCGGAAGGCGGTCGCGTTCGATGCTCACACGTCACGCTCGTTAGCGACTGCTCTCGCTACCGCTCGCGAGCGCCTTCTCAACGCCGGTAAGGGCGGCGCGGCATCCTTCTTTACGGCCGACCAGGCCAACTCGTTCCTAAACCTCGCCACGAATTCCACCGGCGACATTTTTCTGCACTCTCTGCTCTTCACCGAAGCGGAGATGGTGAATGGAGCAGCCAAGACTCTCAAAGACATACAAAGCATGTTGTCCACTGCCGCCACGGCACCCACGCAAGCGATCGCGCTCTTCGCTGACTATGGCGCCCACTTGAGCGAAACGTTCAACAAGAGCCTTTCCGTCTACGGCAACGAATCGTTGCGAACGCTGAACTCGATGCTATTTGTGGAAGCTTCGAAAGCCATTGATCTTGGTTTTGCGGCCGAGCCGGCAGTAGCACTAGTGACCATGCTGGTGCTGACCAAACAGCATACCTTCCAGCTCAGCGACTATCTCAGCGGGAATATTCCGCCACGCGAACAAGTCGCGCTCGCTCAAACACTTACGAATCTGTCTTAGCAACTCTTCCGAGCGGGTACCAGCCGCTCGAGTCAACTCTTCCACCGCTTGCAATCAGGAAAGATCGGCCGAACCAAATGTTCTTAACGAGAAATCCAGTGGGACGTATAACGCCGTGAAGCCAACAACCCTTCCCTCGTCGGATAGCTCCATCATTCAGGCCGCGGGTGGCGTCCTTTATCGTGAAGCCTCGTCGGGCGATGAAGTAATGATTGTTCATCGGAAGCGCTACGGAGATTGGGTCTTGCCGAAAGGTAAATTAAAGCCTGGTGAGTCCTTCACGGAAGCTGCTCGTCGAGAGGTAGAGGAAGAAACTGGGTGTTCCATTCATCTGCGGGAATATCTGGGTGCCATCGGGTACCAAGTCAAGGACGTTCCGAAAGTCGTCTTATTCTGGAGAATGTCCCTAGCAGAGCAGCACGGCATCCCGGATAAAGACGAGGCTGCGGAAGTCGCATGGATGAAGAGCACAGAGGCGCTTCGACGGCTGACTCACTTCGAGGAAAGAGCCTTTCTGTCACGTGTAGCAGGACTATCTCTTCCACAACGTGCGCGACGGAGCTGGCCGTGGTTTCAAGGCAACGCTAGGTCACATGCTCGACTCTCGCGGGAGTTCGAGGTATTCCGTGTTGAGTTGGCGTTCCTGGAACATCGCAGCGGTGCGAACGAGACGGACTGGATAACGGCCACCCGTAATCAACTCGGCAACGTAAAACGCTATATCGAGGATGAGGACCTTGAGGGTGGTTGGCTTAGCCTTCACGCTGCGCGGCGAAACATGGTTTTTGGTTTGAGCAGAACGGAACTTGCTATTCAGGCCGCTATCCTTCTCGAAGAAACCGGAAAGGTGTCCTCATGGCGCGGCAAGGTTATGAAGAACATTCTTGCAGTCACCGATGATCGCCTTGCAGCGGATCACGTAAGAGAGGCAATGGCGCTCAGGGACGAGTATGCGGCTAACCAGTATCACAAGATCTGGTTGATGGGCGATCAGCTCAGAGTTCTTCTGAAGATCTGTGGTCTAGCCGTGCCGCTTCTCTTGCCTCTCGTCGTGTTCTGTTCGCGACATTCGGAGGGCAGCCTCCCTCCTTGGGGATATCAGATGGTGACGGCGGTCTTATTCTTTGGTCTCCTCGGCGCCGCGTTCAGTGTGGCGCAATCCCTCATCAAGGACACCAATGAGGGGAGAATCTTGGAGCGCGTTGCAAATCATTTTGTAACTATTGCGCGTACGTTTTTCGGGGGAGCTGCCGGGCTAGCCGGCTACGCATTTCTTGAATCCAAGGTACTACACATTACCTTCGGTACAGATAACAGCACAGGTGGAGCGCTGGCGATCGCCTTCCTATTCGGTTACACGGGAGAACGCCTGGTTGCGCGCGTTGCTGGTTCAGTGAGCGCTCAGAAGTCTTAGCCACAGCGAATGTCGATGGCTCCCTTGAAGTATTGATCCAATTCAGATCCGCCTTCCTGTCCAGAAGTCCCGTTCTGGGAGGCGTGAGATACGCCTGGCCAACCGCGAAATGTGTCTTCGGCAACGCCCTGTCTACAGAATCCCAACCGGGCGGTCACCCAGCAAGCTCTCTAGGAAATTCCGGCGGGAATACATCGCAGGTTTCAAGCCATAGGCATGCTCCACTGTCGCTAGCCATCCAAGAATCATGGGAAGGCGATTGTCGAGCGGTACGGTGGTCCACACGTCCTGCTGTGGGTTCTGTTGCAGGCTTCTTCGAGATCCAGCCCAGGCGGCAAATCGCCGGGCTGCAGGTTTCCGACCGTCTCAATGAAATGTTCGGCTTCCTCCGTAGCCGAAGCGAGCGGCCAGAAAAAGTGGTAGGCACCGCGAGTCAGGCCAGCTGCACGAATTCGCGCCCAATTTCCGGCAAACTGCTTATCCGTTGAATGGGCGCCCAATGTAGCCCTTACGAAGGCAAAGGACGTACCGGTTTTCGAAACCGCGTCCCAGTCAACTATGCCTTGGTGCGAGGACACATCGATACCGGAGACGACGGAGTCCCCCATAGAATTCATCCTTTCTCCTGGGTTCGGGCCCGGTTGAACCTAAACCTATCTTCAATAGTGGGTGATGGCGCGTGAAACGTTTCACTGGCCGTCGACACTATACTTCGAACAACGACTCAGCTGGGACTTCCTTGCCAAGGGGACGTTAACGTTCAGCGGACTGTTCGAGCACCTACATCAAAAACCGCTAGGAATTGCCCTCACGATCAACGATGTAGCTGTGAACCAACCGGGGAATATGGGGGTCTTCCAAACGAAATACACGATCCCCACGGGCGATACGGGCGTTCAGATCCCCATCTCGTTCACCGCTTCGAACCGTACGGAGCTCATTAAAGAGAGGGGCATACGCGGCAACATTGGAATCACGTTAGATCTCGACAAACTGCTCGCCAAGAAATAGTGGTCGAGCGGAGTGACTCGAGACCAGGCTTGCAAGGCCATGATGGATGGTGACCAGGCATCGAGCACAGCTTAGATATGCTGTGATTCGTGAACGCATCCTGCAGATATGCCGAGCTACGGCTCAGCCAAATAGCTTTTCCTGCTCGGGTTGGGCCCGCTTGTTTTTTTAGGAGTCGAAATAAATGTTTCAGCAGCTCGATACCGCGATCGCTTTTGTTGTGGTGATGCTCATGCTCAGTTTGCTCGTGACTGCGATCGTGCAGGCGATCAGCGCATTGTTCGATCTCCGCGGCAAGAATCTCGCGCGGGCTCTGTCCGATCTATTTGAACAAATCGATTCCGGCCTAAGGGCGTCTCCGAGCCACGAAACGACCTTAAAGGGAGTGAAACCTTGGCTCGACAAAATCAAAGATTGGTACGCTCATCCCTTTAGCAAGGTCACGCTCGCTAGAAAAGCTGCAGACGCGGTCACGAGGCATCCGGTCCTCGCCCACACGTTCACCCGAGCCAAAGCCATCCGGAAAGATGAGCTGCTTAACGTGCTGAGGGACCTGTGTTCCGACGCGCCTACTGGAACGATCGATCCGGCGGTTAAATCCAAGCTCAAGGAGATTCTGGCCTCACAAGTTCTGGGCGGAGTCGTTACCGTTGATGCGGCCCAAGTCATGGCCACCAAGCTGGGCGAGAAGTTCCCGGAATTCAAGGGTCAATTAGATCAGGTCGTCAAGACCATGGGCGGCGTCTCGCGGTTGGAAGTCGAAATAGAAAAATGGTTCGACACCGTTATGGACCGGGCCTCCGATATTTTCACTCGGTGGACGCGCACAATCACGGTAGTCATCTCGTTCTTGCTGGTCGGTATTCTACATATTGATTCGGGTCTAATCCTTCACCAGATTTCTACGAACCCTGGGACAAGGGCCGGACTGACAAAGCTCAGCGACGCAGCGCTTGCACAGGCGGACGAGACACTGAAGGCCGGCGATCGCGCCACAAAAGCGCTGAATGCGATGGCGGAGATGCACAAGGGAGATACCACGGAATCCGACTTTAAGAATGCACCCTCTCTCGTGACTTGTGCCGAGGGCAAACGCTGGCTTGAGGATTATGGAAAAAACAAACACCGCGATATGAGCCAACCTCAGCAGGAATTCACGGATGCCTGCCAGCAGCTGACCGCTGCCGCACTAAGCAACTCGGAAGATCAGATTAGCAGGATTCGGCAAGAACTAGCCGCGACTGATCTCAAGATCGTGCCGGACAGTGTGGAAGGACAGCTGGTTTTTGGCGATCACAGCGATTGCCTATGGAAGAGAGTAGAGAGCTGGGGACGCGCTTATTCGTCGAAGTCCCACGCGCTGGGTATGCTGGCCATGGTGGTGCTGCTGAGCTTCGGAGCCCCGTTTTGGTACAACGCACTGAAACAACTTAGCAATCTCAAACCAAGCATCACGCAAAGGATCGAAAAGGAGACATCGACTCCTTAAGGCAACCCCGGATGACTCCGTCGAGAGAAACGTCATGCATGAAACTGCGAACCCATCTGAAGATGTCAACGAGCCGAAGGGGTCCGGGAGCCAACCGCCAAACGGCGGCAACGACGCCGTCTGCTTCACTGCCGGATTTACCGGAGCCATGTTCGGCGCAGGCACGATTCACGCCTATCTGGCTGCCGACCGCGAACCGCCTGCTGTGGTGGCAGGAATATCGGCCGGTGCGATCAATGCCGCCGCTCTGCAGCGTTGCTATCAAGAATTGAAGAGGTCGCATTCGACAGGGGAAAATCGCGAGGCTTCCCGCTGGAGCTGGTTTCGCGAATACTTGTCCTCGCTTACGGACGACCCTCTCGGTGTCGTCTGGCGCGGGTTGCCCAGGTTAACGGATTTTTCAGCCGATTTGCCACCCGTACAGGACACGTCGATTGGGACGCTGTCATCGGATCAGGAGACTACCGACTTTTGGACCGATCAAGAGAAGCGTGCCAGGCGAGAACTGTTTCTGATCATGCGACTGGGCGACTGGTTGTCCCGGCTGCCGCTCAAGATCAGTTTGTTAGCGACAACCATCGTTAACTATGTCCGACTCACGGAAAAGATACCGGACTGGCGGAGTTGGTGTAGCTTTAAGTACTTTTTTCTGAAGATGTATGTCGGTCTTGTGCTCGTTGTCCACACGGCATTCCATCCCTTCTGGTTCAAGGAATCGCGGTTCAAGACGACTTCAAAAGCCGACATTCGTTTCTTCGAGCCCAGCTATTGGCTACGTCCTCTGCTTGGATGGCGAATCTATTTTTTCGCGTGGATGACCTTGCTAATTCTCACGGAGATGGTGCTCGGAATCGTACTCTTAATTCCCATCAAGTCCGCGGTCGAAAACTTGTATCTGGCCCGTGCGATGGAGATCCTTGCGGCGATTGCCCTGGCTATCCTCTACGTGCAACGGCGTCCCATACAAGAGGCCATCTGGCGGAGCCTCCTGCCTATCGTCCAAAGCCACGCTCGTCGCATCCTGCTTGCCGCATTTCTTGCGGCTGCGGAGACGGCTCTGGTTATTTTCTATACCCACGTGCTCGATTCACCGCATTTGAGGGATCGTTCGTTGCAAAGCTGGGGATACACCATCTTCTTGGCGGCCTTGTTTGTCGGCGTGGCTTTTCTCGTGGTCTTTGTCTTCGAGATTGTAGTGACCATTGCCACGATAGGACAGACGGCAAGGACTTGGCTGGACCAATGCGAGAACCGAACGCTTTGGTGTGTGAGTTTGATCGGAGCGGAGGCGCTTTCGATATTTGCCAGCCTTTACCTTGTAAGAAACTTGATATTCCGGGCGCTTTTTGCAGTGCTCGCGCTTGTCGGTGGCACCGTACTCTTGTCGCTTCTCGCGCACAAGACCCTACCTCCACTGCGAGCGTTCGCCAAGGAGCATCTCCACCCAGTCGTTGCATTCATGTTGCAAGCCCCATGGACCGCGACTGGAGCCGTGGCCCAAGCGTGCTGTTTGGTGTTTATGATTTTTAGCAAGTACAGACTTTGGACTACGACTGGTTTCGTCATGCTGCTGGGTTTTGAGAGTATTGCCATCGCCGTAAAAGTCATCCTGGGTGACAAGACCCAAAAAAGCGATGAGGGCCCGGCGGTTAAGAAGACCATAAAAAACCGAATCGGTCGCTGGGTCAGTACCCAAGTGTTCCGCAATCTTGAGATGGAGCGGGCCCTCGTTCACAGATTTCAATTGCTCTTGCGCTTGACTTGTCTTTTCGGGCGCAACGGACAATCGGACCTTTTGACCGAAGCTCCAATGCCGCTGGTCATCGTGGCGGCGCCGTTGCAGACCATGCGCGTGGGAGCAACAAGGCGCGGCGTTTCGCAGGTATGGGCAAAACCGGGGATCAAGATTGTAGACGCTTTGGCCGCAGCGGTGGCCTTGCCGGGACTCTACGAGCCTTTGCATTTCGACCGGCAGCAGTTCCCAGAAGATGCCAAAGACATCAAGAATTGGGAAATGGACGAACCACCCAGCATTCTGGACCTGGTGGATGGAGCGAAAATACGCCAAAACCCGCTGCCGGCTCTTTTTCAATTTCTCAGAGCACCAGGACGCGAGGCGCTTGCCCAAAGGCTTTCATCGACATCGAACGATCCTCGTATTCACGCCGTTTTCACTGTTCCGATCGGGGAGCACGAAGGTTCCCTCAAACCGGAACCGCTCGGCGTGAACATTGTGGACGTAGCACTTGCCAGCGCCCGCCTCAATCGCCGCAGAGACAGCGAACTCGAACTCGAGCAGACCAACTTTATGAGTGCGCTCGAGTTGGCACTACAACGATACGGACGCGAAGGGCCGATCGACCGGGGGGGCCGGCAAAAACTCTACCCCATTTTTGCGGACGCCATTTCGCCCGAGCACGATCTGACTTTCCGCAATCGATTTAGACCGGAGGCCGACGAAGTCCTTACGATGGTCGCAAGCGGTTGCCGACGGACGCTGGAAACCATCTATAAGGATGAGCTGCGAACATTTCAGCCTGGACTTCCGGAGGTGAGTTGCAGAGAGTTTCTTCCGACGATTGCTCGCAGCCGACAGCTAGGAGCGAACGGTCCGGGTACGGCCGGGTTGCCTGAGGTCTGTGGAACATGTGCCTGTAAGCTCCGCAAATGCGCGGCGTCGGCCTCTGACGATACAAAGAAGGAGGACTTGCAACGCTTTGCCCATTTGAATGGTACGACTCCCCGAATTGTTTTCTTAGCGAGCGGCGGAGTCTTCCGCGGAGCGTTTCACGCCGGCATGCTGGCTTGTCTTCTCTCGTCGGATATTCGCCCGGATGTGATCGTAGGCGCTTCGGTCGGAACGCTCATGGGTGGTGCTCTGGGTGCGCTCCTCACAGCGCGGAACTCGGGAGGAAAAATGGACTATTCCGTTTCCCTCCGGCTACTGTCTGAACTCGTCGACGCTCTATTCCACGTCGATCAGAGAGTCGCTTTCACAAAGGTGCTCAAGACCGCGGTCCGTGATTTCGGGATTCGCGCCCGTAGCGTGAGGCTCTCGCCGAGTCAGATTCGGCGCATGGTGAAACGTGGGAGCCGGCGAGATCCTGGTTATGCTGCGACCGGGGCGCCACCGGCAATGATTGACGGGATATCGAACCTCTTGTTCATTCCTCACAGGGCCACCGCATCGATCGCCGCACAGTTTGTTGCGGGCCACGTGACGCAGGCGGCCAAGAAGCTGCTGAAGGAAATGCAAAAAGAAACACTGAAACGCCTTGACGTCGAGTACGCACTAATGGGCGTTTCCCTGCTGGAGCCAATGGCACGAAGATTGCTCGGCGCCGATTGCGGAATCCTGCTCGACATCCCTCAACCGTTCCTCGAGGACCACATCGCTCTCTTTGCAACGACCACAAATCTGCAGAACGAAACCACGTTTCTGCTGGGGCGTGAACTGATCGGCGAGGGTGCGAGCTTCGATTTTGTTCAAGGAACCCTCGCCTCGAGTGCTTTCCCTGCCATTTTTGCTCCTCGTCGCGAGAGCGATATCTTTCCGGGTACTGGGCGAACCGATGTTCTGTTCTCCGATGGAGGGATGTTTGACAATCTTCCGTTCATTCCTACGATCGAACTGATGGCGGCTGTGCAACACGCGTATTTCGAGAGTGTGTGCCAGAGAGACGTAGGACGCCCATTTGGCTGCAGTGATTTCACACCGATGAGTTTTCTTGCCCTGCGCCATGCCGCTCCTGACTTATTCATAGCGGGGTCGCTCAACATCCCTCCCGAAGAGGATGAATACCATGACGGGGACTTTGACGATTTACTGACGATTCACCGACGCGCAAGCTCTTTACAGGACAACATCAAGATTCGCGCGTTCCAAGAGGCAGGTGATGCCATTCACGACCAAGTAGCGTTGTTGGTCGAAAAGGTGGACAAAAAGATCTCGTTCGACCAAGAGACGAAGAAACTAATCAATGGAATCGTCGAGGCGCAAATTCTGCCCGTCTTCCCCATCGACCGTGATCATTTGAATCCGACCTTTGCCTTCTGCGCTTCGATTGGACTTAAGAAAGAGCGAGTCGAAAGGTCCATCGTCAACGGATGTTTCCAAACATTTGCTGCGCTTGCGAACGCCCAGCTTCCCGAGCCTGCTCCGGAACTTCGCCAAGCGAAGCGAAGCATCGACGTGCTCGTAAAACCCACCATGTTCTCGGGGCAAACCCGCCCGAGCCGAATTCCGCTGATTGCGTGGCGACACGCTGGAAAGAAAAAGCCGGACGGAACCTGCCCCTACTTTACTCACTCCCGGCCACCCCGCAAGCCACGTGCGCCCGGGGAGAATTCATTCGAAGACTATGAGGAACCGCAGATTTTCAAATGTCCGTTCTTCGATGCTATTGAGGCCAAGGGGTGCAAAAACGCAAATGAGCTAAGGACGCTTTACCGGGTCTGTTGCGAGGACTCGGAACAAAGGCGTGCGCACAAAAGAAATACCGGGAAAGCCATGGCGTTGAAATAAACTCCAAAAAGTATCGCGCCAAACAGAACGGTCGGCACCGGTGCCCAAATAGATCCGGTGCGACGCACGCGTGACCCCCTCCGCGCAAAGCGTCGAGCCCAAATCCTCCAGTTCCGGCACAAGCGTCTACGCTTACGACGGCAAAACCTCATCGAAGAAACGAATTCCTCGGGCGCTGCTGTTAGGGGGACTAGGCAACATCGGGTCAAGTCGGTCAGCGTGCTGCTTCATCCAAAGGATCCGTTGTCCTTTGGGGGCCTGCGGCGAGAGATCGTGGCCTTCCTGAGCCCAGACTTTCTCCAGTGCCGCAATGAACTCACGCGTCTGCTGCGCCCTGGTCCAATTCGTGACCCATATCTCAAGGTCTTTCACTTTCTTCTCTTCTTCCGCAATCTGCCTTGCCAGTTCTTCCTTTTCTCGTTCCTTTGCGGCCCTCTCAATTCTAAGCTGCTCTTCGAGCCTTGCTGACATGACAGCAAGCCCGACCTTTTCGCAAAAGCCCAGCTACACACTCCGATAATTGTGATTCCAGTCGCGCGTTCTTACTGTCTCGAAATCTCTGACCATTCGAGTAATCCCCGACGCGGAATTCAAGCTCTTCCGTCGGCTTGTAGTCGAATTCGTTTCTAGTCCACGAATATTCCTTGACCTCACGTCGTCCGACGACCTGTGCTTTTTCTGCCATTGAAAAGCGAACTCGACGACCGAAGATCTTGGCTCCCGTTTCATGCTCTCGCTCAATAGAAACAGGGCACCCTGCAGTCTCAAGAGCCAGAATTACAGCGTTTACGAAGTTCAGGGCTCTTTCGAGAGATTGCTCGATT
>Ga0210403_10002748_pt1 | contig 15715 bp, 18 predicted proteins | sample IncBWC19MmetaG_FD_150863 | JGI IMG/M metagenome (GOLD analysis project Ga0210403, IMG submission 150863) | Forest soil microbial communities from Barre Woods Harvard Forest LTER site, Petersham, Massachusetts, United States - Inc-BW-C-19-M | ecosystem: Environmental > Terrestrial > Soil >... | reverse complement strand
CGTGACATCGGCGTATCGGGTGTTCGCCCTTCCCGTGAGGTATGCGTGCGATGGTTGTTGAAGTAGGTCCTGAAATCGAGCAGCTTCTTTTCGAGATCTGACGTCGTCCAGAACAACAGGTGATCCAAATACTCTCTGCGAAGGTGCCGATTGGCCGTTCCACGAATGGATGGGAAGAATTGAAAGATGGACAGGGCTCGAGTTTCCCTGAGCGATTGCTCGATGTACTGTCGCTGGCGCGGATGTACAATCCCTGCTGGTTCGAGAAGCAAGACCCCCTACAAATGCGAGGACGCCATGAAAAAATTGATCTTCTGCGTTCTTCTTTTAACTCTTCCCTGGCAAGTTTCGCTCGCTTCCGCCGCAGACACCCCCGACAACGCCGCAAAAATCGATAAGCTCATGTTGCAGTATGCAGATTGCTGCTCATTTACCGGCACGGTCTTGGTCTCGGATCACGACAAGGTCATTTTTAAAAAGGGTTATGGCCTGGCCAATCGTGAGTGGAACATCCCCAACACGCCGGAGGTGAAGTTTCGCCTCGGCTCCATCACCAAGCAATTCACTTCCATGCTGATCATGCAGCAAGTGGCCAAGGGCTCCATTAGGCTCGACGGGCACCTCTCCGACTATCTCCCCTATTATCGCCAGGACACCGGTTCGAAAGTCACCATCAGCCAATTGCTCAGCCACACGTCCGGCATCCCAAGCTATACCGACGATCCCAAATTCTTTCCCGACGTTTCGCGCAACTACTACACCGTCAACGATTTCGTGAAAACATTCTGTAGTGGCGACTTGCAGTTCGCGCCCGGCACGAAGTTCCACTACGATAACTCCGGATTCTTCCTTCTCGGCGCGATTCTCGAACATGTCACAGGAAAAACCTACGAAGCGCTCTTAAAGGAAAACATTCTCGTCCCACTCGGAATGAAGGACTCCGGCTACGACCACTATGGCGATATCCTTTCGAAGCGGGCTTCGGGATACCAACAGGAATTGGGCGGGGTAGTGAACGCCCCGTATTTGGACATGGCGCTGCCTTATGCCGCCGGTTCCCTCTATTCAACCGTCGAAGATCTTTATAAGTGGGACCAGGCTCTCTACGCCGACAAACTTGTTCCTAACGATCTCAAGCAAAAGCTCTTCACTCCGAATCTAGAAAACTACGGATACGGTTGGGACATTCGCACCATACCTGCCGATGAGCCGGGTGCCAGACAAACCATGATCTCCCACGGCGGCGGCATCAACGGTTTTAACACGCTCGAACAGCGCCTCGTCGGCGATCACGACCTCATCGTCATCTTCAACAACACCCCCGGTACGAACCTGGGCGAAATGGCCAAGGGCATTCGCGCCATCCTCTATGGCCAGGAGCCGCCCACGCCGAAACGCTCCCTGGTCCCTGACCTCGGCGCGACTTTGGTGAACCGTGGCGCCGATGCTGCCGTCGCTCAATACCACGAACTCAAGCGCACCAATCCCCATGGTTATAATTTCGAGGAACGTGCCCTCAATCAGCTCGGCTACATGCTCCTCCAAAAGGGCCAGAACGCCGACGCCATCGCCATCTTCAAACTCAATGTCGAGGAATATCCCAAGTCAGGCAACGTCTATGACAGCTTGGCCGAAGCATACGCTAAGGACGGTCAAAAACGACAGGCCATCACCAACTACCGCAAATCCCTCGAGCTCGATCCCAAAAATCAGAACGCAGCGGAGAAACTGAAAGAGCTCGAACAAAAGTAGCGGAATACTGCTCCGTCCAATATGCCGAGCTCAATTCGCGAAATGTGCCCTCGCTGGCCTCGGCTACGTGGCAGTAGATATACTTCCGAATCATGGCTCGAAAACTGATGCTCTCGATGATCGTTCTCGGAGGCGCTTTTTTGCCGACCGCGCCCCAAGCAGAGTCCTGTGAAAGTCTCTCGAAACTCGTTTCGCCGACAGTCTCTATCACGCTTGCGAATATGATTGACAGTGGTTCCTTCACGCCTCCGGGAAGCACCATGTCGTTTCCGCGCCTACCCGCCTTTTGTAGGGTCACCGCAGGTCTCAGACCCACGTCCGACTCTGACATCCGAATCGAAGTCTGACTCCCTATTGCCGACTGGAACGGCAAGTTCCTCGCAGTCGGTAGCGGCGGATGGGGAGGCTTCTTTAACTACGATGCCATGGCCAATGCACTGCGTCGCGGCTATGCGACCAGCGCTACAGATGATGGCCATACTGGTGCCGGGGCTAGTTTTGTCGTTGGTCACCCGGAGAAATTCATCGACTTCGCCTACCGCGCTGAACACGAGATGGCCATGGAAGCTAAGACGCTCATCAAAGCCTTCTACGGTCGTGAGGCGCGCTATTCCTATTGGACGGGTTGCTCCGGTGGCGGGCGCGAAGGCCTGCTACAAGCCTACCGCTACCCGAACGAGTTCAATGACATCATTGCCGGTGACCCGGCGAACATCCGGCGCAACGCTTGGGCGCTCTGGCTCGCCGTTCAAACCTTCAAAGACTCCGACGCGTATATTTCGCCTGAAAAATACCCAATGATTCATTGCGCCGTTCTCGACGCCTGTGATGCAAACGACGGGCTAAAGGATGGTCTAATCGAGGATCCAGAGAACTGTCACATCGACTTCAAAGCTTTACAGTGTAAGGCTGCGGATGGCCCCGACTGCCTGACGCCACGTCAGGTCCACACCGCGCAGACAATCATAAGTCCCGCCACGACCAGAACAGGCAAAGTGCTTTTCCCGCGCCTTGAGCCTGGGACCGAACTCGGTTGGGCTCGTCTCGCCGGGGGACCGAGCCCCGCCGATCTCTTCCTAGACGAGTTCCGCTATGTTGTGTACCAGGATCGAAAATGGGACTGGAGGACCTTCGACCTTGAACGCGACTCTGCCAAGGCGGACGCAATCGATAAAGACATCGACGATCTCGATCCCCACCTTGCCTCTTTCGCCAAGCAAGGCGGTAAGCTGCTCATCTATCACGGCTGGGCTGACCAGCAGGTAGCGCCGGGCTCCAGCATTGAATTCTACAAATCGGTCCTCACCCTCAGCGCAAATCCCGAACAAGCTGCGAACTGGATCCGACTCTTCATGGTTCCCGGGATGGGGCACTGCTTAGGTGGAGAGGGCCCGGATACCTTTGACAAGATCAGTCTCATCGAGCAATGGGTCGAGCAGGGCAAAGTTCCAGAGAAGATCATAGCTGCCCATCAGACAGCAGGTAAGGTCGATCGCACTCGGCCTCTTTGTCCTTACCCGCAAGTTGCTCACTACAACGGGACCGGCAGCATCGATGACGCATCCAATTTCACCTGCCGTTTGCCCCAATAGCCGTTTCGCGAGTTGGTCTATGGGGCCTTGGTCCTTTGAGCGGGAAGACTCCACTCGGTTCAGAATACAAGAATACACAAACGTTCGTAAACGTCGTTACCCCGAGGGAGCCTAACATGCTGCGCGGCTCTTCTTGCAGTGAGCACAGAGGCTTCCCATTACTCTGTCATGGGTAAACAACACTGCCGGCGGATAGAACAGACCTAACCTATCGCGTCATTCCAACGGAACAGGGTAAATCCACAGCGCTCCCCGAAAGGGGAAAGTACATCGCAAGATGCACCGATGGCGGTGCGGACAACAGATGAGGGAGAAAGCGAATGCCGCTCTGTAATGGAGCGGATATCGGTTGCGTCAGCTACACCGACAACATCACCGGACGCGAAAGCGGGCGGACTTCCCTTTGGCGCTTCACACGAGAGAACTTGACTAATCGGCTCATGAGGCAAAGCAGATGTGAAATGCGATGAGGGCCGATGCGGCAACTAGACTGCAAGGCCAGGGTTCCAGGTGCCTTTCGGATCATGGTGATCGCTATTTCTTGAAGTAACTTGGCGCTTGCGCGTGTTTCTACCAGCGAGCGCTGAATGACCTATCGGGCTTGGCCATCATTCGGGCGTCACACAAGGAACCACTTGTCGACTGTGGCGACGGTAAACTCGGAAATCCTCGTCTGTCGTCAGGATGATGGGGTCGGCAAGCGCTTCGGTCATGCGAACGAGGCAAGCATCGGCGAGGCTCATGGGAACGTCGGAGTATTTCTCGATCAGTTTGGTAACTGGCTCTATGTTCTGAGAAAGCTCGAAGGCGACGACCACGGCACGGCGGCGAAGCAATTGACCGAGGCTCGGTGCGCCGCGCTCTCCGAGAAGGTGGTACGCCTCGGACAAAGCTGCTTCGCATGTTGACCAAGGCGGACCCAAATCGTGGGCTTGAGTCACGGCCCATTCGTGGTGAGCGTCGCGGTTGCTAAGCAGCGCCACCACAAAGCCCGCGTCAGCGAGAACGTTTCTGGCCATAGCCCGTGGCTCGCAAATACGCTTTCTTGCGCCCAGTTAGGTCGGTCGGTAATCCGTCAACCGATCCGACGAGATCGGCAATAGCATTGAACGAGGCAATGCTCCGCCGGCGCAGGCGGGGGGCGAGCTGGAGCCGTTCGCGCACTACATCGGACTTCGAGATCTTCCGGCCCCGGGATTCTTCCTCGATGTCCGCAACCAGTGGCTCGGGCAATCGTACCGTGAGAGTCTTCATGACGTTAGTGTATTACATCTCCGGCAGGTCTGCAAGACAAGCCGAACCGCCGACCCCAGGTGATCCTCGATTAGCATAGCTCAGTGAGCGCGGTGGCCAATCGATCCGGGGGGTTGATGCCAGCTCAATGCCGAAGCCCTGATTTTTGGATCAACTTTGGAGCAGCACAAGGACGGCTCGGAACTCGTAAGCGCAACCGGAGCAACGACTTAGATTGGATTTTGCGTCAATCGCCGGTGGCAGAATCGCGAATGTTGTCAGCAAGTTCCGATCCGCTCTGCTGTCATTTTCCGTCACTGCTGGTCGGCGAGGGATCTAGCGAGAGTCGCCCTCTATTAGTACTAATGGGCAAGGAACCGGCAAAACATTTCAAAGAAAAATGTTTCACGTTCTGACTATTTTTTCTCGTTCGACTGGCTTGTTTGCTTGATGGGAGCCGGATGAGCCGAGAGGTTCACGTCTGGTTCTGAGAAAGGCCGGTGGTGAAATCCCGCCGGCCTACTCGCCCGACAAACATCAGGGCTTCGACGTGGTCATTGCCCGTTCGAGAGTTTCCCGAATAAAACGCGTGTAGGGAATGCCGCGCGCCTTTGCCCGAGCCTTGAGAGCGGCAAGCAACGGCCTAGGCACACGCATGTTGATCTGTTCGTCCTTTTTCTCAAATTCAAACCGCGACGGTTTGAACTGCGAAAAATCAAGGCCAGACAGGTCTTGCGCAAGGAACGCTTCGGCTTCCTTATCTGTTTTGAGTCTTGGCACTTTCTTTTTCATAGGCTGCGACCTCCTTCGCGTGCATGTAGCGGGCCGTCACCGGGCGGATGAGTCGCCGGTTTTTCGTCCGTATGGTGAAAGCGACAAACACAGGCCGCCCCGCGCTGGTTCTTCCTACGGCAATCATGCGGTCTTCATCGTCCGAATGTTTTGGGTCGGGCGCAATGCGGCGAGCGTTCATGAACAGCGCCTCAATCTCCGCGATGGAAACGCCATGCTTTTGGCACTTCGCACGGTTGCCGTCATCCCTGTCAAATCCCTGCACCAGCGGATTCATCACAGCAGAATGCTATGCAAATGTATATACAAATGTCAAGAGCAGGATATCAGGGGCCCTCGCCAAAACTCCGGCCGCCTGTGAAATCAATAACATAGCTGCCCAATTCCACCTCCTCCATTGGAAACAGAATACAGACGACGAGGACGAGTTTGTGTTGGGGACAGTCCACTTGACGAACGGTCGCGACTTCCTCATCACTACCGTGACCGACCCCGAAGGTCAATGGTTTCGGGTCTATGGCATTCGCCAAGGTAAGCTGGCGATGGTTTATTCGGGTGGTGGTTCGAGTTGCTGATTGCGCTTCTTAGGAACCTTGGTTCGACATCCCCGAAAAGTATCGCGACCAGCATATCGGCAAACCGAACAACTGGTCGCGGCAGGGACGACCATCGCTGATCGCCCCCCTCCGGAAATACCCGTTGCCGGAGCGGTTCTAAAGGACTTAGCGAATCCGCCACTCTGACAGTCGAAAACGGCGAGGTATAATGCTCGGGGCTAAAAGAGCCCTTCGCCGCAAGGTGATGTGTGGTAATCACTAGTCGCATGTCTGGAAATCATCGTCCGTCGCAAGAGGCCCGCGTTTACAGCTTCAAAGAATTAACGCTTTGGCGAACCAAACTTCCCGATGTTGAGCACGGCATTCTGCCTCCGTCCAACAATCGTCCAAACCCCTTGGTTTCAGACAACATGGTTTATGCCTCAATTTTCTCTCCCGGTGCTGTCTGCGCTTTAGATCGAGGAACAGGAAAGCTGGTTTGGCGCAGAGAGCTACCTAAGCTGGCCGCCGCATCTGTGTACCTCGCGGGCGGCAAGTTATTTGCGAAAACCGCCCAATCCCTCTATGCAATGCAGCCTGAATCTGGAGAGATTCTCTGGTCTTTTTGCCCCTACGAGGATTCCGGCGAGCGAATTTATTCTTCCCCGACACTGTACACGAATCGGGTCTTCATCGGTGATAGATGCGGATTCTTGCACTGTTTGGATGCGAGTTCCGGCAAGACGCTCTGGAGAAGGCGAACAAATAGGGCCAAAAAAGACGACGTGAATACCACCCCGATTGTGATGAAGGGACTCGTCATCGTTGGCACAAATGCACGAAAGGCATTTGCCCATGACGCGGAAACCGGAGAATTGGCGTGGGTTCAAAAGCTGGACGGCCCATCTGTGTTTGGGCCGCTCGTCCACCGCGGATTGGTGGCACTCGTGACGCAATCCGTTTACCTACTGGAATCAGCAGACGGAAAGGTGGTACGCCATTTCACTTGGGAAGGCGACAGTGTAAGTATGGCGGAGACCACGACCAAAAACCTAGTCGTCACTCTCAGAGGGAAATGGCCTCCGGGAGGAGAAACGCAAGTCGTGGGACTCAGCGAGCGTGGAATCAAATATTCGACATCGCACCGAGCGTTCTGCTTGTTTTTGCGGTACGTAGATGAGAAGAATCTCGTCTACTTCTGCCATCTTGAAGGTGTGGATGTATGTCGCCCCGAGAGCGGGGATGTTGTTTGCAAAATTAAGCTAGACGAGCAACGTTCTCGGGTTGGACTGATCGAAGTAAAGAGGAACATCATTTATGCCCTTTCGGGCAAGGGAAACGTCTACGCTCTGCGGCACCCGCGTACCTAGACTCGACCAAACATCATGAGCGAATCTCTCCAAGAAATCATAAGCCGACTGTGGAACACTCCGGAACGTGCGGAGTGGACTCCAAAAACCGACGTGGTTGCATTAAGCGATATTCAAAGATGGATGGTCAGCAGCGACATTGAGATTCTCGGTTTCACGCACCATTTCGTGAGCGACCGCCGCTTCCGCATCGAGCCGCCCATTTCTCTGCCTGAATACGTCGAGTTCGCCAAGCGTTACTGCGAACGATGCCTGCGGGAGAATCCTGACGGTGAGTGGTCGGATTCCCGATATTCGGCGGGCGGGGACTTGGTGAATATTTTCGCGAGCCTGTGGAGGGACTCCTCCGCGCCTCGCACCATCTTGGATGACCTGAAGGTTTGGCTGGGCAATCTCTACAAAGAAGGCAGCCCGGAAATCCGCACTTGCATAGTTCACGCGACGCTGGAACACCTTTTTGAACAAAAGCAAATACGGAAGTTCTTCTCCGATTGGCGGGAAGATGATGGACTTGCTATGGCATACGAAGAAGCTTCTGAGTGGTATAAGGGCGGTGGCAAGAGTCCGCTGGGCAAACCACCAGTCGTCCCATAGACCCTTATGCGAGCCAGTCCCAAAGTCATCCGTTGAAAGGTGCAAAGGCGAGGCGTTTATGGGAATTCCTGAATGGGAAGGATTTGCGATTCCAGAGGGATTTGGTCCATTCCGGTTGCTGTACAACCGCCCAGCGAAACTCTAATTGCTGAGTTGCGGTCAATTGAAGAGCGGTTTGGTATTGGCCAACTAAGAGTCGGAGATAGAGTGACAATCGAATACAACCCAGACGCACCGAAGTATAGAATGCCTGGGAGTGCCAAAAAGCTTCTCCTATTGGATATGAAGAGTATTGCTTTCATAGGTGTGTTTCTGGTTTTTGCGGCAGCGTATTTTGAGTTCAATATTCGAAAGTCGTCCCGCAAGTCGCGCACCGAATGAATGTCAAAGTTAGGCAACCACTTCCGTCACCTGCTGGTCGGCGAGGAATCCAGCGCCGGCAATGAAGAAAGCCTTCCGAAGGAAATCCGTCTCTGGTTACTCCTAATGGGCAAGAAACCGGCAAAACATTTCAAAGAAAAATGTTTCACGTTCTGACCGTTTTTCTTTCGCCTACTTCGGCGTTTCTCGCCCGACCCCGTCATTAGGACTTGAGGATGGAAAGCTAAACCCGCCTCCCGGCGGGCTGATTTAACGGCTGTGAAATAGGGACGGGGGGATGGCTTTGCTTTGCGCGACGTTGCCTTCATTGTTGACGTGCAAGTGGTCGCCACTGTCGAAGGCGGGCAGCAGTTGCGTGGGATGATTCGGGTCGCGGACGGCTTGGTCGAAATCGACTACGCCGTCGAACTCGCCGGCAGTACGGATCCAGGCGTTGACCTCCTGGCGGATCTTCTCCTTCTCGGGACTGTAGAAACGGTCATAGAAAGGGTTGCGGAAGAGGGCATGCTCGAAAGGGGGAATCGTCGTGCCGATGACGCGGATTCCTTTTTTTTGCGCGCGGGCGATGAGCTGACGATTGCCACTGATCAGATCTTGAGCGGTCACGGTTTCGGTTTGAGATATGAACGAGCCCGGGAAAAGTATGTCATTAACGCCGAGAGCGAGGATGACGTATTTCACGCCAGCTTGAGCGAGCACGTCGCGGTCGAAACGTGCGAGGCCCGATTGACCCAAGGCAGGCCCTAATTGTTCGTAAACGGCTCCCAACGGGGGCGCGCCGCCTGCTTGTCGCGGACTTTGGGTGTCGCTCAACAGGCGATTGCCGATAACGCCTTCGTTCAGGACGGCGAGTTCGGCACCTTCCCGACCCTCCTTTTGGAGTCGCTCGGCAAGCACGTCGGGCCAACGGGAGTTGGCGTCCATTGAGGAGCCATCGCCGTCCGTGAGCGAAGAACCAAGCGCCACGATGGCGCCTGCGTGAGGGGCAGATTCGACATCCACACCAGTGAGGAAAGGCCAGGAGGTAATGGTGTCGGCGACGGGGAACTTCGTTTGCGCAGTCGCGTCCCCAGTTTTGGCGGAGACGTAGTTCGTTTGGAGCGCCAGAATGTGCGCGGTGGTCAGGGCAGCGGTTTCTGGGAAAAAGAGGCTGATCGCCAAATCCGAGAGCGCGGGCACTTCGAGGTTGACCGGATCGCTCACCACCATGGAATGGGGAGGAATGGTGGTGGACGCGTTTCCCTGAAATTTCAGAGCGCGGTCAGAGGCGGGATCGATGCCCGCCGCGGAAGCACGGTGGGCAATCCGCGCCGCGCCGATGAGCAGAGGCTGGTCGCCGAACGTGTTCGAGATTTTGATGCGGACCTTCTTCCCGCCCGCGCTGGTGTGCACGATGAGGCGGAGTGTTTGGTTGTGGAAGGCCTCCGCTCCACCTGGGACGACCTGTGGGGCCGCCGCCCAAGTTCCGATCCAGTTGTCTTGCGCGGCATTTCGTGGCACGAAAACAAACGAAAGAAGAAAAGCGAGGGCGCAGTTCCGTAATGGAGTCATGAGGTCCACCTTTCCATTTCATCTTCGTTGCTTTTGACGCCGTGAACGGCTAAATCAGATAGCCGACTAGGAGAGAATAGAATCCAAAAAATACCAGCGGATGGATGGGCAACTTCAGATGAAAACCGGCTATAGCGGGTCCCGCCGCGCACCCCGCAGGACTGACCCGGAGCGACACCCAGATTGCTACGAAGGAAAAAAGCATGTAGGCCGGTCAGCAAGGTGACGAGATAGAACGTGTCGGCAATCCGGCCCTTTTGGCGTGGCGAAGCCTTCACAACGTGATCTGCCATGTTTGGTTCACCCAGCGACCCTCCGTAAGTTTTATAAACGGTGCAAATCTCGTTTCGTTTCACACGAACGCCAGAATCTCCTTCCGGTTACTCCACTTGATTGCATAACAATGTCGGCTCCTCGACCCGAGTAGACTGTGGTTTGTCGATGACCGCAGGCTCGGGAGAAAGGAGCCGGCATTGTTATGCAATCAAGTGGAATTGCTTCCGAGTTGCTCGTTTGTCACGAGTTGAGTCGGAGGCCACATCGAGAGTTGCCTTGTAGGTCTCAAGCCGCAACCCGGTCCTTTTACCCTGGGTGTTAAGTAACTAGACTGAGCGCATGGCCCTGCTGCGACTTGGCGCTTTTCTGTTATTTGCGACACTCGTTGCCGCTTTGCAGAATTCCGGTCCGAAGTCCAGCAAATCGCCCGTCCCTGAGCCTAAACTTCCTGTCATCGACTTTGATGCCTGCGGTAGCCCCAACCCCAGCATCCACTCCGGCAAACCTGTGCCCATTAAGCTCCAAGCAGACGACCGTTTGTATTCATCCTGGCGGGATAGCCGCACCTTTGTACGTGGCCTTGCAAGCGGAACAGAGGTGACCCAGGTCGGAGCCGTCAACATCATACGGGAACCTGATAGGGGTGTGATCACAGGAAAGGTTGATGAGTCGCTTCGGCCTCTTGTTCGAGGCGACGAGGTTCTCGGCTACGGCTTGCGCTCTGACGGTTCCATATCCTTCTGGGGCAAGGGTATCTCGTTTACGGAGGACTACGAGAACATTGCGTTTAAGGGCTCTTGCGGCTTTGCTGACAAGACTCAGTGCCACATCAATATCACCAAGTGGGGCGTGCAGGAATGGTGGTTACAGCTGAAAACTAGCGACGGCGTCACGGGTTGGATTCTCGGCCTCAAGCAAAGCGGCGGCAAAGTATCGCTTGGTCCCAACTCCGGATATGCGTGTCGCGACTAAAGGCAATGTTGTGGTGACTTGTTGCAGTCTACTCACAGGAGTCTCGAAGGCGCGACATTGTGGGTAGTGTAACGCAATCCGTTCCTAGGGGAGAGGGGTGCCCGGGATTTCAAGAGAAACCGTCAAAGCCGTAGCTATGTTGGGAAACTCCTCCACTAGCGAAATTTCAATAATTTGGCTCGGAAAATGACCCGCGGGATTCGGGTTCCAGGTTCCCTTGAAAACCGGAAGAATCCAAAAGCCAGGACGACCCTCCATTACACAAGGTGTGATGAGAATGTCTTGGTTGTGGTCGAGATCAATCTGGTCTTGCCCAGGAATTCTCTGGGTATTGGGCAAGGGAAAGTGCGGCATCTCTCCGTCGATTCTTACGTTTATCGTTCCCGGGTAGAGGGCCACACCAGTTAGAGCCAACACAGTCTGATAAAACATCGGCCTGTACTTTCTGAAATGCCCGAAGCCCGGCTCGGCGACTTCACCTTTGAACATCACTCGCTCGCTTGCTGAATGGAACCAGAGTTCCTGCGGCTCCGTCCCGGTTTTCTTCTCCAACCGCACATGGTGCGGGTAATCCTATCACCGCGCGCACTGATAACTGCAAGTGCAGCACTGGTACGAACTTTACTGGTAACCTCGACATTACCGGCCAATCTCTGCCCATTCTTCTGCGTCTCGGATGATTGACGTCTTTGGAAGGTGACCTGCAGATCTCGTACCGGGGCAGATCTCCAATGAGATGCGATTCTTTTATTGCACTTTCCGCACCGCTTGACCTCACAAGATCTTAGCGGGAAGCGGAGATCCTTACTCCTGAAAGAAAAATCCAACTGAAAAAGAATAACACTTTCCAGCTGATTCTCTTTTTGAAATATGTTCAGAATATTGGCCGGTAATAACCGACTACACAGGCATGTGGTTTCTTTCGGGCACCAGACGATTCCGAAGTATCTAGCCGGTCTCCATTTCGAGTTATTTCGAGTATAGACTGGAAATCGTTAAGTGTGTTGGTTCAGCCTGAAATGGAAAGAGGGCGCTCTGCGTTAGTGACTATTCCACCCTTCGGGCGGGGATTTTCAAGGCATCGATACGACCACCAGGCTATCCCTCAGCATGGTTGCGTCCCCGCAGAGCCCGCTTCCGTTTCGCCCGGCCAGATCATTGTAGCTCAACCACATCCGTCTCAACTTCCAGGTAGCCCGTGAGTCGGCGCAGAATCGGTGCACTCGTGTTCGCTGGTCGGGCCGTTGGCAGATGGGCGGTCTGCGGAAGCTAATCAAAAGAGCGCAATGGTTCTGATGGTAAGGCGCATGTAACATTCGGAACTGGGCCGTCGTATCGCGATTATGGGGCGACGCCTTCGACGATAAACATGCGGCCCTTCACAGCAGCTAGACGGATCGGTCTGATTGCTGCGTACGCGGGCGAATTGTACCAGGCGTGTGCTTGTTCGGAGCTGTCGAATGTTATGACCACAATTCCTTTAGGCGGCGCGTCCCCATCCAGACTTTCTGTTTTACCGCCCCGAACGACAAAATGATAATGGCCATTGAAAGGCGCCAGGGTTTCTAGGACCTTCGCTCCATACTCCTTGATGCCGGTCGGGTCCGTAATCGCATCCGCCTCGGAAATTAAGTAGACAGGCGGCGTTTTTACCTGTTGGCCATGAATTGTATTATTCCCGGCAGCCCCGACCAAAACACCGGCGACAACACCGACTAGAAGTTTGTAGTTCGATTTCACGTTTCGTTCCCTCCCATTTTCAATTTGGCAGACTAGTTCGTAGCTTCTCAAAAAGCCTGGGGGTGTTGTCTTGTAAAAATGGGAACTAGGTGGGGTTAACTCAATCGATGGAAGAATGAGCCGCTGGGCGACGGGCTCGCCAGGTAGGCGCTTGGTGAGAGCCCGGAGAAATCATGGAATTCGTGAGCCAAATGGGCCTGATCGCAATAGCCTGCCGCTAGAGCCAGTTGTGCCCAATCTACGGAAGCGCCAGACGCAATCAGCTTCAACGTGTTTTGAAAGCGCTGCAGTCGGCAATAGCGCTTCGGCGTTAGGCCGATCTGCTCCCTGAAAAGCTGGGAAAAACGACGGCGGCTCAGGCCAGCCTCATGGGCCAGTTCTCGTACCCTAGGGATCTCGGGCCTGCGCGCAAACTCTTGAAGGGCATACCGTACCGCGGCATTTAACTGGAGACGTTCGTTTAGGTGTTCCAAAAGTGCGACTTCGAGGACTCGAAATTTCTCAGCCGGGTCATTTGCGGTGCGCAACCGATCGCGCAAGCTTCGGACCATCGAGCCCCAAATCAAATCCAGAGATACGTTTTTGTTATGAAACGCATCGGTGAGCGTGCCCAAGAAGGCGTGCACACCGCCCGGCCGGAACACCACTCCCATTGCGGAACGGAGTTTGGCGGTATCAATGATGTTGAAGCGCGAGCGCATTCCAATCAGCAGTGAGGGCGCGATCTCTGCGCCATCGCCCATCGGATCGGTCAGCGCACTTATGGGGCCTTCCGCGAGACTGATGGCTAACTGAAATCGCCCATCGGGCAGCAGCACCCGTTGCGTGCCGTTGACCACTCGGTGCCCGTCGCAGTACCAGAGCCTTTCTACATGTGGAGCTAGCAGGGCGGAAGGTCGGGCGACAAGCACCAGCCCATCACAACATGAGACCAAGTTAGAAATCAAGGGCGAGTCGCTCAGGTTCTGTCCCCTTGGTCGGCCAACCCGGAAGTAATCCGTTTTCTCCGTCACGCGGCCCGCTGGCGGCGATTCTTCCGGTGTTCCCTCGCGGCGAGCGCCGCTGCGAGCGAGCGGTGACGGGTTCTCTTCGGAAACGGCGGGGGGCTCTGCTGATGCGGTTTGGCCCATTCCGAACTGGGCGAGACTCGTGTGCCTTTTCGTCGCTGGTTTCTTGGAGGCAGCCGCAGTTTTTGTTTTTGTCCGTGCCTTTCCTAAGTGAATCCAAGGGATTAGCCAAAGACGCACGGAAACCGCAAAAAATCAGGGCAACCGAATCAATGGCTTGCGCACACTCCGGAAATACCCCTTTGGGGCCAGAACCTATTTTCAATGACTTAGCGAATTCGCTGCTCTGACAGTCGAAACGGTGAGACCCGGCTGGCGGCTTCAAGGCAGAGGATGTGGTATGTATGCGGGCAAAAATCGAGGTGACGAATGGCGCGTACCGCCGAGATCATTTTTTTGGCTGTGTTGGTTTTCATTGGTAGCGCGGTCACGATGTCGTTGGGTGCGTTGACGGCATGGGGAGCCATTATTAATTATCCGGATTGGACGACTCCCGCTGGTGGAGTTTTTGGGTATTACGTGATGGCAGCGTCGATTGTTGTCATTGGATTAGGAGGGTGGGGCATCGCCTCAGGGATCGGAATCCTCAACACGAGGCAATGGGCCGGATTTCGATATTAATTTTTGGTGCCATCTCGCTCCTTGTAGCTATTACCGGAGCGCTGGAAATGTTCCTCGATCCTCGCGCCGGTGTTTCGTATCTGGAGGGCGTTTGTGTGGGAAGTATTCGACGCGAGATGATGGCCTTGTACGGGTGTCTCGCCGCGTTTGGCGCTTTCTCGCTCTATTTTTTCAACAAGGAGAGCGTCAAGTCGCAATTCGTGGGATAGCTGCTTGTGGCGATCTAGCGCACCAGCCACTGAACCGAACTAGGCTAGATGCGCGTTCTCGGCGAGGAGTGAACGGAGGGCGAGGGAGTTCTGCGCGTCCGGGAAAGCCGTTTGGACGTGGCCGCCCGTGGGTGCTGAGGACAAAAATCCAACTGAAAGAGAATAACCCTTCTCGTGTGCAGTTGTTAGGGGTGCGATTCAGAATATTGGCCGGTAATAATCGACTAACCAGGACCTGAACCGAGATCGGACCCGAAGGATTGAAAGCAAGGCAACTTAAGTTCATGCTCGTGGATCAGAGATAGTACAACTCTTTATTGCGTGAGGTCGCCAATGCGCTTATCTTTCCCGGTGTTTATCCTCGTGGCGGCTCTTGCGAGCTCAACTGAGATTCCGGCGGCACAAGTGGAAACAAGTGAGAGAGCTCAGGCCCGTCGCCTTCTCTTGGAAGCCAGCCGCCTTATCGACGAAGTCCCTGAATCGCAGCGCTCCAGTGCAGTGGCCAATATCGCCAGCCAACTGGCGCATAGTGGAGATTTGGAAGACGCACTGAGGGTTAGCCAATCGCAAAAGAATCCGGGCGATCAGGACTTGGCGACCGGACTCATCGCCTGGAACTTAGTTCAGCAAGGCAACGTGGGACAAGCTCTGAGGCTAGTCGAGAGCATATCCAACGAGCAGAACAGAGAGGGTCAATACGCGCAGTTGGCGGCGCTCCTAGCAGGAAAAGGTGATCTGACGGGGGCACTCCGTATCGTACAAATCAGCCGCGAGCCGCAAGGTCGCGTGTCAATTCTCGTGCAAATTGCGCAACAAAAGGCGCGAAGGAAGAACAGGGACGTCGCTGGAGCAACTGAAGTTCTCCACCAAGCGATGGAGATTGCTGAAGAACTCGTTCACGAGAATGCTTCTAACGCTAACCTTCTTTCGGAGATAGCTGCGACGCAGTCGGAAATCGGCGACACGACTGGCGCATTACGTACGTTAGGCGAATTGTCCGCAATTGCGCACCAGTATGCAGGGCCTGAA
>Ga0210403_10002744_pt1 | contig 15728 bp, 17 predicted proteins | sample IncBWC19MmetaG_FD_150863 | JGI IMG/M metagenome (GOLD analysis project Ga0210403, IMG submission 150863) | Forest soil microbial communities from Barre Woods Harvard Forest LTER site, Petersham, Massachusetts, United States - Inc-BW-C-19-M | ecosystem: Environmental > Terrestrial > Soil >... | reverse complement strand
CGCACGATTTCGTGCGATTACCGCCAGCCAGGCTCCCAGACTCCCGCGACCCGCATCAAATCGTGCCGGATTGCGCCACAGTTGCATGAATACTTCCTGTAGCACGTCCTCCGCTGCCGCACTATCGGCTAAGACCCTCAGCCCCACGGCATACACAAGCGAGGAATAACGGTCGTAAAGTGCTCCCATGGCATCCTGATCGCCCGCCCGGATCTGTGACACCAACTCCCGGTCTGACGGAGTGGTCTTTTCGGCGTTCGACAAGCCGGCCCTTTCTAAAATACGGATCAGGATGCTGTCCCAGATTGGTACTATAAATCCATACCCAGTGGATTCGGGTGACGAACGCTTGCACCAGGGTAACTAGCACCAAACGCAAATTCGAGCGAATGGTCTTTCGAAGGCGATCCGTCAGGTTTTACTGCTAAGAAACATGCCACACGCCACTAAAATCGAACAAACGAAATTGCTCAGCAGAGATGGGAAACTCGCGTATGAAAGAAACCTTTCATTGCAGAACCGCTGCAAAACAAGGAGAATCTAGACTCCTTCACCTTATGAAAAATCTGATTGAATTTTCTTTGCCGAAGGACACCGGCCTATGAAATATGACGAAAGCGCAGAAGCGACTGATCAGCAGGAAGCCTTTCAAAAAGAGCGAGTGCCAACGACTTCTGGCGACGTGGTAGACGCTCAAATCAACGGGCTCCGTGCACTATTCCCTGAAGCCTTTGTTGAAGGCAAGATCGATTTCGATAAGTTGAAGATCAGTCTCGGTGGTGCTGCGGAAACCGGCCCTGGGCGCTTTCACTTCAGCTGGGCGGGCAAGAATGACGCCATCGCCCTCCTGCAGATGCCAAGCCAGGCGACATTAATTCCGCGCCCTGACGATTCAATCAACTTCGATACAACGGGTAACATCTTCATTGAAGGCGACAACCTTGAGGTCCTCAAGCTCTTGTTCAAGCCGTACTTCGGGCGCGTGAAGCTAGTTTATATCGACCCGCCATATAACACCGGCCAGGACTTCGTTTACCCGGATAACTACGCCGATCCACTCAAGACGTATCTTCAGCTAACCGGTCAGCTCGACGCGGAAGGAAATCTGCTAACGAGCAATCCTGAAACGAGTGGCCGATACCATTCCGCATGGCTGTCGATGATGTACCCGCGTTTGTTTCTTGCGCGCCAGTTGCTCAGTGAAGACGGAGTGATCTTCGTCAGCATCGATGACCACGAAGTTGATAATCTCCGCCTCATCATGAATGAGATATTCGGCGAAGAAAACCGAATCGAATGCTTCATCTGGAAGAAGAGTTATGGCGGCGGTGCAAAGGAAAAGTACGCCGTAACCCAGCACGAATATTTGCTCCTATATGCCAAGGATTTGGCGGAGGTTCGTGAACTCTGGCTGCCGCCAGACCCTGGGGCGGAGGCCCGATACTACAAATATAAGGATGAGAAAGTCGAAACGCGCGGCCCTTACCGCATAAAACCGCTGGAAGCCACGAAGAGCATGGAGCGTCGGCCAAATCTGGTTTATCCAATCTCGTCGCCCAAAGGTGGGGAAATCTGGCCGAAGCGGCAATGGTGGTGGAAAAAAGAACGAGCCATGCTCGCTCTGCAAAACAATGAACTAGTTTTTACCGGTGAAGGTGAGAGTGCTTCCGTCTCGTATAAACAATACCTCCGCGATGAAACAGGCGAGGAGCGAGGCGCGAAGCCGTTTTCGATCATTGATGGTATTTACACTCAGCAAGGCACGAGTGATCTTGTCGAATTATTTGGTGAGACAGTAATCCAGTTTCCCAAGCCTGTTGCTCTCTTGAAGAAGATAGTGAATATGGGCTCTTCGGCAGACGAAGGCCACATCATCCTCGATTTTTTTGCGGGTTCGTGCACCACCGCGCAGGCGGTATTGGAACTGAATGCAGGAGATGGCGGTGACAGGCAATTCATCATGGTTCAGTTGCCGGAGCCGACTGGAAACCCGAAGTATCCTAAACTTACCGACATCGGCGAAGAGCGGATCAGGCGCGTCATCGACAAACTGAAGGGCCGGCCGCAGGAAAATCTCGATCTTTCACAGAAAGCCGGCAACAACGAACCAGGTTTCAAGGTTTTCAAGCTTGCTCCTCCCAATATCCAGCAATGGAAACCTGACGTGGACCGCGATCCGGAGTCGTACGTCCAGGAGCTTTCCCTATTTAATGATCCGCTCATGTCCGGCTGGCAGGCAGTCAATGTTATCTGGGAAGTTGCCTTGCGCGAAGGTTTTGGTCTCAAGACATATTTTGCCGCAAGGGATCTAGCGAACGGTAACAAGATTTATGACGTTTTCGATCCGGACACGGACCAGAAATTCATCATTTGCCTCGATGATCAAATTCGTGCGGATTTGAGCAAGAACTGCGAGCTGACGGCTGACACTCTGTTCATCTGCCGTGACATCGCTCTTGACGATTCGGCAGCGGCCAATTTGGCGCTTCAGTGCCGCCTCAAAACCATCTGAAGGGACGCCTATAGGTGCGAATACAGTTTGAGGGCAATCAGCCGCATCAGTTGCGCGCTATTGAATCCGTTGCCGAGCTCCTGCAGGGACAGCCCCGGCGAATCGTGGATTTCCCAGAAGTGGAGCTGGGGCCCATGTTTGGCTCTGTGACGAACAGGCTGGACCTCAGTGCGGACGAGCTTCTTCACAACCTTCACCTGGTTCAGCAGAGCAACGGCATTCCGCTCGATTCCGGATTGCAGTGGATCGAGGAAACAGTCCGGACCGCTGCAGGCGATCAGCAAGGCCGCTTTGCTAACTTCTCCATCGAAATGGAAACAGGTACAGGGAAGACGTATGTCTACCTGCGCACGGCTCTCGAACTCAATCGCCGCTACGGCCTGCGAAAATTCATCGTCGTAGTCCCCTCGGTGGCCGTGCGGGAAGGGGTGATCAAAACCCTGAAGATCACGCAAGATCACTTGCGGGCACTCTACGACAATGTGCCATATCGCTACACGGTCTACGATTCGAAGAGTATTGCCAAGGTTCGGCAGTTTGCCCAGAGCGACTGCGTCGAGATTTTGGTCATGACTATCGATTCCTTCAACAAGGAAGACAACGTTATTCGCCAAAGTACCGACCGGCTCCAGGGTGCGACGCCCTTGTTCCTAGTCCAGTCATCGCGACCCGTACTAATCCTTGACGAGCCTCAGAACATGGAAAGCGAAGGCCGCATTAGGGCTCTCGCTTCCCTTGATCCGCTATTTGCCCTACGGTACTCCGCCACGCATCGCAATCCGTACAATCTTGCTTACCGACTGACGCCGTTTGAGGCGTATCGACAGTCCCTCGTGAAAAAAATCCAGGTGGCGTCCGTCATCAAGGAAGACGACTTCAATCAGGTCTTTGTTCGCGTCGAAGAGATTCGTACGTCGTCCAGGAGCATGCAGGCCAAGATCGCGTTGCACAAGCGGATGGCTGGAGCAGAGATAAAGGAGAAAGCGTTTCTGTTCAAGCCGGGCGATTGCCTCGCCGACAAGGCGGATCGACCTGAGTACGAGAGTTTTGTGATCGACGAAATTAATGCCGGCGATCAGATTGTGAAGTTCAAGAACGGCATCGAAGTCGCGGTGGGTCAGACGCAGGGCGGCGACCAGGCCGCCCTATTCCGAGAGCAGATTCGCTATACGGTGGAGGAGCATCTGAGAAAGCAGAATCGCTTTAAAGATGCCGGGATCAAAGTGCTGTCACTCATCTTTATTGACCGGGTTGAAAACTTTGTAGGAACACCGCCAGCAGATAAGACCAACCTTCGCGTTGACGGGCTTTATCCGGGTATCATCCGCGAACTGTTCGACGAAGCCTTTGAAAAGCTGAAAGTCAAGTTTCCGGATTTCGTAAACAAAACGGCAGTTGAGGTGAGGGGCAGCTATTTCGCGAAGAAAAAGCGCCGCGGCGGTGAAGACGTTGTCGATTCCACAAGCGGCCAAACTGCAGAGGATCGGGCAGCATATAACCTCATTTTGAAAGACAAGGAACGCTTGCTCTCCCTCGATGAGCCCGTGTGCTTCATTTTCTCGCACAGCGCATTGCGCGAGGGCTGGGACAATCCGAACGTCTGCCAGATTTGTACCCTCAACCAGACGGTATCCGAAGTTAAGAAGCGCCAGGAAGTCGGGCGCGGAATGCGACTGGTTGTAAATCAGCAAGGCCAGCGCAACACCGATGAAAAGGTCAATATCCTTACTGTCGTGGCCAACGAAAGTTACGAACAGTTCGTATCGACGCTGCAGGCGGAAATGGTCGAAGCCTTCGGCGAAGCAGGCGCCGCGCCGAAACCTGTAAATGCGCGTCAAAAGCACCTCGCCAAGCGCAAGCCGTTGGACCAATTGCCGGAAGAGTTCGCGCTTCTATGGGAAAAGATAAAGCCGAGAACGCGGTATCAGGTCACGGTTAACACCGAAAAGCTCATAGGAGATGTGGTGGAGCGCTTGGACCGCGTCAAGATCGATGCTCCGCGCATTGTCGCCTCGAAGGCTGAAGTGACCGTCCATAAGGACAAGGATCTGCTGGACTATCGTTTGTTCGGGCAAGGGGTTCTCGCGACAGTCGCTTCGAGGCAGGGTGCGCCGAACATCGTCGAAATGATCGAAGACCTGATCGGGCACATAACACCGCCGATCAAGCTGACGAGAAAGACACTGCTGGCTCTCATTGTTGGAACAAAGAATCGCAAGGCGGCGCTGGACAACCCTCAGGAATTCGCCTTTCAGGCCGCTAGAATCATCCGGGAAGAAGCCATCAAGCAGCTTGTCGCCGGTATTCAATATTTCAAAGATGGCACATGGTACGACATGACGGAATGGGTCGAAGAGGAAGAAACGGTTTCCGACCGCCTTGTTCCAGTCGATAACTCGATCTACGACTATATCGTCGTGCAGTCAGAGACGGAAAAACGCTTTGTCGAAAAACTCAAGAAGCGCAAAGACGTGCGGTTGTTCGTGAAGCTGCCTGCGTGGTTCAAAGTGGCGACGCCCGTGGGCCAGTACAATCCGGACTGGGGCTTGGTGATGGAGCAGGTCGATGCTTTCGGTGACACAGGCCCGTTGCTATACCTTATCCGTGAGACGAAAAGCACGACAATTGCCAGTGAACTGAGAGGAACGGAGACGCAGAAAAACCATTGCGGCGAACGGCATTTTGTCGGTGCGCTTGATGTCGACTACCGTGTGATTACGTCAGCCGACGACCTTCCGTGAAAATCAAAAAGGACTACCTCGCGAAACTCATTACACACGTCAATCGGAAACAATGGTGGCATGTCACGCCAGCCGATCCGATAGCGTACAAAAAGCGGGGGAAGTTCTACGCATCATCATTTCAAGAAGCCGAGTTCTATGGAAGGCCAAATGACATACCCGAACGAGCAACGATTGCCAAACCGTTTGTCTGCGATAACCAAACCATCGAAAAGAAGCTACTCGGCAAGATCGAATCCTACGAGGGCATCAGTATCGAGGAGATCGCCAAGATTGACACAAGGCTCCGCCAGGAAGCATTGAAGCGAGGATTTGATTCCATCGTACTTTTCAGCGAAAAGAGCTTGCGTTCGTTTCGGCAGACCGGCAAGATTCCGCGAAGCATTGAACTGAACATTCTCAAACCCACTACAGCGTCTGGTTTTCCGAAGCCAGACACAAGTAGTAAGAGAAAAACGGAACTAGCGTGATCCGAATCCCCAGTCCCAAGCGGGTTCGCGATTTTGATCTGAAGCAGGCCTTCCGGAGGTCATTGCTGCCAGATATTCGCAAACACCTTTCGATATGTAGCGTCTCCGCATACGCAGTCGGGCTTGCGATTCTTTAGACGCCGAAAGCTAGGATTCGGATTGGTCAAAGGATCAAGATAGCTGTAGTTGTATTGCTGGAAAGGGCCAAACACCTCGGGATTAAGAGACTTGATGAATTCGAAATACAAGAGAACTCCCGCAATAGCAGAGACGAACGATAAGGGTGCAAGCACCGATTGGCTCGGGCCAGCCTTTATCTCACTCGCCGAGCACAATTGGCGGAAGACACTATCAAATTCTTTTCCGACTACATCCACGACTGCCAATTGGGGATATTTACTGTGGATGGCGCTCGCATCTGCAGTGGTAATGCTGGCCCCCGACAAAATCCTTTCAAGAGGCACGTTCAAAACATCCGCAACATGCCGCAGATGTGCGTTCTCATCAGGAGTCTCTGGGTAAATACAAGTCAGGCAAGCTAGCCTTGGATCGTAATCATTGTGGTGGAGTACGACCTGATTAGGCCCGGTCGAAGCGTCCCATAGCCGCCTGGGAAGTTTCGCCTGAAAACGACGGCGAGTATCGCGACGATCGGGAGCCGAAATCAATTGTTCCACTCTGAAACGCGGATTGCGATGGTAGTTCTCATCAAAATATGTTTCGAATCGCTGTCCAAATTGCTCCACGTCAAGCTGCATGCCCAGAGAATCGAGTCTGCGCTTCGCGCTCAGGACCTTCAAGATCCCGATCTCTTCCTCAGTGAAAAAGCTGTAACGGCACAGATTGGGACGGTCCAATAAGTCGTGATCGACCAATGAAAGCCGTCCAGATGCCATTCCATGAGAGGCCAACGCAAACAAAAAGGCGGAGCCAATCGCTCCGACTCCCGCCAAAGTTGCATGGCCGATAACCGCATCGCGGCTCCAGTCGAACTCCACTTCACCGCGATCAAAATCCAAAATCGAGAACGGTTCGTAAAAACCACGCCCCGCGAGCGCATCGCCCAAAAGCACCTTGCAAACTCTCCCCGTCGCATAACACGCTGTGAGCAATGCCAGCACGGGATTCCATTCTTCCTCAGCCGTGGCAGTATGTAGTGAATCGATTAGGACTTGCCAACGATGACAATTCGCAGTGACAAATGCCTCGTGGGCTGAGCCTTTCCCGAAGTGTAGTGTCAGTTCGGACTTCCCGAACGCTCGCAACGGCTTGTCTCCGGTCCAAGGCAAAATCGGCAGCTTCGAAGCCGGCAGTTCATCGAAGGTTAACGACGGAAAGATTCTGGACAGCAGATGCACCGCATAAATGAATGCGAGCCCGTAGGTCCGATTGCTCCGTAGTTCTACATCAATCGAGACGTGCAGCTTCCGCACAAACAGTCTCTTCGCGTCTGCTTCTTCAAATCCCGAGGTCTTGGCCAGATTTCCGATGTGCTGTTCAATCCAGTCCATGGAACCCCTCAAACGCGAAGCATCTGTCAATTTCACTCACCTCCATCAGTTCCCAATGTTCCGGCCCGCGGAGGCGATAGAACACGGCGTGTTCCAGGAACTCATCTGTTTCAAAATCCCCAAAGCAGGGCACAACAATTGAGATCGCGTTCAGATGCTGCAAAAAGGCGTATTCATCGTCCGCCTCTGAGTGATAAGCGGATTCGGGATGCGAGTGAATCTGAATCGGTATTACCAGATTCTGCTTGGCAGTACTTTTGATGATTCGAAAGCTTTCATCAGCCGGAATCTGGTACATGCGAGGTCCAGTGATCTGTCGCGGAATAACCGCTGGGCCGATCTCGCATACCTCTGCCACCAGTTTTCCAGGCCAGAGCGCGACCCCTTCGTGGCCTCGTTCTCCCTGCTGCTTAAAAAACTGCAGAGACTGGTCCACCGTCTGCCGGGGCACGTGAAAGACGAGGGACTCTCTCGATAGGTCAGACATCGGATTTCTGAAATACCTCCGATACCTGGATCAGAAGTTGACCCAATTCGTATGAGGACTGATTTTTGTAGTTCTCCCACGCGTCCTTCACATGTTGTTGGTGCCCGTGATATTCGCGAATCCCAATCATGCACATAAACGGTTTCGAGGGAACAAGGATTCCGCTTTCGGAGACCCAGCCTCCAGGATGCCAGTAAGTTTTTCCTGGAGGATTTTTCGGCCACTGGCTGTGCGGCAGCTCCTCTTCCGAGTCACACCTTAACAGCGTCAGCGAAGGCGGCTGATCATTCCAGCCATCGAACTTCAAACTGAAGACACGCAACTGACCCGACCTACGGTGGCGCATTGCCACTATGAGATTTGGGTATTCGTGTTTGAGTACCAACCAGCCGCGACTCACAATCAATTCCGGATTCTTGAGGACTTTTTGAACCTGGTCCTCGAACAACGACTTACTGATTTCCGGATGCATCGAAACTGCCTCCGCCGCTCTCCGTTGGCGCCCAGAAAATCTGGCTCCTGTCTTCAATGTTGTTTTCGGCAATCGTCAATGAAGGATTCAGTACTCGGTCGTCCTCCGTCTTAGCGACCCACCCAGCCGTGTTCTGTAGGTGAAGGTGCTGCTGCGCCTGATGCAACACGGTGGACAGCAATTCGTGAGAGTTGTAGTGCTGGAATCCGGAACTTGGATAATTCCCGGAACCGGTGACCACCTGAATATTGACGATCTGCGGTTTGGTGGCAACACTTCGCAGATCCTGAGTTTGAGTTCCCATAACGTCTCGGAACCTCCTATTGTTCTGTAATTATTACAGTAAATTTAGCTAATGTCAATATAAATTTACTTGACAAAAGGTATTAGTTTTCATACTATTTTGCTAGTGGAAAGGAGGTCGGGGCCAATGATCACACCGGCGCGAAAGACAATGACATTGAATCTGACCGAGGCAGAGATGAAGGCCTTGGATGAGCTGTCGGTCACAAAGGACATGAGCAAGACTGCTGTCCTAAGGCAGGCCTTGCGCCTCTATCAGATGGTGGAGGCTCGCCTTACTCGTGGGGAAAAGCTCTTTTTCGAGCACGACAGCACCAAAGAAAAAGCCGAGCTCATGATGATATGAGTGAGCGCACCCAAGTCCATTTGAAGGATCGCAGAATCGGGAAACTGGTTGAAGCGATCCTCATCGATGGCGTCACTGAGGCTGAGGTCGAAGCAGCGGAGTTGACCTGGAAGCCCTTTCTGGAAAAAGAAATCCGTCGCATGGAAGCGGCAGGTGTTCCCAAGGAGCGATTGCCCCAGCACAGGCACTGGGATTGGCGACAGAAGTACGACGCCATCGAAGGCTACGCTGCCTACCAAATGTTTGGGATTGAGTGCGAGTCAGAGATGCAGGGGATGATGCTGGTTTCAACTGCCGGCAAAGTCTGCCGTGTCGAGTCACAGAAGGGCAAGTCTCTCGTCTACGTTCACTTCCTCGCTGCAGCACCTTGGAATCTTGCCAGCATTGTGACGGAGCCGCGGTTTTCACTCGTCGGAAGCATACTCTTGGCAACCGCGATTCAGTTGAGTATCCAAGAAGAATTTTCCGGCCGCATCGGATTGCATTCCCTACCACAGGCAGACGGGTGGTACGCCAACGATTGCGGAATGACCGACCTCGGGAGCGACGCCACTGCCCATAACCTCCGCTACTTCGAAATGACAGCTGAGCAAGCGTCAGAATTCTTAAAATGAGGCAATACCATGAAACTGAATCTCACTAAGGAGTGGCTCACAAAGCGCGCTGAGCGGGATGACAAAGCCGAAATCTCCGCAGGTGTTTTCAGCATAGACATATTCAAGTCGAAACAGCGTACTCACCAAGTCGCATCTATCAATGCTGCCGCCGACGAAGATCCTCGACCAGCATTTGGCAAGCTCATTAACTTGTGGCGCAGGAAAAAAGGGCTCCGAATGGACCAACTCGCAGAGAAAGCGAACATCGACCTCGCGGAACTGATCGAGATTGAACGAAACATTCATTACACTCCGGAACCACGAACCGTGTACCAACTCGCCAGAACTCTAGGTCTTTCCAATGAAAGACTGCTTCAACTCTCTGGCAACGTAATCGCACGCGATCAGGCGCTCGGTCAGGAGGCGGTTCGATTTGCTGCACGCTCGGAGTCGGTAGAAAAATTGAACAAAGACGAGCAACGGGCCTTGGAGGAATTCGTGAAATTCTTAAGCGAGAAATAACCCTCGGTGAAAGCAGTTGAAAAACATCTTTTTGCGCGACCGAACCGCGCAAGACATCAACGAGTTAGTTGCCAAGGTGCTCCGCGACCTCGGGAATCCCGACCCGCCGCTCCACATGGATCATGTGCGCGAGTTGCTGCGACTCGATCGCCAATACTATTCCTCTACCGAAGACGGTGCGTTAAGAGAGGTCGCCCACAGACTGACAATAGCGGGTAAACAGGTACTGGCGCGACCAGCCTTGCTCCTGGATGTCATTAAGAAGTGGGATCTCCGGGCTCTCTTCATCCCAGACCACAAGCGAATACTGATCGACAGCGAACTTCCCGAGGCCAAACAGCGGTGGAGCGAAGCCCACGAAGTCGGTCACAGCATCATCCCCTGGCACACCGATACGATGCTGGGGGACAACAAGCAAACCTTGACGCCCGCCTGCCACGAGCAAATCGAAAACGAGGCTAACTTTGCTGCTGGCCAGATGCTGTTCTTTCAACAGGCATTTGTTCAAAACGCACGAGACCTAACTGTGGGGATTAACGCTGTCACGACATTGAAGAAGAGATACGGGAATACCATCACCACCACCCTGTGGCGTTACGTCGAGCAAAGCGAACAGCCCATGATAGGAGCCATCAGCTGTCATCCTCATCGCCTTCCCACAGAATTCGATTGGGCCAATCCATTTCGGTATTTCGTCGGGTCGCGTTCTTTCCAGCAACGCTTTTCTAACACTCGCGAAGTCGATCTCTTTCGTCAAGTCCAAAGCTACTGCGCGAATCGTAAAGGTGGTCCCCTTGGAGCGACAGATTTACAACTGCAGGACGATAATGGCCTGCGCCACCTCTTTCACTTTGAGACCTTCTTTAATCAGTACGAAGCTCTGACGCTTGGCGTTTACAAAAGTGCTCATTCAGTAGTCGTCGCCGTGTCTCCTTAGCCCGCCAAAGCGTCGCCGGAATAAAATCCAAACTGCAGTAGTGAGTTGCGCGGCTTCCCCCACCCCGGACCAACTTTCGGGTAGTCGTCCTTCGGCCAGGGCTCGGACGCTCGTTCGATCTACCGCCAATTTAGCGCCAAACGCGGGATAAGTTTCTTCGTTGACTTAACTCAAAAACCGGAGCGGTTGGCTGCGCGTCTTTCTTTCACTCCGCTGCGCTCAGGTGGGCGCCGTTCGGCCACGGCTCGGACGGTCACGAGGTCTAAGCGCCGCTTTCGCGCCAAAACAAAAACCAACTGCATTTTGGCACTCACCGCGCCGACTCTCGCGCCCTGCCACCCTTCGCGGCGCTGCGTTTTTCCCCGTGTCCACCGGTATCTGTTTTTGTCTCGCTGCCGCTCAAGTGAAAGACAAAAACAGCCTACCCGGCGGAACAGGGGATTAAAAATGTTATTGAAGGATTCAAGCAAAACAAAAAACAATCAGGAACTCGTTAAGGCCAGCATTGATGCACTGGTGAAGGCTCTGGAGTCCGGACACAGTGAAGCACTCTCTGCCTACCTTACGGCCATGTCGCAGTTTCACAACTACAGTTTTCAGAACATTCTCTTGATTGCCAGCCAGCGCCCGACAGCGACCAGAGTTGCAGGTATTCGCTCATGGAATGAGTTGGGCCGGAGAGTGAGACGCGGGGAAAAGGGCATCATGATCTTTGCCCCGATGATTGGCTACAGGCGCAACGCCGAAGCCGACCAAAGCCAGCAGCCTGACGCCAGAACGGATAAACCGGAACCGCGTTTAGTCGGTTTTCGCGCCGTGTATGTGTTCGATGTTGGCCAGACCGAGGGCGCAGAACTACCAGAACTCGGGAGCACCTTTGCGGGTGAAGTTGGCGACAAGCTGGACAAGTTAGCCGAGTTTACGACTGGCCAGGGAATCAAGCTGGAATACTCCGACAAGATTGCACCCGCGAGGGGAATGTCTTACGGCGGTTTGATTCGCATCCTGCCGAACATGGAGCCGTCCGAAACGCTGGCAACTTTTGTGCATGAACTGGCGCATGAGATGTTGCACCGAGCCGAACGTCGCACTCTGACAACGAAAACTGTGCGGGAAACCGAAGCCGAAGCCGTGGCCTTTGTGGTCTGTCATGCTCTGGGACTTGAGACGGGAACAGGTTCCAGTGACTACATCCAGCTTTACCACGGTGATGCCAACCTGCTGAAAGAGAGCTTGGAAGTAGTACAGCGCACTTCCACCGTCATCCTTGGGGCCATCAGCCCCAAGGAGGCGGTAGGCAACCCGGCGATTGCGGAGGTGCAGCAATGAAAACCGTGGCCATGATCTTGGAACTTGCCGCTCCTCTGCAAGCGGGATTTCACATCAGGATTGAAAACGAACCGTGGATGACTCTGGTCATCGAGGACACGCAGGAACGTGGGCCGAACGGTCTGCCGGCAATCTCCGTGGCTCACTACGGAGAGCAGAACGGCGATCTAATGCGCGATCCCGAAATGGTGTTTGAGGCAGAGGAGTCCGGCGAACAAATGAATCTGGTGCCTTACTACTGGCGAAATGACTATGCGGGCATCGAGCAGTATTCCACGTTTACAGAAGACGGACAAACACTCCTGAACGCCAAGTTAAGGCGTGAGCACATTGCTTTTGCTGGTGTTTGGGACGCAAACTTGAAGGCGCAGGGCTTCTTGGAAGCCTTCGTCAGACAGCAGAAAGGCGATACCTAACACAACAGGGACGGAAGGTCGATCCCCGAGATGCCCGGACCAGTCCGGGCATTTTCTTTTGTGCCCCTAAAAATTTTTCGAGGGGCGCTCTGGCCGCGCCCCTCGTGCTCCCCCGGCCCATTCCCACTAAGCGAATTAACCAGTGCGCTACAAATCGGAATTAAATGGCGTCAATGCACCGACACATCCAGCCAGGTGAGCGATCATTTTTTCCTGACTCCAGCGCGGGTCCAGAAAGCGAATCTTACGCCGCGTAAACTTCCTTACGAGTTCTTCGAATTCGTCGACAGAATCCTCATGAGCCAGGCCAAAAGCTATATCGGAATAGAAGAAGTTGTAATTACCGCGATGTCTCCACTCCCGCTCCCACCAAAACTCTTTTTGATAGCCGTGCCCATCCGATTTCGCACCGCTGCCCATTTGCTCGATAAACGGACAGATCAGCGCTAGGGCTGAATCCTGGAAATTGCCCTGCTTTCTTTGACTTCGGATCATTTCGTTTATAGGCTTCATCAGCCAATCGTGGCCGGGAGTAATATCGACATACCAAACCGGATTAGCTCCCGTCTTTCGCGCTGTCATTTTTGTGAAAGCCAAGCCGAATGGGGAAAGCCGTATTTTTCTCTTCGGTATCTCGCAAGTTAAACAGTCAATGTGCTCAAGCGGTGTTTCACTGAACGACACGCACTTTTGCGAGTCAAGGTCTCTCTTTTTGGTGATTGATCCCCCTGCGGGTCCGAACGGACTTCTTGCCTCTATAACGTGCTTTCGGAGAATGCGCTTCAGGTTGGTCTTTGCGGACAGCCCGTCTCCCGTGTTGCGGGTCAGGTGAACGATGAAGGTAGAAAGATCACTTCGTCGTGCCAATAAGTCAGACATGTTGTTTTGCACTGCCATGTCAAAGCAAGCTCAGGGGACCAGGGATTCCCATTTAGGGTTGCCATTCAAGGTTTACATTACGCCAAAACTGGCACGATTGAGCAAGAATGAGACGGTTGAAGCACCACTCAAATGATTGAGTAGCAACGAAATTGGCTCTTTACCCCCAAGTTCGGGACCAGGGGGTCGGAGGTTCAAATCCTCTCTCCCCGACCAATTACCTCAATCCCATCATTGAATTAGCGAGCTTCCGGTTTTTGCAAATTCCACGTCTTGAGTCAACTTGGGTCGAATAAGGAAATCCTCGACTTTTTGCACCGCCGCGCGAGCGTCCGCAGGGATCGAATGCAAGTAAACGTCTCGGGTCACCTCTGAAGACGAGTGACCAAGAAGTGCTTGCACCGTACCTAACGGAGTGCCCACCGCGTCGAGCAGAGTTGCATTCGCGTGCCGCAGCCAGTGCCAGCCCACTCCCGTCAGTCCGATCTTTTTACAAGTCGGCTTGAGTTGTCGATTGACGAGATTGCGCCGGTCGAACGGTGTCCCCTTATCCGTGCTAAACACCAAAGCATCGGGATTCACTCCGGCTGGCTTGCGAGCCGCGAGAATCTCGATAGACTTTGCCCCCAGGGGAACCGAACGCTTGCTGCGTTTGCTCTTCGGCTCGTCGAAGTGACCCTCATAAACACTTTGAGTCACACGAAGTCCACATCGTTCAAGATCAACGTCGCGCCAGCGCAGAGCCAGCAGTTCGCCGATCCGTAACCCCGTGAACACGAGCAATTGAGCCAACGAACGCGAAGGCTCAGGCAGAGCCGTCAGCAGTTCCCGAATCTTCTCGGGAGCGACGTCAGCTCTCTCCTTGACCAACCCGCGACGTGGGAAACGAGTCTTCCGTACTGGATTACTTGGAATGATCTCGTCCGCTTCGGCTGCGGCCATCAACGTCCCGAAGAGCGTCCTAAGCCCCTTGACGGTTCTCCAAGACAGCCCGCTACTCAGCTTCGCAGAAAGGAAACTCTGCACTGAGTCTCGGTTGATAAGCCGCAACTGCACGTCCGCAAAAGTCGGATACAAATGGACTCTCAACATGTATTGGTAATACCTTTTGGTTGAGTACTTGAGCGTGGGTAGAGCTTGCGGTAGCCAAATCGTTTGCGCGTAATCGCCAAGTGTGCGCAACGAACTGGGCCGATAGTGCCCGCTATTGATCGGGCGGAGTCGATCAGCAAGAATTTGCTCCGCCTGACGTTTAGTCGGAATCTCCGCGACCGTGCCTAAGACTTCCGAGCGACGTATGCTTGCCATCGCTCCGTCAGGCCCGATCACGTCCTCGTTATAGCGTGCGACCCACACTTTCTTCCGCTTACCTCGTTTGTGAATTGAACCGCGCTGGAACCTTCTTCGAGTCATTCTTCCTCCGAATGACTCGCCCAGCTTGGTCTGCGTCAGTCCAAAGGTAACGGGTTGCCTATCGTGGAGCAAGCGAATTCCCCCCCTGTCGTTGAATCCAATCAAGGACTTCGCTTCTGGAAAATCGCAGGTATTTGCCGAGCTTGAAATGTGGGAGGCGCTCGATTCCGCGACAGCGAGTGTGCTCGTACACCCAAGAGTTGGGGACTTGCAAGAACTCAGCAATCTGACTGACTGTAGCCAGATCATCGTTATAGGCCGAGCTTTCACGCGGCACGTCTGATTTCTGCAAGACGCTTGAATGCATCTTCTGATCTCTCCAATAGTCGAATCAGCAGTTCACAAACTGAAGCTCTGAGAGTCAGTCGAACATGCTCTTTTGAACTGTCGAGCGGTCTCGTGAGCGCTTTTTTAGCTCTGTTAACGCGCTGTTAACAGCTTCGCGCAGCTTGTCTGAACACAGACGCTCACTCAGTTCGCTGAAGCAGCGTTCGCAGAATAGAACTGCGGTGGAATAGCTTTGAATGCGCGGACTGACACCCACGCTCGATATTGTGACGACGATTGAGTACTGAGCTTTCTCTTCGCAGTTGCTACATGATTTGTCCATTGTTTTTTTGCCCCCTTCCTTGACGGTGTCTGAGTCATATCTCTGCATTGCCCTCGGCTATTCGCTGCAAGCGATCCAACAGCAACGCAATTCTCATGTTGAGCAGTTGACACGCCTGTCTCTTGTGCCAATCGTCAGTAGCGATTTCGGGCAACCTGTCGAGCTTCTTAATCTCCTCTTTGAT